>Ga0228670_1000011_pt1 | contig 164608 bp, 157 predicted proteins | sample 85DmetaG_FD_182785 | JGI IMG/M metagenome (GOLD analysis project Ga0228670, IMG submission 182785) | Seawater microbial communities from Monterey Bay, California, United States - 85D | ecosystem: Environmental > Aquatic > Marine > Coastal | place: USA: California | collected 2016-10-13
ATCTGCACCCTGGTCCGGTTGTAGGGATGAACCACCGGTTCCCCCTTGGCCCATCGGTAGGCGGTATCTGGGTCTGCAGTGAAGTTCTTGTTTAAAAACGCATCAAAGGAATAGGTGGTATGCAGATGGGTATCGCCAAAATACACCTGGGTCTCAGTTCCTTCACTGGCCTGGACCAGGCCGGCAGCTGATAGAAGTAGGCTTAGTGCAATTGATCTCACAGTTTGCTCCTTAATTTATATTATCAGTTGCTAATGTTCGGCATGCATATTCAAAAATAGCTACGGCGACCAGTTCAACTACGATTGAGCGAATTGAGTTGTTATTATTCTCGATTTAGCCCATCAGCTTAACCGATTTTTGTCGAAAAATATTCGGATATTTTCTGACCCAGCGGTATTGGTTTGCAAGACTTGACTGAGAAAACTGGTTGTCCTTTAAAGGCAGTGCTGTAAAGTGCAGGATCCAAAGCACAGGCTTCGCACAAATAACTATGCACAGCTTTTCCAGAACCACAGGTATCTCTGTTGTTGTCGCCAATATGGTCGGCACTGGCGTGTTTACCAGCCTGGGGTTTCAGCTACTGGGTATTCAGTCGCCCTTTGTATTGATAATGCTGTGGTTCGTCGGCGGTTTAACCGCTCTCTGTGGCGCCCTGACCTATGCCGAACTGGGCGCCAACCTGCCGCGCTCTGGCGGCGAGTATAATTTTCTCTCACGCCTCTACCATCCCTGCGCCGGATTTATCTCAGGGTGGGTGTCCGCCACCGTAGGCTTTGCCGCGCCAGTGGCACTGGCATCCATGACCTTTGCTGCCTATCTGTCAGCCGTATTTCCCGAGCTCAACAGAACCTGGACCGCAGCCTCTCTGGTACTGATACTGACTTTGGCCCACTGTCTATCGCGGCAAGCCAGCAGCAGTGTGCAACAGATTTTTACTGCCATTAAACTACTGCTGATACTGCTGTTTTGCGCGGTGATTTTTGTCTGGGGCAACAGCCCTCAGAACCTCAACTTTGCCCCCCAGGCCGGCGATGAAAAGCTGCTGTTTAGTGGCGCATTTGCAGTGGCCCTGATCTATGTAAACTACGCCTACACCGGATGGAATGCAGCCACCTATGTAACCGGCGAGCTGGCCAATCCCCAGCGCAATTTACCCATCGTATTAGCCGCAGGTACTGGGCTGGTATTAATGCTCTATTTACTACTCAACTTTACCTTTCTTAGCGCCGCACCTATCTCAAGCATGGAAGGCAAACTGGAGATTGGCGTGGTGGTGGCTGAGGCTGCACTTGGTGGCAGCGCGGGCAAGGTAATGGGTGCTGTGCTGGCAGTTTTGTTAATCAGTACTGTCAGCGCCATGACCATGGCCGGGCCCAGGGTGCTGCAGATGATCGGAGAGGACTTTACAATTTTCTCGAAACTCGCCCAGTGCAATGCCCAGGGTATCCCTGTTAATGCTGTGTTATTTCAGGGCGCTCTGGCGATGTTTTTTATTGTCAGCGCCACCTTTGAGTCGGTACTGATTTTCTCTAGCTTTGTGCTGGCGATTAACACGCTATTTTCCGTGCTCGGGGTTTTTGTGCTGCGCTTTAAAAAGCTCAATATCCCGGGTGCCTACCAAACCACTGCCTATCCCATTGCGCCTATTATTTATCTGGCTGTCACTCTATGGACCCTCACCTATGTGCTAATTTCCAAGCCCACAGAGGCACTGATTGGCTTGGGGATTATTGCCGCCGGTGGTCTTATCTATGTTTTATCCGCCAATAAAACTGAGCAAGATTCGGGTCGCTAAAACCCTTTGGGTCGGCAATACTGTGGTTATGAAATCCGACTATCAACGCATAGCTCAGGCAATAGACTTTATTAACACAAACGCCAGACGGCAGCCCTCTCTTGAGGACATTGCTGCGCATCTGCACCTGAGTCCATTTCATTTTCAACGTCTGTTTAGACGATGGGCTGGGGTCACCCCAAAGAAGTATCTGCAGGTTCTAACCGTGGATCGGGCCAAACAGCTGTTAGCTCAATCGAAACCTCTGTCTGTTGTGTCCGACTCTGTGGGGCTCAGCAGTAGCTCGCGGCTGCACGATCATTTTGTGCAATTAGAGGCAGTTAGTCCCGGAGAGTTTAGGTCTGATGGTGCTGGCATGACCATAGCCTACTCACTGACTGAGAGCCCGTTTGGCAAGATATTTATGGCGGTCACGGAGAGAGGTATCTGTAAGCTGTCATTTCTTGATAGCCCCAGTCTTGCACAGCAAATTGCCGGTCTGCGGCAGCAATGGCCCCGAGCCAAGCTTGTGGACAAACCTACAGCGCTCACCCAAAGAATTGAGGCTATATTTGCCGGGAAAGAGGATGGGCATGGCCCCCTATCTCTGTATGTAAAAGGCACCAATTTTCAAGTTGCAGTATGGCGGGCCCTGCTGCAGATTGAGCCTGGGTCAATTAACAGTTACGCCCAGGTGGCGGCCGCCGTGGACAGACCAAAAGCCTCGCGAGCTGTAGGCACAGCAATTGGCGCTAACCCGGTGGGATTTTTAATTCCCTGTCACCGGGTGTTGCAGCAGAGCGGCAAGATAGGCGGTTACCGTTGGGGTGAGACCCGCAAGCATGCCATTCATGCTTGGGAGTCTGCTCGAGATTAGGTTGGCACTGTTTACCCAGTAATGCCTTTGATTTCTAAGAAATCATCAAACCCATACTCACCCCATTCGCGGCCATTACCTGACTGTTTGTAACCCCCAAAGGGCGCAGCATAATCCTGAGATGCGCTGTTAAGACTGATCATCCCGGCCCGCAACTGCCCTGCGACTCGGTTGGCGCGCTCTTTGTCGCTGGTGCTGAAATAGGCAGCCAGACCATAGGGCGTGTCGTTGGCGATTTCGATGGCCTGCTCTTCAGTATCGAAGGGGATCATGGTGAGCACTGGGCCGAAGATCTCTTCCTGGGCAATGGTCATCTGGTTATTCACACCGGCAAAGACCGTGGGCTTGACGAAGTAACCTGTTGCAAAACCCCCGGGCTTGCCGGGGCCACCAGCTACCAACTCTGCGCCCTCTTCTATGCCTTTTTCGATCAGGCCCTGAACCTTGTCAAACTGCACTCGACTGGAGAGTGGCCCCAGATGCCCGCCCTCTTTTTTTGGGTCGTCAACGGCGACCTGCGCTGCCGTCTGTTTGGCAATTTCTACCGCCTTGTCGTAAACGGATGAGTGCACCAACATGCGGGAGGGTGCATTACAGGACTGCCCAGTGTTACCCATCATATGGGCAACACCTGAGCTGACAGCTGTTTCCAGATCGGCATCCTCAAAAATAATATTGGGAGACTTCCCACCCAGCTCCTGAGTAACTCGCTTGACCGTTTCAGAGGCGGCTTTGGCCACCAGAATCCCGGCCCTAGTTGAACCGGTGAAAGACACCATGTCCACATCCGGGTGGCTGGAAATCACCGCACCAACGCCGGGACCATCGCCATTGACCATATTGTAAACACCAGCGGGGAAGCCGGCCTGATCCATCATTTCGGTAAATAGGTAACCGGAAATAGGGGCAATTTCACTGGGCTTTAAGACCATGGTGCAGCCGGTGGCCAGTGCTGGCGCTACTTTGCAGCTGATCTGGTTAATTGGCCAGTTCCAGGGAGTAATAAAGCCACAGACACCAATGGGTTCTTTCACAATTCTGGTGCTGCCAACCTGACGTTCAAATTCAAACTTTTTAAGCGCTTCTATAGCGGCATTGATATGGCCGCGGCCACAGTCAGCCTGAGCTGCGCTGGCAAAGGAGATGGGAGCACCCATCTCGGTGCTGATCGCCATGGACATTTCGTCGTAGCGATCCATATAAATCTTCAGCAGGTTTTCCATCAGAGAGATACGCTCTTCCACAGTCACCCGGGAGTAGCCAGGGAATGCGGCTTTCGCTGCGGCTACTGCCGCGTCCACATCTGCTGCTGCGCCCAGGCTGATAGTTGCTATGGTCTCTTCTGTTGCCGGGTTTTCTACAGCCAGATCCCTGGCTACCAATGGATTTACCCACTGGCCGTTAATATAAAATTTTGTCAGGTCTTTCATTACTAGCTCCTCTTAGCTGTAGCAGCAGGTTACCGCCAAAATGTCAGTTTACCTATACCCTTTTACGGTGGTCCATAGTCTGTTTAGAGCAGACTCTCAAGGGTTTCTAGGGTCTGCGGCCCTATCAGGCGCTGCAACAACTTGCCGTCTGGGCCAATCACCAGGGTCTCGGGCAATACCTGCACCGGCTCCAGCCCCCACATAGCTCTGGGATCTGCCACCAGGCTGGGAAACTCGATACCCAGCTTGGCCATTTCACTGCGCAGCAGATCGCCCTGGGAGCCATCGAAATTAACGGCGTAAATAGATACCTGATCACCATGCTCGGCCTGCAGTTGATTAAACTCGGGAATCTCTTTGCGGCAGGGGGCACACCAGATGGCCCAGTAATTGATTAGCACCAGTTTTTGTGGCGCCTGCAGGTCGACGCTGCCGCCGTCCAATATGGCGTATTCACTGCTTCTTTCAGCCGCACAGCCAAGCAGAAATAAACTGGTCAGCAAAAGTTTTTTGATCATGGGTCTGTCTCCATTAGCCTAGCCCGCAAGCATAGCCTATTTTGTTTACTGGGGATGCTACTGGGAAAATTTTCCTGCTTCCATGCTCGCCAGGCTATGACAATTTCTCCACAGGCCCGCGCCAGTTTCGGTTTAATCGGATTTACCCTTACAATGGGCTTCAGAGTAATCTAGTCAATGAGTAGACTAGTACTTATTTAGTCATAAAAAGGATCGTCTATGACCACAATTTATCATAATCCGAGATGCTCCAAATCTCGGCAAACACTGGAACTACTGCGCACCCATGGCGTGGAACCTGAGATAGAGCTGTATCTTGAAAGCCCTCTTGACGCCCAGGCTATAACCGACCTGCTCGACAAATTGGGGATTGGTGCTGCCCAGCTGGTACGGCGCTCCGAGCAAGACTTTAAAGATAACAATCTGGGGCGTGCCGATATCACTGAGGATGAGCTTATAGCCGCCATGGTGAAATATCCTAAACTTATTGAGAGGCCTATTGTGGTGTCTGGCGACAGAGCTGTGCTGGGCCGCCCACCGGAAAATATACTGGAGTTGCTGTAAATGTCTGATCAGCCTGCCCCCTATGTTTTAGTGCTCTACTACAGCCGCAACGGCCATGTAAGAATGCTTGCCGAACAAATGGCGTTGGGTATTGAAAGCACAGGTATGGAGGCGCGCCTGCGCACGGTGCCTGCGGTTTCCACTGTCTGTGAGGCCAGCGCAAGCGATATTCCCGAGAGCGGTGATATCTACTGCTCAGAGGATGACCTGGCCAACTGCTCAGGTTTGCTGATGGGCAGCCCTACCAGGTTTGGCAATATGGCGGCACCGTTAAAATACTTTATCGACGGTACTGCTGGTCTGTGGATGAATGGCGCAATGGTCAACAAGCCAGCCGGTGTCTTTACCTCCACCTCAAGCATGCATGGCGGCCAAGAGTCCACGCTACTAACCATGATGCTGCCGCTGCTGCATCAGGGTATGGTGATTGCCGGCCTGCCCTATGCAGAACCCGAGCTGACCAGCACTAAAACCGGCGGCACGCCCTATGGCGCAACTCATGTAGAGGCCGAGAGTCTCAGTCGGGAAGAAATTAAACTCAGCCAGGCCCAGGGTAAACGTATGGCCCAGCTGGCAAGTGCATTAAACCAATCACAGGGCGCATAAACTTGACCACAGAATTAAAACTTTCTATCGGCAGACGATTGACTCAGGGTAGCTTTTGGCTGCTGATTGCAGTGCTCAGCATTCATCTATGGATGCAGTCTGCACCAGCTATTATCTATGTGATCAGCCTGCTGCCGCTGATGATATTTATCCCCGGCATACTGGCTGACCGCCTGCGTACATTAATCTGGCTGGGCTTTGTGCTGCTGCTGTATTTTTACAATGGCGTTCAAAATATGGCTGTTCCCGAACCTCAGACAATGGATATAGTTGAGTTGGTATTAACCATAGTGCTGTTTTGCGCCTCTATGGTCTACGCTCGTATTCGGCAGGTTAATAACCTGTAAAACACAGAAGGACTATTTAACAGGTATTATTTGAATGGGTATTATTCGTCGCATTTTTCGCTTCATTGGTAGCATTATTTCTGGAATCAGAACATTGCTTGGTGTGGTTATTTTTGGTTTTGTGCTGATTGCCATAGCTGGTATGTTTGCCGATGATCTGCAGCCAATTCCCGATAAAGGTGCTCTCTATTTGGCCCCCACTGGTTTCCTGGTAGATCAGAAGGCCTACGCCGATCCATTGGAGAAGATACTGTCTCAGGGCATGGAGTCAGAGACTCTGGTTAGAGATGTTGTTGAAGCTGTGGATACAGCTGCCAGCGACAGTCGTATTACCCATCTGCTGCTGGACACCGACTATATGACCGGTGCAGGTCTAAGTAAGCTTGAAGAAATCAGCTCAGCGCTGCTGAGGTTTAAAGAGAGCGGCAAGCCCATAATTGCCGTGGCTGACAACTTTAGTCAGCAGCAATACTACCTAGCCGCCCATGCCGATGAAATTATGCTCAACCCTCTTGGTGGCGTGTTGATTACCGGTTTTTCAGCCTACAGCAGCTACTATAAAGAGGCCCTTGATAAGCTCAAAATCAAGATGCATATCTTTAGAGTGGGTGATTATAAAAGTGCTGTGGAGCCCTATATGGGCAATAGCATGTCGACCGGTGTCAAAGAGGAGCGCCGAGCTATAATCGATGAGCTGTGGCAGTTTTACGGCTCTCAGGTAGAAAATCTGCGCGGACTGCCTACAGGCGCAATCAATGACTACACCAACAACCTGCATACCAAGCTGCGCTCTGCCAATGGCGATAGTGCCCTACTGGCCAAGCAACAGGGCCTTGTGGATCAGGTGGCCAGCCGAACCCAGATGCTGAAATATCTCAATGAGGTTATCCCCTCCACTGAGGGTGAATTTAACAGCATTAACCTCAAGGGCTATTTAAGTCATATTCGCCGCGAACAGATCACCAGTGCGGCCGCCAAGCAACACCGCATTGCCCTGGTAGTAGCCAAGGGCACCATGATGGATGGCGAACAACCTGAGGGCAGTATTGGCGGCGACACATTGGCGGGTATCTTTGCCGACCTGCGCAAAGATGAGAATATCAAAGCGGTTGTGCTTAGGGTCGACAGTGGGGGCGGCAGCGCCTTTGCCTCGGAGGTTATTCGCGATGCCATGGCAGCAACTCGCGCTGAAGGCGTGCCTATTGTGGTGAGCATGGGCAGTGTTGCCGCCTCTGGTGGCTACTGGATTGCCACCGAAGCTGATCGCGTACTGGCTCTGACCACCACCATCACTGGCTCAATAGGTGTGTATGGCGTTATACCCACAGTGGAAGACTCCATGGCGGCTCTGGGCATCTATTCCGACGGCGTAAGTACCGCGGAAATCTCTGGCATTATGCAGCTCGATCGAGCCATGACCCCTCAGGCAGAGATGTTCTTTCAGGCCGGTGTAGACAATGTCTATACCCAGTTCCTCGCCCTGGTGGCAGACGCCCGCAACTCAACCCCGGTGGAAGTTCACGAGATCGCTCAAGGTAAAGTCTGGACTGGCGAGCAGGCGCTGGAGCTGGGCTTGGTAGACCAGCTAGGTGATTTAAATGAGGCGATTAAGGTGGCCGCAGAGCTGGCAAATCTGGCCGACTATATGGTTGATTACCGGCGCAAGCCGCTCAGCGTATACGAGCAACTTTTAGTTGGCATGAGCAGTAATGTGGCGACCTCAATGACCAGTCTGGGCATTGAGCCACAGGGCAGCTGGCTGCCGGAGATTTTAAGTCGTCAGGCCAAGACACTGGCTCAGCCCCTGCAATTGCTGGATAGCCTGTCAGACCCCAAAGGCATCTATCTGCTGTGCGAGCAGTGCCCGCAGTAATTTAGTTTAGAGCCCGAGAATATCTTTAACAAAGGGCAGAGTAAGGCGTCGCTGTTCTTGCAGCGATGCCCCGTCCAGCTTTTCGAGGGCAGTCATCAGGCCCCGACTATCTCGGGGCAAGCGGTTTAGCAAAAACACAGCAACCTCATTGGAAAGATACAGGCCACGCATGCTGGCGCGGTGCTGCAACAGGCGCCGTTGGTCATCATTCTTGTACTGCAGCATCTGCAAAATCACCCCAGATTTTAGCCGCGACAAAAGATCGGGGAGTAGCACATCAAGCTCATCGGGCACCCCGTGAGCAGCCATCACCAGCTTGGTTCCGGCCTCGCGACAGCGATTAAAGAAATTAAACAGGGGTTCCTGCCAGTCGGGCCTATGGGCCACCAGCTGCAAATCGTCCAGACACACCAGGGTGGCAGACTCCAGACCCTCAAGAATATCCTGTGGTGAATAATCTCCCAGCTCTGACAGAGGCAGGTAGACCGCCCCGGCATTTCTGCCCAGAGCCGTTCGCTGACAGGCAGCCTGCAACAGATGGGAAAGTCCACTACCCTCGGCACCGGCCAAAAAGGCAAACTGCTGACCCTCATCCTGCAATACCAGACTGGCCAGATGCTGAGGCGTGCCTCTAGGGGCATAGAAGTTGCTAAAAGTTGCTTGATCATCCAGCGTCACCGCCAGACTCAGTTGTTTGGGACTATTCACTCGGCTATCCAGCTGTACTCAAGTTTACCACTCAGGCTGGCATCGGCCGTACCCTGATCCTGCAGTCGGCCACTGCGCAGCAGCGCCGAGTGCAGCAGTTCTGCGCCACCCTCAACATCAACCGCCAATGTCAGCTGGTCACCTTTAACGGCAAATATATCCAGCGAATCAACTACCTCTAATTTTTTAAACTGGGCCAGTACAGCCAGATACTTGGCAAAGCTGTCCACACCAGTAATTTGTACCAGCAACTCATTGGTATTTAACTGCGGGACATAAGTATAGGCTCTGGTCAGGCTATCGATAAGCGAATCTACTGCGCTGGCCATAAACTCCTCACCAGCCTCGGCGCGAAAATCATTGAGCTGGCGGCGACCCGCCGACTGATACAGCCAGGCACCGCGCACCTCGCCGGTAGAGGTGGTATAAAAACGCAGTGCTATCCAGCCATCGGCCTGATAGCGCTGAGATGCCGGATCAATCAGATCGGCACGCAGAGACCAGGCTTCATTGACCGACAGTGATAGCTGGTCCTGCAAATCAAAGTTGGGCAACTGATAAGGCATGCCGCGCCGTTTCATAGCCTCATCAAAGGCCTGCAGTAGCGCCTCGGCATCTGCGGGAATTTCTGTATCTGCATCGTCGCCAATCGAATAGTCGCCAATAAATCCACGCCCCATCTGCACATCATCGCGAACAATCCATACCAACATCTTGGGTCTATTCGAGGGCAGTACCGGCAGCTGGGCCTGGCGAATTAACTGGTCGATGGCCTGGCGGGCAAAGCTCACTTCCAGACCTGTCTGGTTAGTGGATTTATCGGCACTGGGGATATTGCGAAAGCCAACGGCGGCCACGTAGGCATTGGGGTCGGCGAAGAAAGACTGCATGCTTGGTGTAAGCATAATTTCACTATTTCCAGTCAGCTTGATTAGCACCTGAGCCAGGGCCTGGCGAACACCTAACTCCCGCGCCTTAGCAGTCTGATCTGCCACAGGCACCAGGCCAGAGTAAAGTCCGGCCACCTCTTCGGCGAGAGAATGCAGACTAAAACAGGCCAAAAACAGCACTAATATCCGTTTCAACGACTTTTCTCCAAATTAATTTGCCTCATTGTACCAGTGCTTGATGAAAATTAGACTCACCCGCACTAAAATACCGCCTTTAAAGTAGTACGCATAAAATAGTGCACTGTCGAGTAGCACTATTAAAAACAGGAAGCCAATCCATGACCGAAAAAACCCAATCCCTAAGCTATAAAGATGCAGGTGTCGATATTGACGCCGGCAACGCCCTGATCGAAAAAATCAAAGGCGCGGCCAAACGTACACGCCGCCCTGAGGTAATGGCTGGACTGGGCGGTTTTGGGGCCCTGTTTGAACTGCCTACCGGCTACCGCGAACCTGTCATGGTCTCAGGTACAGATGGCGTGGGTACCAAATTGCGTCTCGCCCTGGACCATGGCAAACATGACACAGTGGGTATAGACCTGGTGGCCATGTGCGTCAATGATCTAATTGTCTGTGGCGCCGAGCCGCTGTTCTTTCTTGACTACTATGCGACCGGCAAACTAGATATTGATACCGCAGCCGCGGTGGTCAATGGTATTGCCGATGGCTGCGAGCTCTCAGGCTGCTCATTGATTGGTGGCGAAACCGCTGAGATGCCAGGCATGTACGAAGGTGATGACTATGATCTGGCTGGCTTCTGTGTGGGCATGGCAGAAAAGTCCGAGCTGATTGATGGCAGCAAAGTGGCTCTGGGTGACACATTGATTGGCCTGAGCTCCAGTGGTCCTCACTCCAATGGGTACTCACTGATTCGCAAGGTGCTGGAAGTTACACAAACTGACCCGGCCACCACAGAGCTAGATGGTCAGCCATTGATCGACCTGCTGATGGCACCCACCAAAATTTACGTTAAATCTCTGCTTGGTCTGATTGCCAAATCTCCCGTTCATGCTCTGGCTCATATCACCGGTGGCGGCCTGCTGGAAAATATTCCCCGCGTGCTGCCCGACAATGCAACGGCAGTGATAGACACCAATGCCTGGACTCGCCCCGCCGTGTTTGACTGGTTACAACAGGGCGGCAATATCGATGAGCACGAAATGCACCGCACATTAAACTGTGGTGTGGGCATGGTGATCTGCGTACCAGCAGACACAGCCGCAGCCGCTGTAGAATTTCTCAATGCCCAGGGTGAAGAGGCCTTTATACTGGGGACCATTGAAGAGACCAAGGCGGGTGAAGAACAGGTGCAGCTGCAGGGACTCAATGCATGACTGAGCAGCCAGCGGCTGATAAAAAACCGCGGCTACTGGTATTGATTTCCGGTGGCGGCTCCAACCTGCAATCTTTTATCGATGGCTGTGCCAATGGCAGCCTGGAGGCGCAGCTGGTTGCCGTAATCAGCAATAAGGCGGGAGTCAAGGGTCTCGACCGCGCTGCCGCTGCTGGCATTCCAAATATAGTGGTCGATCATCGCGCCTTTGATAGCCGCGATAGTTTTGATCAAAGTCTCGCTGATGTCATCGACAGCTTTGCACCAGATCTGGTGATACTGGCCGGTTTTATGCGCATTTTGACACCGGAGTTTGTCAATCGCTTTGTGGGCCGGCTAATCAATATCCACCCCTCATTATTACCAGCCTACCCAGGATTACACACCCATCAACGCGCCATAGATGCAGGTGATGAGCAGGCCGGAGCCACGGTGCATTTTGTAACCCCGGAACTGGATGGCGGGCCCTCGGTACTGCAGGCCCAGGTACCAGTACTGCCCGGCGATAGTGCCGACAGTTTGGCCCAGCGAGTACTGGGATTTGAACACAGAATTTATCCCACCGCTGTGCAGTGGTTTTGCCAGGGCCGACTGCGCATGGAACAGGGTGTCGCCCTGCTCGATGGTCAGCCTCTCCCAGAGAGTGGAGTTATTTTCAGTGACGGAGCTGAACAATAATGGTTTTTGGTACTCTAATCCGGCTACACAACCCAACCGCGACGGGAGCCGCGATGACGTTAACAGCTAACAGCAGAGGTTTTTTTCGCACTTTGCTGGGCCTGGCCGCCCTGGCTTTACTGCCTGAGTCTTTCGCCATAGAGATAAAGCCATACAGCGCCAAGTATTCCGCCAAATTTAATGGCATGGATATAGAGGCCAATCACCGGCTCGAAAAGCTCGAATCAGGCCAATATCGAGAGACATTAAAAGCAAAAAATATCTTCGGTAAAATCAACGAACAGGCACTATTTAGTCTGTCCGAAGACCAAACACTGATTCCCCAGGAATACAAATACGAACGCTCTCTGATGGGTGTTAAGCGTGCGGAGCAGCAGGTTTTTGACTGGCCTGCACAAGAATTGCAATACTATAAAAAAGACCAACTCACCCTGCTGCCCATTGAGCCTGGAGCTCTGGATATGATTACCCACAAGCTGAAACTGCGCAGTGATCTGCAATTGGGCAAAGAGAATTTTTCATATTCTGTTATTGCAAGGGGAAAACTGAAACAATATGTTTACAAAGTGATGGCTAGGCAGGTGTTAGACACCGCCATTGGCCCGCTCAATACTGTGCTAGTGCAGCGCATCAGGGAGGACAAGGACCGCACCACTAAAATTTGGCTCGCCAGCGACTGGGATTATCTGGCCGTGCAACTTGAGCAAATCAAAAATGGCGAGAGCCATAAAATGAAGATTATTAGTGGCCAGGTCGACAATCAACCAGTGGTTCCCTTAAATATTGCAGCAGAGAAATAACTATGGCTCGCCCACCTAACAAAACCGGTACCAGTCAAATTATCCTCGTCCTGGGCACAGTCGCCGCAGTGGCCGTGGTCGGTGGCGCCCTGTATCAGGCGCAAAAATTATCCGATGAAGAAGAGCTGGCGATGATGGAGATGATTCCTCAGCAGATTGTTAGCGAGGCTGTGGTGGCAGCGCCAGTAGTGCCAGAGGCCAAGATACCGGAGCCAGAACCTACAACCGAGATAGCAGTTCAGCCCGAACCCGCCACCACTGCGGTTATGAAAGCACCCCAGCTGCCTCGCCTAGATAACAGTGATGACTTTGTTCGCGATCGCCTACTGCTGATCAAACACAGGGCCGATGTAGAAACCTGGTTAAATACCGATGATCTGCTTCGCCGCACCGCCAGCTATCTGGATGGTCTATCTCGCGGTGTTGTGCTCAGTAAAATTTTCCCTCTGACCGCTCCGCAAGGCAGTTTTACTACCCACAGGGATGGCGAGGTTATCTGGTTAAATGCCGGCAATTATGAACGTTACAACAGCACAGTGGCCGCCATAGTCAGCCTGGATATGGCATCCATGGCCAAGATGTTTCACTTTATTCGCCCGCTGTTGGAGAGTGCTTTTGCAGAGATGGGTTATCGGCCGCGACAAATGGACGGCATTATTTTGCAGGCCATTGATAATATCTTGGCCACGCCCATTATTGTTGAGCCAATTAAATTAACCAGAGACTCGGTGGCCTACCAGTTTGCTGATGCAGACCTCGAAGCGCTGCTGCCCATTCAAAAGCAACTGCTGCGCACCGGCCCGGAGAACACCCAGCGCCTGCAACAGCAAGCACTGGCTTTAAAAGACGCTCTACTTAACCCCTAAGGATTTACCCTAGGTCTTAGGTAGAGTTACGCCAGTCTGACCCTGATACTTGCCGCCGCGGTCGGCGTAAGAGGTATCACAGACTTCATCAGACTCAAAGAACAGCATCTGGGCGACGCCCTCATTGGCATAAATCTTGGCAGGCAGATTGGTGGTGTTGGAGAATTCCAGAGTGACATGCCCCTCCCACTCAGGCTCCAGCGGCGTAACATTGACGATAATGCCACAGCGCGCGTATGTGGACTTACCCAGACAGATAGTCAGTACAGAACGGGGAATCTTAAAGTACTCAACCGTGCGCGCCAGGGCGAAACTGTTGGGCGGGATAATGCAAAACTCACCCTTCATATCCACAAAGGAGTCATTGTCGAAATTTTTCGGGTCCACCGTCTTGGAATGCACATTGGTAAATACCTTGAACTCATCCGCACAGCGCACATCGTAGCCATAGCTTGAAGTACCGTAAGAGATAACCCGGTCATCTCCAGCGTAGCGCACCTGACCAGCTTCAAAGGGTGCGATCATTTGCTGTTGCTCTGCCATTCGGCGAATCCAATGGTCTGACTTAATGCTCATCTAGGTTAACTCCAGGACAGGTTTGATTTTTAATAAGGGCGGTATGATACCTGTTTATCTAGGTTGGGCAAGAGATCCTTCACTGCATTGAGGGTGGCTGCAACTGCTGCCATTTTGAGCAGGATGACAGGCTCTTTTGCCTACTGAAAAACAATCTCCGGGCCACTATCACCGCTGGTAGCCTCGAGCTCAGCAATAACCGACTGGGCAATCTTGCCGTAGTGCTGGGCTATCACCCCGTTTGGCTCGGCAACTACCGAGGGCAGACCGCTGTCGCCATTTTCACGAATAGACTTATCCAGCGGCAGACTTCCCAGTAACTTGCTGTCGTACTGCTCTGCCACATTGGCGCCACCACCATCGCCAAAAATGGCTTCAGTATGACCGCACTGGGAGCAGATATGCATAGCCATATTCTCAACAACGCCCAGCACTGGGATTTTTACCTTAAGGAACATTTCAATACCCTTTTTGGCATCCAGAAGGGCAATATTCTGAGGTGTGGTCACAATCACCGCGCCTGAAACCTGTGCCTTTTGCGCTAGGGTTAGCTGTATATCGCCGGTACCCGGAGGCATATCGACCACCAGCACATCCAGCTCGCCCCACATTGTTTGACCCAACAGTTGTTGCAGTGCGCCCGCAGCCATGGGGCCGCGCCAAGCCATGGGGGTTTGATCAGTGACCAGATAGGCCATGGACATGGTCTTTAAGCCATGGGCCTCTACGGGCGCAAAGTGCTTCTCGTCGGCTGCTGTGGGTCTGGTGCCCTCTGGTACACCCAGCATCATGGCAATGCTGGGGCCATAGATATCGGCGTCCAACAAACCGACTTTTTTTCCGGTGGCCTGCAGGGCCAGCGCTAAATTGACAGCGGTGGTAGATTTGCCCACACCGCCTTTTCCCGAGGCCACTGCCACTATGTATTTCACCTGATCTAGCACTAATTCACCTTAAATTTTAATATTTTAACTAATACGGCCATTCGGCGGCTCACAGAGCAGTAATTGGCAGTGAAAAGTTGACGCAAAATCGCTATAGTTGCGCCTTGCTAACAAAGCCCCGAAAAAGAACCTGAACCATGTCATCAAAGCGCCGTATCCTGGTCACCAACGCCCTGCCCTATGCCAATGCTGCACTGCATCTTGGTCATATTCTGGAATACACCCAAACCGATGTCTGGGTGCGCTTTCAGCGCATGCGCGGTCACGAATGTTACTATGTTTCCGCCGACGATGCCCATGGAACTGCCATCATGCTTAAGGCAGATGAAAAAGGTATTAGCGCCGAGGAGCATATTGCCGATATGCGCGCTATTCACGAGGCCGACTTCAAAGACTTTTTGATTGGCGTGGACAACTACCACAGCACCCACTCCGAAGAGAATCGCGAGCTATCGGAGCTGATCTACAACCGACTCAATGACAATGGCCATATCGCCAAGCGCGAAATTACCCAGGCCTTTGATCCTGAGAAAAATCTGTTTTTGGCAGACCGCTACATCAAAGGCACCTGTCCCAAATGTAAAGCCGAAGACCAGTACGGCGACAACTGCGAAGTCTGTGGCGCCACCTATTTGCCCACCGACCTGATTAATCCGGTCTCAGCTATCTCTGGGGCCACACCCATTGAAAAAGAGTCGACTCACTACTTTTTTAAGCTTCCGGAGTTCACTGAGTTTTTGCAGGAATGGACCCGCAGCGGCGCCGTGCAAACTGAGGTAGCCAATAAACTGGGCGAATGGCTGGATAGCGGGCTGCAGGAATGGGATATCAGCCGTGATGCACCCTACTTTGGTTTTGAAATCCCCAATGCTCCAGGCAAATATTTTTATGTCTGGCTGGATGCCCCCATTGGCTATATGGCCGCATTTAAAAATCTCTGCGACCGCGACGGCATAGACTTCGACCAGTACTGGGCCGCCGACAGCAGTACCGAGCTGTACCATTTTATCGGCAAGGATATTGTTAACTTCCACGCCCTGTTTTGGCCAGCCATGCTCAAGAGTGCCGATTACCGCACCCCCACCAAGGTTTGCGTACACGGCTTTGTGACCGTTAATGGCAAAAAAATGAGCAAGTCCCGGGGCACCTTTATCAATGCTCGCTGCTATCTGGAGCATTTAAACCCGGAGTATCTGCGCTACTACTATGCCTCCAAGCTGAGTGGCTCGGTAGAAGATATTGACCTGAATCTGGAAGACTTTGTGCAAAAGGTCAACAGTGATCTGGTGGGCAAGGTAGTGAATATTGCTAGCCGCTGCGCCAAGTTTGTCGCCAATGGCAATGATGGCGTGCTATCCAGCAATATCGAAAACCCAGCACTCTGGGCGCAGGTCAGCGGCGCTGCCGAGAGCATTGCCGAGCATTATGAAAATCGCGACTACGGCAAAGCCATCCGCGAAATTATGGCCCAGGCCGATGCCGCCAATGAATATATTGCCGCCAAAGAGCCCTGGAAACTCAACAAATTAGAGGGCAAGCAGCAAGAGGTGCAGGATATCTGCTCCCTGGGCATTAATCTGTTCCGCGTATTGCTGGGTTACCTCAAGCCAGTGTTGCCAGCCATGGCCGCTGAGGGAGAAGCTTTTTTAAACAGCGAGCTCAGCTGGGACAGCCTGCAAAAGCCACTGAGCCAACATAAAATTAACCCCTTTAAACCCCTGATGCAGCGCATCGACAAAGATCGGGTAGACGCCATGGTAGAAGCCAGCAAAGAAGAGGCAGCGCAAGCTGCAGCCCCAGCCCTCGAAGGGCCACTAGCCGATGACCCGATTGCCGATGAGATTAACTTTGATGACTTTATCAAGATAGATCTGCGGGTGGCACAGATTGTCAAAGCCAGCCACGTCGAGGGTGCAGAAAAACTGCTGCAACTGACTCTGGATATTGGCGGCGAAACTCGCAATGTGTTCTCCGGGATCAAGTCGTCCTATAAGCCCGAAGATCTCGAGGGACGTCTCACCGTGATGGTGGCTAATCTGGCTCCGCGCAAAATGCGCTTTGGCATGTCTGAGGGCATGGTTCTGGCGGCGGGTGACAACCAGGGCATTTATTTACTGGAGCCGGATTCCGGTGCCAAACCAGGTCAGCGAGTGACCTAAAAACACCCGTCATTAGTATTTATTAGATAGACCTAAAAGTACTAAAGGCCCACCCCATTGCTATTGAATCGTCTGAGTCGATTCTAGGATAATGGGCCACTAATCAAACGATGTGCAGGCTATGCAAGAATTTGCGGTAATTCTGGTCAGTTCCATTCTGATCAATAACTTTGTACTGGTACAGTTCCTCGGACTGTGCCCCTTTATGGGCGTGTCCACCAAACTGGAATCCGCTATCGGCATGTCTGCCGCAACCACCTTTGTGCTCACACTGACCGCTATGGCGAGCTATGTGGTGGATGTGCTAGTGCTTATGCCTCTGGGTCTGATCTATCTGCGCACCATCGCCTTTATTCTGGTAATTGCCGCTGTGGTGCAGTTCACCAAAATGTTTATCGAAAAATCCAGCCCCCTGCTATATCGGGTGCTGGGTGTGTTTTTGCCCCTTATCACCACCAACTGTGCCGTGCTGGGAGTGGCTCTGCAAAACGCCTCCAAAGACCTTAACTTTATGCAGTCGTCGCTGTATGGCTTTGGCGCCGGCGCCGGTTTTTCTCTGGTGCTGATTTTCTTCTCAGCCATGCGCGAGCGCCTTGCCGCCGCCGATATACCTGCTCCCTTTGAGGGCGCAGCTATCGCCATGATTACCGCCGGCCTGATGTCGCTGGCCTTTATGGGCTTTAGTGGACTGGTGTAAATGATCGAAACCATTGCGCAGTACCCCATCATCGCCGCGCTGATTGCGCTGGTCGGACTAGGCATTTTATTTGGCGCCCTGCTCGGCTTTGCCGCAGAAAAATTTAAAGTCGAAGGCGACCCCATCGTTGAGCAGTTAGATGAGCTGCTGCCTCAAACCCAGTGTGGCCAATGTGGCTTTCCCGGCTGCCGCCCCTATGCCGAGTCTATTGCCAATGGCGATGCTATTAATAAGTGCCCCCCAGGTGGTCAGGCCACAATCAACGCTATTGCCAATCTTCTCGACGTGCCAGCGCCAGAGCTGGATGCCGAGCACGGCGAGGAAGCCGACGTAAAAACCGTAGCCTATATCCGCGAAGACGAATGCATAGGCTGCACCAAGTGTATACAGGCCTGCCCGGTAGACGCCATATTAGGTGCCGCCAAGTTGATGCACACAGTTATCGCCGACGAGTGCACTGGCTGCGACCTCTGCGTAGAGCCATGCCCGGTGGACTGTATTGATATGCTGCCCGTAAAAGAAACCATGAAAGAATGGCACTGGCCCGCGCCACCCACCACTGCAGATTTAATTGCCAGTGATCTGAGGCCGCAGCTATGAAGACATGGGTTACTCCCGGCGGTGTTCACCCCCCGGAAAACAAACATCAGTCGCTGACTCTGCCCATAGGGTCACTGCCGCTGCCCGAGAAGTTGCTGATACCGCTCAGCCAGCATATAGGCACAGCGGCAAAACCCTGCGTAGAGCTGGGTAGCAACGTACTCAAAGGGCAAAAGATTGCCGAGGCCGCAGGCCCAGTGTCTGTGCCTATGCACGCGCCAACCTCGGGTACCATAACTGCCATAGAGCACCGCCCTATAGCTCACTCGTCAGGCATGCTGGCACCCTGTATCGAGATCACCAGCGATGGTCGCGATCAGTGGCAACCACACCAGGGCATTGACGACTACCGGCACGCATCAGCCAGCACCTTGCTCGCGGCGATTGCCGAAGCGGGTATAGCCGGAATGGGCGGCGCAGGCTTTCCCTCAGCGGTTAAACTCAATCCGGGTCGCAAGCGTCCTATAAATACGCTAATAGTCAATGCCACCGAGTGCGAGCCCTATATTACTGCCGACGACTCTGCAATCCGCGAGCGCGCAGCAGAGATTATCGAAGGCATAGGTATACTCAGCCAGATACTGGGCCACCCAGAGAACATATTGATCGGCATCGAGGACAACAAGCCCGAAGCCATAGCTGCGCTGGAGCCTCTGGTCAAAGACAGCGGTATCTCGCTGGTATCCTTTCCCACCAAGTACCCTTCAGGTGGTGAGAAGCAGCTGATCTACATACTGACTGGCGAGGAAATACCCAGCGGTGGCCTGCCCGCCGACATAGGCATGGTGTGCGTAAATATAGGCACCACCTACGCCATTAAGCGCGCAATCGTCGAGGGCGAGCCTCTGATCTCGCGGGTAACCACCATGACCGGTGAGGCCTGCGGCATCAACCGCAACTACGAAACACTGATCGGCACCATGGTCAGCCATATGCTTGAGCACAGCCAGTTTGATGAAGAGCGCTGCAGCAGGCTGGTTATGGGTGGGCCCATGATGGGCTTTAGTCTGACTAGCGCCGATGTGCCCATAGTTAAAACCACCAACTGCATACTGGCGCCCAGCCATCAGGAAATTCCCGACGACGAGCCAGCCCAGCCCTGTATTCGCTGTGGCCTGTGCGCCGAAGCCTGCCCAGTTTCCCTGCTGCCACAGCAGCTTTTCTGGTACTCCCAGGCTGGGGACCAGGAGCGCCTGGAAGCCCATAATTTATTTGACTGTATTGAATGTGGCGCCTGCTCCTATGTGTGCCCCAGCAATATTCCGCTGGTGCAGCACTATCGCCACAGTAAAGGTGAGATACAAAAGGCCCGGGCAGAAAAAGTAAAATCTGACCATGCCCGCCAGCGCTTTGAGTTTCATCAGCAGCGCATGGAACAGGCAGAGCGAGATAAAGAAGCCAAACGCGCTGCCCGTCGCGAAGCTGCCGAAAAAGCCAAGGCAACTGCCGCCGCTAAAAAAAGTGACGCCCCTAGCGACAATAAAACAGACGCCGGCTCCGCTGCAGATATTATTGCTGCCGCACAGGCCCGCGCGGCGGCCAGAAAAGTCAGCCCGGAACAGCAGCAGGCCAAGTTTGAACGCTCCATTGCTGGCGCTGAAATGCGCCTGCAGATGGCCGAGGAAAAACTGGCTGAAGCCGACGACACCCAGACCGACGAACAGAGAAATATTCTGGTTGCCGCTGTTGAAGCTGCCCGACAGAAACTCGAGCAGGCCAGAGGGCGTCTGGCCGAGCATCTCAAACAACATAACGGGGAGCAGGTAGACTAATGGCCTTTAAGCAGATTACCTCACCCCATGCCCATGCCTCCCAGAACACTGGCAAGGTTATGCAGCTGGTACTCTGGGCTACATTGCCCGGGCTGCTGGCACTGACTTATCACTTTGGCTGGGGCAGCCTGATCAATGTGGTTTTGGCCACCGCTACCGCGGTAGCTGCAGAAGCTTTAATAGTTCAGATGCGTGGCCGCTCGGTAAGCTTCTACCTGCGCGACTACAGCGCCGCCGTTACCGCCGTGCTGCTGGGCCTGGCCCTACCGCCGCTGGCACCCTGGTGGGTAGTGGTTGTGGGCACATTATCCTCTATTGTGGTGGCCAAGCATCTCTACGGTGGTCTCGGCTACAACCCATTTAACCCCGCAATGGTAGGCTATGTGGTATTGCTGATCTCCTTCCCCATTCAGATGACCAGCTGGGTGACCCCATTGGCACTGCTGCCCGAAGGCGTTTCACACCCGGGATTATTTGAATCCCTGAGTATTGTATTTGCCGGCTACAGCCCCGCCGATGGCGTGACCGGACCCACTCCACTGGATAGCTTTAAATTTAGCGACGGTCTTTTAGTAGAGCAGATCTACAGCCAGAACCCATTGTTTAGTCAGGCTGGTATAGCCGGCGTAGGCTGGGAATGGGTCAATCTCGGCTTTCTGGCGGGCGGTCTGATATTACTGGGCAGCAAAATATTTACCTGGCATGGGCCAGTGGCCATGTTGGCCGCCATTGCCATTATGTCGGCACTGTTTTGGGATGGCGGCAGCTCAAACAGCCCGGGCTCACCGCTGATGCATCTGTTTAGTGGTGCCAGCATGATGGGGGCATTCTTTATACTTACCGACCCGGTATCATCGGCAGTCAGTAATCGGGGACGCCTGATCTACGGTGCTCTGATTGGTGTGCTGGTCTATATTATACGTGCCTGGGGCAACTACCCAGATGCCGTGGCCTTTGCAGTGCTGCTGGCCAACTTTGCCGCACCCTTTATCGACAACTACACATTGCCGCGCACCTACGGTCATATTGATAGGCGCCGAGCGACTGAAAAAGGGCAAGAGGACAAATCCAAATGACCTTTGCATCCATACGTTTTAACAGCCTGCTACTCGCCGGCTTTTCCCTGATCACCGCGCTGATACTGGCAACCACAGATTCGCTGACCAAAGATCGAATTGCCGACTCCGAGCGCAAGGCCGCCCAGCGCGCCCTGCTGGAGATTATTCCCATCGACCGTCACGACAATGACCTGCTGATGGATGTGCAACCGATACCGGAAAAATTTTGGCCGGCCCTAGGCCTAAAGAAAGGCGGCGATATACATATAGCCCGCAACAGCGGCCAGCCCGTAGCCGCGATTATTCCCACCGTGACTCCAGATGGGTACAGCGGCAACATTAGCATGATTATAGGTGTTAACTTCGATGGCACCATTGCCGGTGTCAGAGTAGTTGAACATAAAGAAACTCCGGGGCTGGGCGATAAGGTCGATCTTAAAAAGAGCGACTGGATCCTCAGCTTTAATGGCGCCTCACTGGTCAACCCTCAGGCATCCGGCTGGGATGTAAAAAAGAACGGCGGTGAGTTTGACCAGTTTACCGGTGCTACTATTACCCCCAGAGCAGTTATTTATCAGGTCGCCCAGGTACTAGAGTACTTTAGCGAAGATAGCGAACGGCTTTTAGCCGAAGCCGCCATGGCAGCAAAAGATAGCCAGGCAGCTAATCACAGCATACAGGCCAATCCATGAGTGAAGTCACAGCAACAGAAGTCGCCAAAAACGGACTCTGGACCAACAACCCAGCGCTGGTGCAGCTGCTGGGACTGTGCCCACTGTTGGCGGTCACCGGCACAGTGGTCAACGCGCTGGGGCTGGGTATAGCCACATTGGCGGTGCTGATTGGCTCCAACACTATAGTCTCGTTAATTCGCAACCATGTCAGCGATGCTGTGCGCCTGCCTGCCTTCGTTATTATTATCGCCGCCTTTGTCACCTGTGCCGAACTGCTAATGAAGGCCTACACCTATGAGCTCTATCAAATACTGGGTATCTTTATTCCACTAATTGTTACCAACTGCGCTATCCTCGGCCGCGCTGAAGCCTTTGCCAGCAAACAGACTGTCGGCATGGCCGCCTTCGACGGCTTGATGATGGGCCTGGGTTTTCTGGCAGTACTGGTGGTACTGGGTGCGGTGAGAGAGCTGCTGGGTCAGGGCACCCTGTTGGTCGATATGCATCTGCTGTTTGGTGCAGCCGCCTCCAGCTGGGTAATGCGCCCCTTTGGTGACAGTTACAGCTTTTTAGTGATAATTTTGCCCCCCGGCGCATTTTTGGTCACCGGCTTTTTAATAGCCATTAAAAACGCCATAGACAATGCCAACAAACGCCGCGCAGATGCACAAAAGGCGGCGCCGGTTAAAGGTGCCAAGCGCATTCGCACCACAGGGCATATCAGTTAGCAATTAATCTGCTATACCAGTGTCCAAGTTGATAGCACTGTTTTAGAAAGAGCGGCAGCTAAGGAAAACACAAAAGGGAATTAAAGGTTATGCATAGGTCCGGCGCCGAGTTAGTGCGCTACGCACTGGAACAACTGAATACCCAACAGACCTTTGGCGTGGTTGGCGACTCCAATCGCGCAATCTATAACGAGCTGCAAAACTCCTCCATTGACACCCATCTAGTCAACCAGGAAATCAGTGCCGCCTTTATGGCCGATGCCATCAGCCGCACCACCCAGGGCGAAGCCGTGGGCACCATGCTGATTACTGCCGAGGCCATTATTAATCAGGGCATAGCCGAAGCCTTTATCGCCGGTGTACCCATGTTAATTATCGCTGGCGCAGCAGTGTCGCAATATGGGCCACTGGACCAGCAGCAACTTTTAAAACCTCTGACCAAGGCGCGATTTAGAATCAGTCGCACCCAGGATATAGTCGGCAGCCTGTTCGAAGCCCACCAGATAGCCACCAGTGGCAAACCGGGCCCGGTGTATCTGGAAATACCAGCGGCACTGCAACTTCAGGCTGAGGAACTAGAAGAGCCCCTGCCCCTGCACCTGTGCGCCGCCAATCAACCCGAGCTGGATCTGCAGCAGATAGATGCCGCAGCCCAGGCCCTGCTAAAAGCCGATAACCCAGCCCTGTTTGCAGGCTGGGCCGCAGTATCTGCACAGACAGACCTGGTGGCATTGGCAGATCGACTGGCAGCGCCTCTGTGCACCAGCCTGCAAGGCACCAGCGCCTTTCCAGCCAAGCACTCACTGCATGCCGGACTGGCAGTTAACCCCAGTGCCCAGCGCCTGCTTAAAGACTGCGATCAGCTGCTGGCCATAGGCATAGACCAGCAAGATCTGGATTGGGCAGAGCTGCCCGACAACATTATTCAGCTAGCGCCCCAAGCCATCCCTGCACTGCTCTATCAGCTCAATGAAATACAGGCCAACGGCAAACTCTTTAACGCCAGAGAGAAGGCTGTGGCCAAAACTATTGCCAAATACAAAACCCAGCTCAGCGAAGACTGGCTGGAGCACAACAGTAAAGGCCGCGTAAACCCCGCAGTGTTTTTTCAGGCCCTAAGCAAAGCACTAGACAGCAGTGCCATAGTGGTTACAGGCCAGGGCACCCACAGAGCACTGGCCGCCGAGCTGCTACCTATCAACCGACCCCAGGAGTTTATCTGCCCCAGCAGCTTCAATGCCATGGGCTACTGTGTGCCCGCCGTCAACGCTATCAAAATGGCCAATCCAGAAAAACAGGTAGTGGGCATAGTGGGCGACGGCGCCATGATGATTAATGGTATGGAGATACAGACCGCCGTGCGCCAAAAACTCGGCACCCTCTACTGTCTGTTTAATAATAGCCAACGCAGCACCAACAAAAATACCACCCATATGAACTGGGGAGCCTTTGCCGACGCCCTGGAATGCGGCTACTTCCCCATCACCAACAACCAGGGCATGGACACCATAATGCGCCGTGCACTGGAAACCACAGCCCAGGGCCAACCGGTGATTTTGGAGGTCAGTATCGACTATAGTCGCAAAACCTACTATGCCCAGCACCAGGAGAAAGTCCGACAGGCCAGCCTACCAAGCCGAGATAGATTGGGTGATGTAAAGCGGGCGATTGTGCGCAAAATTATGGGCGCAAAATCTGATTAATGGTCCTACAGATCTTTGGCAAACAGCATCTCAATATTGCGAAACGCCTTAAATTCCAAATGATTATTGCTGGGGTCTTTAACAAATAGAGTGGCCTGCTCGCCTGCCTGGCCCTGAAAGCGGATATAGGGCTCGATCACAAACTCGATATTGTTGGCCTTCATCATCTCGACCGCTTGCTCATATTGCGGCCACTCCATAATCACCCCAAAGTGCGAAGCCGGCACCGCATGGCCATCTACCGCATTGGTTGCAGCGGAGGGGTGATCTTCTGGTGCTACCAAATGAGCCACCAGCTGATGGCCAAAGAAATCAAAATCGATCCAGCGGTCTGATTCACGGCCAGTAGGGCAACCGAGGATGCCGCTGTAAAATGCGCGAGCAGCTTCCAGGTCAGTGACTGGGAAGGCTAGGTGAAAACGAGGGTAGTTAGGATTCTGCATAACCGCAGTATATTTTAAAAGGCGGCAGCAATGGAACCTGCCGCCACGGGGGAGAAGCATCTATCATCCATTGTTTACACATGTTATTTTCCTTAATTGTAAAAAGGTGCTGCAAACACCTTTTGAGCTACACGACCTGCCAACGTGATGACTGATTAAGTACCTCCCGAACTTCTTGCTTGTTAATGCAATCGCGACCTACTGACTGAACTGAGGTGCTGCTGCAGAGCATTGAAACCACCTCAAAAACCCCGTATTGAACCCCCTGGAGCAAACAGCGATCGCCATCCTCCATGTGGTCCACAACTTTCTGATGAATATCTAAGTACAGTGAGTCTGACTCCCTATACCCCAACTCAGCTGCATCTTCTTTATTCACATTAAGCCCAACTCGGCAATCTTGCGGCCACAGGCTCATCACCATTTCAAAACATCTATCAAACTGATCTTCCCGCATAATATTAACCACAGTGCTGGCCTCCAAATCCATTTGGGTGTGGGTGAAATTTGGTTAGGTAAATATATAGATTATAAATTTGCGGCTTTGGTGACTAGTTGAAAAGATACTGACGAAAGGTCATGTCAACGCAACTTATCCCCCATCCACCCGTCGATTCCAAGCCTCAACCATGGCACGGGGAATGATTTTTTAGCTACGCTCGAAATAACTGCTGGCAGGTTATTACCCACCAGCTTTGTCAGCCTGCTCTCGCTTATACGTAATCCAGTTGCGGTGTGTTTTCTCTGAGGTAGCTGCGCACCCGGGCCTGATGGGCCAACAGCTCTGGGGCATGCACTGCCACCAGAGTGGTGGGAATATCATCCAGATGACCACTGGTTAGGTCATTGACCATCACATAAACTTTAAGGTCTGCAATGCTCAGATGGTTGTCGGCGAAATAGACGCCGCCCTGTTCCAGCAAGCTTTGATTTAGGCCGGATAAAAACAGTGGTAAGGTGGTTGCAACCAGCTCTTCCCGCACTGCCTTTTTCTCATCCTCGGGCATGGTGAAGGTATCGACCAGGCGCTTCATGGTGTCATCGGCTGTGTCGACTATGGCGTCGCAGAGCGCCGCCTCCCATGGGTCCTCTGGGTAGTACCCGGTAAGCTGCCCAACATACCGGGCTATGGCGTTGGACTGATTGAGCCACTTGCCGTCAACTTCAAACTCCGGTAACTGACGATAGCGAAACTGGTCTCTGTGCTGGTCCCAGTCGGGAATCGGGATACGGATATCCTCAAATCGAAGACCACCCAATTTGAGGGCTAAACGGGCCGGCTCTGCCCGACCCCCATCAAAATCAAAATAGGTGAGTTTGAATTGCGCCATTGTCTGCCTCCTAAAGACGGTTAGCTGAGTTGTTAAAAGTTATTGAAATAAGTGTAGACGATGGTTGGTCGTAGTGAAGGCAATTGTGCAATTGTGAAGCTGTAAAATATTGTCCAATACTGAATAGCTCAACATACTTATGCAAAGCCCCCTCAAAACAAGTACCCTAAGGGTCTAATTAGGTAGCCTATATTCGAAAACCCATGTCCGATAACCAAATAAGACTGACCCAATACAGCCACGGTGCTGGCTGTGGCTGCAAAATTGCCCCCGGGGTGCTTGAGACTATTCTGCAAACTAACTTTGTGGCGCCAGCTGACGCCCGCCTACTGGTAGGCAATAGCACCAGAGATGATGCCGCGGTCTATGATCTGGGGGATGGCACTGGGGTTATTAGTACTACTGATTTCTTTATGCCGATTGTGGATGACCCCTTTGAGTTTGGGCGGGTGGCTGCAGCCAATGCGATCAGCGATATCTATGCCATGGGCGGCACGCCGATGATGGCCATTGCGATTCTTGGCTGGCCGATTAATAGCCTGCCCGCTGAGGTGGCGCAGCAGGTGATTGATGGTGGGCGCCATGCCTGTGGTGAGGCGGGAATTCATCTGGCGGGCGGCCATTCTATTGATTCGCCGGAGCCCATATTTGGGCTGGCGGTGACTGGGCGGGTGGATTTACAGCAGCTTAAGCAAAACAGCACCGCGCTGCCAGGTGATCAGTTATTTTTAACCAAGCCTCTGGGCGTGGGTATTCTGACCACCGCAGAAAAACAGGGTAAGTTGCAGCCTGAGCATGCCCGGCTGGCGGTGGATAATATGATGAAGCTAAATAAGGTGGGCACTGAGTTGGCTGCGGTGGATGGCGTGACTGCTATTACAGACGTGACTGGCTTTGGCCTGCTGGGCCATTTGCTGGAGATCTGTCAGGGCAGCGAGCTGTCGGCAACTGTCAATCTCAGCCAGGTGCCTGTGCTGGACAGCGCCGTGCTGGACTATCTGGCCCAGGGCTGTGTGCCCGGCGGCAGTGGGCGCAACTGGGAGAGTATTGGTGCGCATATTCAGGGCACGGACGGCCAGAGTCAGATTTTGCTCTGCGACCCGCAAACCAGTGGTGGCTTGCTGGTGGCGGTAAGGCCTGAGGCCGCTGATAGCGTCTCTAAGCTACTGCAGCAGGCTGGTTGCTATGCAGAGCCTATTGGCGAGTTGGCAAGCACTGATGCTGCCCCGCATATCAGGGTCAACCCTTGAGCTTGCCACTAGTCAATAATTACCGGCAATTGCTGCTGGACGATACAGCTATGATTGATGTGCGTGCCCCGGTGGAGTTTGTCTCGGGCGCCCTGCCCTCAGCGACTAATCTGCCGTTGATGAATGATGATGAGCGTCATCAGGTGGGCATTCGCTATAAAAACAATGGTCAGCAATCTGCGATTGAGCTGGGCCATCAGCTGATCCATGGCGAGATTAAGCAGCAGCGGCTGCAGGCCTGGCAGGATTTTATGCAGGCCAATGCCAATGGGGTGCTGTACTGCGCCCGCGGTGGTCTGCGCTCGCAGCTAACTCAGGAGTGGCTGGCGGAGGCTGGTGTTGAGTGCCCCAAGGTTGAGGGCGGCTATAAGTCGCTGCGCGGTTTTCTGTACGGGTATTTAACCAATTACTGCGCTAACAATATGTTTACCATTCTGTCTGGTATGACCGGCACAGGTAAAACCGAGATTATTCAGACAATGCCCACCGGGCTGGACTTGGAGGACGCGGCCAATCACAAGGGCTCAAGTTTTGGGCGGCCTCTGGACGAGCAGCCGGCGCAGATCGATTTTGAAAATCGTATTGCTATTGATCTGCTCAAGGTCGAAGACCAGCACCCGCGGTCAATGGTGGTACTTGAAGATGAAAGCCGCAATATTGGTGCCCGACATATTCCCCATTACTTTGCCGACCGTATGGCGCAGAGCCAGTTTGTGGTGATTGATATGGATTTTGACCAGCGGCTGGAACGCCTGTGGCAGGAATATGTGGTGCAACGCTACCTGCGTACCATGGCCTATTTTGGCGCCAGTGGTGAACGGCAGTTTGCACGCTATTTGCGTGAAAGCTTACTGCGAGTGCAGAAGCGGCTGGGTGGCCAGCGTACCAAAGAGCTGCTGGCGTCTATGGACGCGGCGATCGAGGTACAGCATCAGGATAATTTTGCCAGTCATCTGCATTGGTTAAGGGTTATCACCAGAGAATACTACGACCCTATGTATAGCTATCAGCTGGAAAAGAAGAAAGAGCTGGTGGTGTTTAGGGGGCCCCGGGAAGAGGTTGTGGAATGGTTGCAGCGGGGTTAGGGATACTCTTCTACCAACCACTTATACATCACCAGGGCATCCACAAGACCTTCCACAGGATGATTAAATGCCCTGGGTAGTCGCCCCACAGTTGCAAAACCCAATTTTTCCCACAGCCTGACCGCACCCTGGTTGGTCGAAGCCACAAAATTAAACTGCATGGCACTAAAACCCATTGTCAGGGCGATTTTTTGCGAGTGCTCGCACATAGCCGACGCCAGACCCTGACCTCGAGCGGCACGAGCCACCATATAGCCACAGTTGCACACATGGGCTCCGGGGCCCTGCTGATTGGCTTTGATATAGTAGGTGCCCAAAATCTGGTCATCTTGCTCGACCACATAGGTCGCGGCGGGCACGGCCATCCACAGATGCCTGGCCTGGGTCTGATTGGTGTCTGGCGGGTAGGCATAGCTGTCACCGGCCGATACTATCTGCTGAAAAATAGGCCAGATAGCATCGAAGTCGGCGTCAGTTGCCTGGCGGATAAGCACTAGCGGGGCTGCATTCTCACAGCGCCATCAAGGCGGATGGTCTCGCCATTGAGATAGCTGTTTTCCACCATATGCACCACCAGCTGGCCAAACTCTGAGGGCTCGCCCAGACGCTTGGGGAAGGGTATGCCGGAGACAATGCCATCCTGCACCTGCTGAGGGGCGCCAAGCATTAATGGCGTAGCCATAACACCCGGGGCGATGGTATTGATGCGAATGCCCACAGCGGCCAGGTCTCTGGCCATAGGTAATGTCATGCCTACAATACCGCCTTTGGTCGCTGAGTAAGCCACCTGGCCCATCTGGCCGTCAAAGGCGGCAATGGATGCGGTGTGCACAATCACGCCACGCTCAGTCTTCTCATCTGGCTCATTGCGCGCCATAGCGGCGGCGGCACAGCGAGAGATATTAAAGGTACCAATAAGGTTAATTTCGATTACCTTGCGGTAGTGGTCTAGGTTGTGGGGGTTGCCTTCACGGTCAATGGTCTTGGCAGCTATACCAATACCGGCGCAATTGACACAGATATCGACTCGGCCCAGATCGGCCACTATTTTGTCAAAGGCTGCCTCAACCTCGGGGCCATTAGATACATCCAGCGCAATAAAATGGGTTTTTCTGGCACCCAGCTCGGCCACTGCAGTGGCGCCGGCTTCGGCGTTCATGTCAATAATCACGACAATTGCACCGCGGTCCGAAAGCTCCTGGGCGGCTGCGCGACCCAGGCCTGATGCACCACCAGTAACTACTGCAACTTTATTGTTACATTCCATACCTTGCCTCTTCCTCTTTATGTTTTATTCTATTTGCTGTGTCGATTCCGTTTCCTGTACTAGCACAAAGGGTGGAATCACCAGCGCCCAGAGTATCTTATTGCAGTTGTACCAGTCCATGGCCTGCTGGTCTTGCACCCGGCTCAGGGTGCCATCGTCCAGCCAGCGCTCCACCAGCTCTCTACTGTCTCTGTGCAGCGCAATGGCGACCTGAATCAGGTCTGCACCGGCCGCTACCGCCAGCACATTGCCGCCAGCATAGTGCTTTTGCAGCTCGTGCCAGGCAATTTTGCCCGTCTCAGCATTGAGGCGGGCGACAAGTTCTTTTGGATCTGTGGGGATGGCGTCCATAGGAGATATCCCTATCAACCCATCCAGTTGCAGAAGTTGCGCAGCAGCTGCAGACCAGCATCAGCACTTTTTTCCGGGTGAAATTGCACAGCAAATAAATTGTTGTGGCTCAGTGCAGCGGCAAAGCCTGAAGCCGAGGTGCCGTAGTCGCAGGTGCCAGACACATTGGCGTTATTGTGGCCGTCGACAAAATAACTGTGCACAAAGTAGAAGCGACTATCCTGCTCTATGCCCTGCCACAGCGGGTGGTCGATAGTCTGGTGCACATTGTTCCAGCCCATATGGGGAACTTTGAGTTTGCCGCCCTGCTTGTCCTGCAGGTTATCGCCAAAGAATTTTACTCTGCCTGGCAGCAGACCCAGGCAGTCGACGCCGCCATTTTCTTCGCTGTGTTCCATTAATGCCTGCATGCCCACACAGATCGCTAGCACGGGCTTTTTTTTCATGGCGTTGCTGACCACATCGCCTACATTGAGGCGCTGAATTTCACCCATGCAGTCGCGAATCGCACCGACGCCGGGAAACACCACTCGATCGGCATCTTCAACCAGAGCTGGATCTGAGGTAATGGATATTTTGGCACCTGGGCATACGTGCTCCAGGGCTTTGCCTACGGAATGGAGATTGCCCATTCCATAGTCAATTACTGCGATATGGCTTCGAAAATCACTCATAAACTGGTATCACATGCTAACAGGGGGTAGGAGCTAAAAAAGGGTACCCTGGTTACAGAGTACCCTTGGTAGAGGGCATTACGCCAGCCATGCGCTCGTCGGCAGTGGCTGCCATGCGCAGGGCGCGACCAAAGGCCTTAAAAATGGTCTCCACCTGGTGGTGAGCATTGGCGCCGCGCAGATTATCTATATGCAGGCTGACCAGGGCGTGGTTGACAAAACCCTGAAAGAATTCACGGGTCAGATCAACATCAAAGCTACCCACATGGCTGCGCACAAAGTCGGCTTTCATAATAAGTCCGGGACGGCCTGAAAAGTCCATCACCACGCGAGACAGGGCTTCATCCAGAGGCACATAGGCGTGACCGTAACGGGCCAGCCCTTTTTTATCGCCAATAGCCTCGGCTACCGCCATACCCAGGGTGATGCCTATATCTTCCACGGTGTGGTGATCGTCAATCTCAGTGTCGCCGGCAGCTTGAATATCCAGATCCACTAAACCATGGCGGGCAATTTGATCCAGCATATGGTTTAGAAAGGGTACCGGAGTCTGCAGGTTAGCCTGCCCGGTGCCATCCAGGTTTACACTGATGGTAATTTGGGATTCGAGAGTATTGCGCGTCACTGTGGCTGTGCGATCCGCCATGGGTTTCTCCATGCTGTCCATTTTGAGGCGGCATTATACTGCAAATTAAGTCTTGCTACAGTACAAAAAAGGGCTAGAATACTCTGCTACTTTTTCTGACCCAGACAATCTGGATGTCATTATATTTATGAAGCAATTTCGTTCAATATTTGCCTTCGCGCTGTGCCTGATTATTGGTCTCGGGTCAGTGACGGCGTCTGCTCATAACCATGATGATCACCAGGAAAATACCTGCTCGGTCTCTGTGCTACAGCATTCAGCGGCAGCGGTTGCAGCTGAAACCAGCAAAACCTATGTAACCAGAGTTACAGCACCCTGTATTGTTCATAACGACCGGGCTGCAACAAGCCATATTACTGGTCGCCAGCTCGCCAGAGCACCCCCTCAGATCCTCTAAATAGTTTGCATTCCCCCTGGGGGACGAATTCGCGCCGAGTTTTTTTTGGCGTGGACATTATTTTTAGAGGAAAAAGTTATGAATACCAAAAAGCCTATTGCTTTTAAACTGCCCTTGTCAGCCATGATTGTAAGTCTCTCCTGTGGCGCTGTGGGTCAGGAAATTGAAGAAATTGTTGTTAGATCGTCGTTAATCAACTCCGCAGTGGATGAAATTTCAAACCCATTGCATATTATCTCTGGTGAGTCTGTTGCCACCGACGCTACCCAGAGCCTGGGTTCGAGTATTGATGATCTGGTTGGTCTGTCTACCAGTGATTATGGTGCCGCCGTGGGGCAGCCTATTATCAGAGGCATGTCTGGCAGCCGCGTTAAGGTTCTTAACAACGGCATTGTGGTCAGAGATGCATCTGGCCTGGGGCCCGACCATGCTAACGATGTTGATATGCATAATGTTCAGCAAATTGAAGTGGTGAGAGGACCCTCTTCTCTGCTCTATTCCAACGGTACTATCGGCGGTATTGTCAATATTGTTGATAACACTATTGCCCGGGAAGATATTGCGCAGTCTGAGTTTAAACTGGGCCTGGAAGCTCAATCAGTTAACGATGGCGACTCACACAACCTCTCTTATCGCAATAATATCGGCGGCTTAAATCTGTCATTTGCCTATAAAGATTCGCAGTTTGGCAACTTTGAGATTCCCGATGGCGCAGTGTTGCATGCTGAAGATCTGGGGTACCTCGCCAATTCTGACTCCGGATCTACTACTACAAGATTGGGACTCTCCAAGGCTGGCGACTGGGGTTTCTTTGGAGTCTCATATGCTGATAACGAATCTGTATTTGGCATCCCCTACCATGGCGAAGGTCACGAGGGCCACGGAGGTCATGACGAGCATGGCGATAAAGACTCCCATGAAGGCGAAAGAATCTTCTCTAATACAGACTCTAAGATAGTTACTGTAGAAGGTGCCTTTGTGCTGGGTGGTGACCTGTTGAAGAAGATTAACTACTTCTATAAAGACTCTGACTATTCTCATATCGAACAGCATGCTAAAAAAGAGGAGCATGATGGTGAGCATGACGACCATCATGAAGGGCCGACCCAGTTTACAAATAACGCCCAAGAATATGGCGCTATCTTTGATCTCGGCAACGACAGCCTGTCGCAGAAACTGGTAGTTAATTTTGTAGAAGAGAATGTTTCGGTGATCGGTGATAAAGCCTTTATCAACCCAACTGAAAGCGAAGAAATAACTCTGGGCTACTATGTAAGCAAAGAGTTTGATCTTTTCAATCTTGACTTCGGTATCAGACATGATCGCATGTCCCGCAGTGGCTCTATGTCCCATAAAGAAGAAGTAGAGTTCTTTGACAAGGATATCAACAATACTAGCTTCGCCCTCAGCCTTGATAGAGATATCAATGATGCACTCAACATCAGCCTGGGCCTTGCCAGCGTGGAGCGAGCACCCACAGCTGTCGAGCTGCTGATAAATGGTCCTCACCTGGCTACAGGTCGAGAAGAAATAGGCAATATTAATCTAGAGTCTGAGCAGTCTAATAATATTGACCTGACCTTCAACTATGAAAGAGATGGTTTCTACGCAACCCTGACCTTCTTCCAGAATGATGTGGATAATTACATCTACCTGTTTGATGAAACCGAAGAAGAGCACGAGGAGCACGGAGAGGAAAAGCATCACGGCGGATTAATTCGGGCTAACTATCTGCAGCAGGATGCAGAATTTGATGGCTACGAATTTGAGATAGGCAAAACTTTCAATCTTGCTCGCGGCGCACTGTCTCTTTCTTTTGCACAGGACTCTATCTCAGCTAAGTTCTCGGATGGTACCTATGTTCCACGTATCACTCCTAAGAGAAACCTGTTTAAGGCTTCTTATACCGAAGACGATCTAAAGCTGGCACTGTCTTTTAAAGATGCGAACAAGCAGAGCGATATTGCGGCAAATGAAACTGTTACCGACGGTTTCCAGATGCTGAATATCAACCTGTCAAAAACCATCAAACTGAGCGGCAGACAGCATTTGACTCTGTCTGTTTTCGGCAAAAACTTGCTGGATGAAGTGGCTAGAAACCACAGCTCATTTGTTAAAAATGAAGTACCTATGGCAGGCAGAAACCTGGGCCTAAGAGCGACTTACTCGTTCTAAACCCCCTGCTGTCCATCAATGTTTAAGGGTTGTTCTGTTTGAGGTAATATAAGCCTCCGCAGAGCAACTCTTGAACGATGGTCATAGTGAAAAAATTATTGAAATTGCTGGCCGCTGGCCTGCTTCCAGTGGTTACATTGTTTGCAATCGCAGTAATGTATATCACGTTTGCCGTCGACATTAATGGCTACAAGTCAGACATTGAATCTCTTGCTCGCCAACAGGGTTTGGATGTCTCCATCAGGGGCGATCTAGCCTGGCAGTTCTTTCCCAAACCCGGTATATCCATAGCTGATATCTCTGCTAGCGACCAGACTTCCGTCTCTGGCTCTGCCAAGAGCCTGGTGCTGGCCACCAACTGGACCCAACTCTTCAGTCTCGGCGGCGGTATTGAGCAACTCCAGCTTAGCTCTGTACAAATTGAGAGTGGCGGCCTGCAGTGGTTTCCAGCTAATGGCCCAAGGCTGCAATTTAACAATATTCAGCTATCTGCCAAAAACCTTTCACTGCAGGGCAAGCCATTTCCTATCTCCGCATCGGTCAGTGCATTTGGCGGCCGCAAATTTGCTCTGGATACAGAGGTGGCTGTGCAACTGAATGGCCACAATATACAACAGCTCAACCTGGTAGATCTGCAGCTGCAAATCGACAGCATCAGGCTGTTTGGCGAGCTCAGTGCCAGTGACAATGGCTCCTTTGTGCTGGGTAACCTATACAGCAACAGCTTTGATTTAAAGCAGTTGATGACCTCTCTGCAGCCTGTGGTGCCTCTGCTAGCTGCACCCAATACTCTGGTCACAACCGCGCTTACCGATGTTAGCCTGAAGACTAACTTTAGTCTGGATACAGAGGCCGTATCAAAGATTATTGGCGAGCTGTCTCTCGATGGTCAGAGCTTCGATGTGGATGTAACCATAGATCACCCGGCCAACAGTCTGACTACGCTGGTATCAGGAGATTTATTGCGCGCCGGGGACTATTTGCCCGCAGCCAATAGCGACAGCGATAACAGCGGCCTGGTTGCTCCACTGGCTATCCCATTTGCCCTCTGGCAGGGACGCAGTCAGGTTGAGATCAACCTGGATAGAATTGAATTTAATGATTTCCGCATTGATAACTTTTACAGCAATGTTTTTGGCAATCAGCGGGTGCTGCGTATGACATCGCTAAATGCCGATATGTTTGGCGGACAGGTCAATGCCATTGCCAAGCTGGATATGCGTACCTCCAAGCCCAGCTTTAATCTGCAGCCCTCCCTGTACAATATAGATATGGCCCAGGCTGTGAACGCTCTGAGCGACAACAGCACAGTGAGCGGCAAACTCAGCCTGGATGCCAATATCCAGGGAGCCGGTATGGATATGGGTGAGATCACCCGGTCTCTGTCCGGTGCCGGCAAGTTTCAGGTACAGAAGCCTGTATACCAGGGTTTAAATTTAGAGCGGAGCTTTTGCAACGCTGCGGCACTGGTATCAGGCAGATCACTAGCCGCAAAGACCTGGTCGCCTGGTACCCAGCTGGATGACCTGCAGGGCAAGTTTCAGCTTAATGATGGCAAATTGCTTATTAATGAGTACAGCACAGGCACTGGCAATCTGGCTGTTATGGGCCGCGGCAGGGTAGATCTGATAAAAAAACGCTATCAACTTAATGCCAGTGCCCGAGTGGATCAGGCAGTGACCAGCCCCACTGGATGCGATGTTAACCAGCGTCTGCAGAATCGCCAGATACCCTTTGTCTGCACTGGTGCCTTTGACCGGGGCGATGCCGGTGGCTTGGCCTGCAAACCCGACGAGCGGCTGATAAAAGATTTACTCAAAAATAGCGCTCTGGAAAAACTGCTCAATAAATCTGGGCTGCAGCAGGATAACTCGGATACCGTGAAAGGCCTGCTCAAAGGACTGTTTAACCGTTGATCATGACAGCAGAGCAGTTTCAGCAGGCGGTACTAAACTGGTTTGATACCCATGGCCGCAAGCATTTACCCTGGCAGACTAGCATAAGCCCCTATTCAGTCTGGGTCTCAGAAATTATGCTGCAGCAGACCCAGGTCAATACGGTGATCCCCTATTTCGAGCGCTTTATGCAGAGCTTTCCCCAGGTGCAAGCCCTAGCCGCCGCCCCTGAGGATAGCGTGCTGCATCACTGGACCGGGCTTGGCTACTATGCCCGTGCCCGCAATCTGCATAAAACTGCCAAACTTATTTGCAGCGATCTGAATGGAGAGTTTCCGGATACCGTTGAACAGCTAGTTGAGCTTCCCGGCATTGGTCGCTCTACGGCCGGCGCAATCTGCTCTATAGCCTTTAAGAAACCCGCGGCGATTTTAGATGGCAATGTTAAACGTGTGTTAGCACGCTATGCTGCCATTGATGGTTGGCCGGGGCAGACTGCGGTGCACAACCGCCTGTGGCTGGAGGCAGAGACCTACAGCCCCGTGCAGCGAGTGGCAGATTACACCCAGGCAATGATGGATCTTGGGGCAACGGTCTGCACCAGATCCTCACCCAGCTGTGAGCGCTGCCCTCTGTCAGATAACTGCGTTGCCTACAGTCAAGGCAAGCAGGCAGAGTATCCGGGCAAAAAGCCCAAGAAAAAACTGCCGGTGAGAACCAGCTGCTTCCTGTTAATTTACAATCAACAGGGTGAGCTGCTATTGCAAAAGAATCCTCCGGCTGGCCTCTGGGGTGGGCTCTGGGTATTACCCCAGGTCGATGCGGTCGACGAGGCTGAGGAATACTGCTCTAAAATCGGCCTGGAATTGACTGAGCAGCAGGTTCAGCCGGCCCAGCGCCATACCTTTAGCCATTTTCACCTCGACTATCAGCCAATTCTGGCACAGGCCATAGATCGCAGCTGTGCTGTGGCTGAAGGCGATAATCAGCTCTGGTATAACCCGCAGAATCCACTATCATTAGGCATGCCCGCGCCTATTGTTGCGCTGATACACCCAAAGTAAATAATCTGGAGCCAGATATGGTGCGCACCGTTTTTTGTCGCAAACTCAAACAGGAATTACCCGGACTGGATACACCGCCGTTTCCCGGCCCCAAAGGCGAGGAAATCTTCAATAATATTTCTAAACAGGCCTGGGCTGACTGGATGACTCACCAGACTACGCTGATCAATGAAATGCGTCTTAATATGATGGATTTGACCGCTCGAACCTATCTCTCTGAGCAGCGTGAAAAGTTCTTTGCCGGCGAAGAAGTGGATCAGGCTGAAGGATACGTCCCGCCTACCGAATAACCCTTGACGAACTGCTATTCAAACGCTTTAATACGCGCCTCTCGCAAGTTGCCTACAAACTGTTTGCGAAGCCCGGTTAGCTCAGTTGGTAGAGCAGAGGATTGAAAATCCTCGTGTCCTTGGTTCGATTCCGAGACCGGGCACCATATTTTAAAGAAGCCTCGGTGTTTGCCGGGGCTTTTTTGCATCTGTAAGAGAGTCATCGAACGTTCGATGGATTCGCGCGCTGCGCTCAGGGCTGCGCCCCGCCCTCGCGAGCGAGTGCGCCCAAAACGCTGCGCGTTTAGTCCGAGACCTATGGGATCATATTTTGGTAAGGGCCTCAGTAAAAGCCGGGGCTTTTTTGCATCTGTAAGAGAGTCATCGAACGTTCGATGGATTCGCGCGCTGCGCTCAGGGCTGCGCCCCGCCCTCGCGAGCGAGTGCGCCCAAAACGCTGCGCGTTTAGTCCGAGACCTATGGGATCATATTTTGGTAAGGGCCTCAGTAAAAGCCGGGGCTTTTTTGCATCTGTAAGAGAGTCATCGAACGTTCGATGGATTCGCGCGCTGCGCTCAGGGCTGCGCCCCGCCCTCGCGAGCGAGTGCGCCCAAAACGCTGCGCGTTTAGTCCAAGACCTATGGGATCATATTTTGGTAAGGGCCTCAGTAAAAGCTGGGGCTTTTTAGTATTTGCTCCAGGTGGACTCGCCTGCTCCGATAGTGCCACTATTGTCTGCGTCCCAGGACTTGGTGAAGCTGTTGGACAGCTCTAAAAAGCCGTCACCGGCCTGGTTATTTTTGGGGGTAGCGCGCAAAGTATAGGTACTTGCTGTGGAGGCCTGTACGGCAATATCGTAGGATTTGGTGCCGCTGTCTCGGGGGGACTCTGTAAGCTCGGCTGGCAAGGCTACTGCTGTACCCGAGGTGTCCTGGTCGTAGCGGTTATTTTCAGTGAAAAAGCGCTCCATGTACTGGGCTGCTTCCATCAGCACTGCCTGGGCATCAGCTCGTCTGGCACCTGCCATATGACTCTGGTAACTGGGATAGGCCACTGAGGAGATAATGGCAATAATTACCAACGCGACCATTAACTCGATCAGACTCAGGCCCCGGGGTAGTTTTTTATAGGCTTTGCACTGTTTATTCATTGTTTGATCCGCTCTATGCGCCTGGCCTGGGTCGGGCCCTTATCTATCACTGAGTTATCCAAATATAGCCAAACTCTATCTCCCGACTGCAGATTAGCTATGGCAATTGCCTGGCCTTTGCTATTGGTGATTGGTGTATTAAATGGCAGGCTGAACTCGCGATCGCCAGCTACCACCAGGCGAGCTGCGGGGTCTACAAAACTCAGTGTCACTTTATAACTCTGCCAATCTGGGTCTATCTCTGGCTCTGCCGCACTGGTATGCATAGAAAGCAGAGATGCTATAACCAGCCATAGGCTCGCGATTGCTTTGTCGCCCTTTATATTCATTTGACTGTGCCTTTTGGTTTCATAATTCAATCAATCATTTATCAGCGAATTTCTCTCCAGGGAGTTTGGCGGTTGCGGCCAGAGTCTTCGAGAATAGCCTCGACCTTGCCTTTTGAGGTGGTGACATATTTTGACTCGGTGCGCCCATCTGGGTGATTGATAATTCCGGGGCGTGAGAGAATGCCTGCATTAATGCGCTGGATACCGGACCCATGGATCATATCGTCCTCACCATCACCATCTATATCGCCCACATTAATCAGGTCACCATCATCGAAGGAGCGGTCCTTATTAAAGTCAAATACCGACTCATTGAGACGGCCACCATTGGTGCCATCCACTTCCATTAGCCAGCTGGTGCCCTCACCGGCGCAGGGGTCACTGGCTGGAGTGACGGCAACAAAAATAACCCGTCCATCGCGAAGTGTCGGTGCCTGGTGCACCCGCTCTCCCAACTCAGGCAAGTCTATATACCAGCCTAGCTTCTCCTCGGCACTCACCGGGTTGCTACCGTCGTCCCAGACAATGGGTATCTCAGATACCACTCGCGCGCGCAGATCTGAGGCCGGGGCATTGTGGGTAGTGATGGTTTGCGCCTGGAGCCTATCGCGGGTAAAACCATTGGCACCATTGGTTGCGCGGTCCCAGATCGCATAAAAAGTCTGTGGGCTGGTGTCGGTGAGATCGCTTTTGCCGAGATACTTGCCAGTGCCAAAATAGATCAGATATCCAGCGGCGTTAGGATGATTTTTAACCTTTAAATCCGAGGTGATTGGCTGGGTGATGCCTGCAACTTCAGCCACAAATAATGGCTGAGGGTTACTCGACGAACCATAGTCACTGCTCCAGGATGAGCTGTTGCTGCTGGACAGATCAAAAGACCATATATTGCCAAATAAATCTCCGGCATAGATACGGTCGACAATAAAGTCACCGTTTTGATCGACCACCGCGGTACCTATGATGCCATTGGGGCGCCCCAGTCCCAGAGGGTCGTCGGCTGTACCCTGTTTGGTATCCAGTTTTTTAATCAGGGCGCCGGTTTGCGCATCGAGAATAAAGATGACCCCGTTGCCAGTGCTGCTGGCATTGCCATCTGGCTCGGTAGCATTCATGCCATTGCCGACAATCACGCCCCATTTGCCATTGGCAAGGCGCACTAGGCTGGGCTCTGAAAAGCTGTAACCCAGATCCGCATCATCGCTATCACTAAACTCCCAGCGGGCGATGGAATTTGCATCGGCTTCGGCAAAGCTGCTGGGGTCGGTGATGTCCAGAGCCAGATAGGCCTGCCCACCTGTACCCAGGCCAGACACTAACAGGCTGTGCCAGGCGCCATCATAATAGACATCATTTTCTGCAATAGGGCCGTCGACAAAATTTCTATGGCTGTAATCTGGCAGTGACAGCTCCCACAGATTATCGAATATAGCCAATGGTACATAGGCCAGTTTTTCCCGGCCATTTGAGGTCTGAAAGCCATGTAGCATACCGCCATTGGAGCCCACGTACACCATGGGCATACGGCTTTGGTAGCTAGCTTTAAAGGCGGCATAGCTATCGCCCTCGGCAAAATCACTGGTGGAAAAATAAAATCGCTCCGGCGGCCCTACATAGGTGGGTACCGAGGCAATAATATCCCCCAGCACCGACTTGCGGTTGCGGAAAATACCTCCATTGCCCTTGGCAATCTCCTTGCCACGGGCGCCGCGCAGATAGTTGAGTCGTGCACTGCCCAGACTGTTAAATGGCTGCTTTAAGGAGGCTCGCTGCGAGCCCCCAGACTTGAGCGATGCCCAACGGAAAGGTATTGGGTTGTTATCTTCATCTCTAGTAATAATCACCCGATCGTTTGGCTTGGTTTTGCCCACCTTTTTGCTCACCTCCGAGCAGAAGCCACCGGTGAGTTTACAGGCGGCATCCCAGGCCGAGGGACAGATATTGCCCAGAGCCACTGGGCCACAGTTGGTGCCATCAGAAATAGGCTGGGCAATAAGATTACCGATCCAGTCATTGGTGGTAAAACGCGCAAAAAATAATGCAGTGTCCGAGGAGATGGTGCCTGAATTGAGCGCCGCGGTCGCAAAGGAGCCGGTGCGATCGAGCACAGAGTTAATCACATCGGTAAAGGCGCTGCCCAGTTGCTCTGGATCCTGAGCTGAGAGATAGGCCCCTCTGGAGTTAATGGAGGCGTGCCACAGATCGTCGATCTTGGCTGTACCACCCCCGGTGGGCCAGGAAAGGGTGCCATCGAGCAGATCCTGGTAATCATCGGGAAACTCGCGCTGCCCAGACACCCCCAGACCAATCATAAAGTTGACCATATGCTGCCAGTCAGCCGGGTCGTTTTTTGGATTCCAGAAGATATCGTTATTGTCCGCATCACCGTCACCATCTATGTCCGATGACAGATCATTAATATTGACCGGCACATTGTTGGTGCGGCCCGGGCGCAAATCTTTTTGCCAGTATCTGAAGGCGATATCAGCCAGATAAGTGGTATTATTGTCTTTAAAGGGCGCTCTGGGCACATAGCCTGTGACCCCATAATCATTGCTGGGAATAGTTTGGCTATTGTTGTCCACATTGCCAAAACCTGAGGGGACGCCACTGTTCCACTCGCCATCGGTCATCATAATATGAAAGTTTTGCCGGCAGGAGCGCTCGGTGGACGAGCTATCGGTGGGGTCATCTCTGTAGGGGCCGGCATCTTCAAAATAGTCACCGGCCTTATCCATAGCATTGAGCAGCGGCGTGCCGCCACTGGCAGGCAGGGCGTGCAGCCAGTCGAAGAAATTCTCTCTGGTGGTTCCAGAAAAGGCCCTCACCCCGTTAAATGTGCTGTTGTTGATACGCTGATAACCTACGCGAATATTTGAGTTAAAGCGCTCAAATGCCAGGGTCGCGGCAGTTTTGGTCACATAGACACGCTTGCGGTAATAGGAGTACCAGTTGGCAAAATTCTGGCGCTCGTCCACTGTCTCACCCTGACCTGATGTTTCACTGACAATTATTTTGTTATAGCAGTCATCATCTGTAACCGAGCCGTTGCAGCCACTGCGGCTTTCATCAAATAAATAATAATAGGCGGGCTCTGAGGATGAGCTGGCGTAGCGGTTGTAAAAACCGTCTGAGTAATTGCTGGACCCACAGTGATCCTGATTAATACCCCCCCAGCTTGGCCTGTAGTCGCTGGACAGATCTCTGGTGCAGCTGCCACTGCCAGTCTTTTTGTAGCCATTGTCCCAGGCTGCAGTAAAAGAGGCATGGCCGAGGCTAACACCCTCTTCATCCACTGGTGGGTCGTAGAATACTTCAGGGTTGTAGTAAATTTTGTTATAGGCCGCCGACTTGGCCCGTTTAGTGGTGGGATAGTTACCCACGCTGGTAGGCATAAATGACCAGGCCATGCTGCCGGAGTCATCCATGGTTAATACAATATTGGGATCAACGCCAGCCAGGGTAAACAGGGGCGTATCACTCAGATCATATTCGGCAGCCTGGGTCGCAGTATTGGTCAGGGCTAACAGCAGTGCCGCAGTAATTATTTTGAAAATATCATTAAAGCCTTTGCTCATGACTTCCCTGCCTCAATTATTGTGCTTCTTTAACGTGGTTTGCAGAATCGATCGCGAACCCTGGGCGCGTCCATAGCCAATGGCCGACAGGTTGTAATAAAACACCCCAGTTTTTTTCGCTAATGTGTCCGGGTCATTGTCAGCGGGCTCAAACCCGGCCTCTTCAATCACATATCTGGGTGGCTCATAAAGATCACCAAACAGTGCCGAGCTGTTGCCCGAGCTTGCGCCATAGGCAATGCCCTCGGTCGACCAATCAAAGGTCGAGTTCACTACTCGCTGAGCTGCCGAGCCTGAAGCCCAGACTCCGGTTGAACCATCGGCGCTGGAATCAATCAGATCGGGCTGAAACAAAAACCACTGCCCGGCGTCCAGCAGTGCCGACTCGGCGGCCTGAAATGCCCGCGAATGCTCCCAGCTATTGGAGGCCATGCGCTCTTCCATGGCAGTACCGCGCATCGACGAAATACCCACCATAGACAGTACCAGTAGATAGATAAGCGCGGTCACCAAAACGGCGCCAGTCTGTGTAACCTTTAACTGCTGACGAAGTTGCATATTTAGCCTTTTAAATCCTGTTGCGCAGAGCGGCATAACTCCAAAAAGCCTTGCGCAATCGCTGGTCACTGTTGGTATTGGCTTCACTGCCATCAAAACTATAGTTTCGTACCTCGGTGGAGGCGCGATCTGCTGATCGCATTAGCAGCCCTACCCGCACACCTATCACTGCCTCCCAGTCTGTGACTCCGGTGGCTTTAACATAGGTATCTGGCTGGCCATCACCACCCAGATCCTCAGCCAGCATTAGTTGCATATCCTCGACACCCTGAGCCAGCAGCACAGCGCTACCCTCATTAAACGAATACTGATAAAAGCCCGTCTCGCCATTGCTATCGGTGCCTATAAAATAGGTATGTGCATCAAAAGACATAATCTGAGCGTCGCTCTGATAGGCTTTGGAGAGACGATTGGTGGTATTGCTACTGTTGGCATGAGTAATGGTGACCGTGCCGCTGCCCTCAGAGACCCCAGTGGCACGAAACAAGTCAGCTTTGGAGCAATCAAAAATTAGCACCAAATCATTGGCCTCAAGGCCATCCGGATTACTTGCCACCTGAATATTGGCATTGTCTGCTGCCATATTGCCGGTGAGCTGCATACCTGCACCCTGAGTGGATTGCAGGGTAATCACATCGCTGCCTGCGACTCTGGCAATCGCCGTGGGGTTAGTCCAGCCAGCACCATTTTCAAACACCGTTAAGCTATCGGTGAGTACGCTAAATACTGGGGGCGAGTTGGCAATAATGTTGGGCTCGATATCGCCAATATTACGACAGCCGGCAAACCCGGCCATACGAATATCATAGAGCAGCATATCTGTGGCATAGCGGCCATTTTCCTGTACCCGCGATAGCTCTTGGTTAACGGTAAACAGAGCCCTGCTGCCGCCATAGACATAGACCATGCCAGCCAGCAGGATCACCTGAATGGCCATGGCTACCATAAACTCCACCAGACTCAGGCCAGTTTGCAAGTGCTGTTTTGGCAGCCTGTTCATCAGGGCAACCTCAGGCTGAGGGTAAATTGCTGGGCACCGCTACCGTCCAGGCCACGACTATCGTCCCACTGTACCACCAGATTGCAGATACGCGTGGCGGTGACACAGGCAACCGAGCTTGTAGCACCAGGCATGGCGGCCACAAGGTCTGCTCGCCACTGAGCCACATCTGTGGCCTCAACACTGGAGGCAGAGGGGGCTGAAGCACTGAGCGCGATATCGTAGTTGCCGGCTATGGCGCCCGTTGGATTAGCGCGCATCTGATCAACCAGCCCATTGGTCAACACTGCGGCCTGACTGCGAAAATAGGCGCTGTGGGTATTGGAGACCGCGGTTAATTGCAGCTGCATAGCGCTAAACAGACCTATAACCGAGATCAGAATAGTGATTAGCACCTCGATCATGCTAACGCCGGATTGATACTTGGATGGGAGTTGAGCTTTTTTCAACTGCAGTCTCCCCTGGTGATCTGTGGCCGACCCGAGGGCTGCACTGAGATAATTCGCGAAGCTATATTGTCGCAGTCCGCTGGCGTTAGGGTCAGTACAAACGAGGCATTACCGGGAACCACAGAGCCGCGAGAGCTAAAACTGATAACCGTATTGCTGGGTGCATTGGTAGCCACTGCAGCCAGGGCATTGCCACCGGCCAGTGACTCCCAATGGAGCAGAGTATCTGCGGCATCAAGATAGTCGCCGTCGTTGTTGCTATCGGCCTGAACGCGCCAACCATTACTCCAGCTGCCATTAACCGCTGCAACCCGGGTCTGGGCACCGCGCTTGATTGCCTCGCTGCGCGCCATATGCAGGCTGTACACCAGATCATTGGCCTGAGTGGTCATTTGATTATTATTGATAAAGGTAACCAGAGACGGCAGGCCTATGCCCAGAAGCACGGCCAATATTGATATTGTCACCAACAGCTCTATTAAGGAAAAACCGTTGCAAACTCTGATTCTGGTACAGGAATCCATTGCTGTAACCTTACTTCCTATGTATTTACTCACCGTTTCCACTGACGCCCAAGTCAGAGGTCGCAGAATAGTAACAACAGGGGTAGTCACAAACTGTGATATTAGTCACAGCCTAAAAGGAGCTGGTCGGCTGTACAGCCAGAGAAAATAGGTTACAGCGGGGAGAGGGTCAGTCCTCGGCCTCTGCAGTGCCGTCAGCTGCACCCAGCATAATGCCGATCCAGCGAGTCTCCTGCTGACTCTCCAGAGCAATCTTGATCATGATGGTCAGAGGAATCGACAGCAGCATACCCACAGGCCCAAGCACCCAGCCCCAGAGCACCAATGAGACAAATACCACCAGAGGCGAGAGATTGAGCCCGCGACCCATCCAGCGAGGTTCAATCATATTGCCCATCACCAGATTAACCACCACAAAACCCGCCAGAGTAAGACCGGCATGCAGCAGGCCCAGCTGAACCACAGCCAACAGCACCGCGGGCACGGCGGCAATAAATGAGCCTACCGTAGGCACAAAGTTGAGCAGAAAGGCCAACAGCCCCCAGAGCACAGCGTAGTCCACACCAAGAATACTCAGCCAGATAAAGATCAGCAGGCCAGTCACCAGGCTTATTGCAGCCTTGATACCCAGATAGCTGTGCACACTATCGGAGAATTGCGCCAACCACTCCTGAGAAGTCTCCGCCCCACGGGCCATACGCAGCTTTTCGCCAAAGCCCATATTCTCAGCCAGAATAAATATAACGGTGAGCAGAATCATCACCGCATTGGTCATCACATTACCAAATGAGGCCAATGTACTGCCAACCATTTTCATTACCGCGCCAGGGTCAAAACTGCTCTGCCACTGTTCGGCATCAATTTGCACACCGCGCTGGCTCAGCCATTGCTGAACCGAGGTGCTCATGGCCGAAAGTTTGGCTGAATAAACAGGAATATCCTGACGGAAATTTTCCAATGATGACCCAATCAGAGCAGCCAGCAGCAGCCCAACCAACAACACCAGCATTATGACCAGCAAAATAGCCAGACCACCGGGAACCCGTCGATTTTTTAGCCAGGTAAGCAGTGGTGACACAATCATGGCTATAAATACGGCAAGCAGGAATGGCACCAACAGCGGACCTGCCATTTTGAGCCCTGAGACCACCACCACAAAGGCGGCACTGACCACCAAAAATCTGGCTATGGGGGACGCCTTTTCAATCATTGCTGTGCTCCGCTATCTGTCTGCTGGCCCAATCTAGCCAATATCTCTGTAAGTTGGGTACGACCCTTATCAGAAAATATCACCATGCCATTGCGCTCGGTCATTTCAGTTTCCGCTAACATAGCACATTGCTGTCTAATTTCATCCAGTTCGGGACTCTGGTGAATACGCATACCTATAAACACATCCCAGTCGGCGGTGGTCGCCGTATTATCCAGCACAGATTCCAGAAGTACCTGAATATTGACGGCCTCTACACGGTATATGGGCATTCCCACAAAACGAAACACCAGCAGCGCCAGCACAATAAGACCAAAACTCAGCCCCAGTGTAATCAGAAATTCCACTCTATGTTTCCCGTTCGGGAAATTTGCCATTGTAGCGCTTGTAATGCTCCATAATAGCTGCAAGATCGGCTTCGTGATTACCAGTGGGCTCAAAGGTATCACCCAGTACAACGCGCTTGCCGGCAAAGTCCATGCCGATCATAAATATGGTGCAGCCAGTGGCCTCAGCCATGCGCAGAAAGCCATTTTTCCACTTGTCGACTTTTTTGCGAGTGCCTTCCGGGGCCAGACCAATCACTATGCCCCTCTCACGCTCCACCAGATCTGCCACATTGGCTACCACATGCTGGGGTTTGGAGCGATTGACTGGAATGCCGCCCAGCCATTCCATAAACCAGCGCACACCAGGCTTAAAGATTGTATGTTTGGCCAGCCAGTGCATACGGATATTGAGGCCCAAAATAGTGGCCATGGCATAGACAAAATCCCAGTTGGAGGTATGGGGCGCGCCAATAATTAACAGCCGCTGCAGATTGGGGATCTGCCCCTCTACGCGCCAACCAAAGAGTTTTAGCACTGAGCGTCCGAACCATTGGGCAAAGGCACTGCGATTGGCACGCAGATGTTCTGGACACTGCTGCTCGGACACAACCAGTGGTTTATCGCTCATGCTTTACGTCCCTTTGTGGCTGGCTCTCAACCTTAAAATTGGTCCGGGTATTTGCCGGAGAACTGCTGATAATACGCGATAATTGCGGCTATATCGGCTTCATTGTCACCTGTGGGCTCAAATACAGGGCCCAATACGATACGTTTGTTGCCGAAATCCAGTGCACCCAGTTGAATGACGCAGTTATTTTTTTGGGCGATACGCAAAAAGCCTGTTTTCCACTTTTCCGCTTTTTTCCTTGTCCCCTCTGGCGCCACTACCAGAATAAGGCCATTGTCTTTGGCCACCGCATCATCCACATAACCCATAACCGCATCGGGCTGCGCGCGATTGACCGGTATACCGCCAAGCCAGCGGAAAAACCAAGTGACGCCAAATTTAAAAATAGTATGTTTGCCGAGCCAGCGTACGCGGGCATTAATACCCAGAATCACGCTGATACCAAAGACAAAATCCCAGTTGGAGGTGTGGGGTGCAGCCACGACCATCACCCGCTCGGCATCGGTGATTGAACCCTCCAGGTTCCAACCTATGGCGCGATAGAATGTACGCCCAAACCAGCGCGTGAAAGCACTGCGATTAGTGCGCAAATGCTCTGGTACCTGTTCCTGAGAGACTGGGATCACTGCTCTATTCATAGCTGCAACTTCTCTTTTTATAGTTTATTGTCAGGGAGCACAGGCCAATTGGCAGTTAGTGCTCTCTGGTCGCTCGAAAATTAATATCTGGATGGCGCTCTTCCGCCAGAGAGAGATTGACTCTGGTGGGCGCTAGGTAGGTGAGATGGCCCCCACCATCCATGGCCAGATTCTCCTCCGCTTTAATGCGGAAAGCCTCCAGAATTTTCGGGTCATCGCTTTCAGTCCAGCGCGCTGTGTGCACATTGATCGGTTCATAAATAGCTTCGACACCATATTCTTCTTTGAGCCGGTAAGCCACAACGTCGAACTGCAGCTGGCCCACTGCGCCGACAATAATATCGTTATTGCGGAAGGGGAAAAACACCTGGGTGCTGCCCTCCTCTGACAGCTGGCGAATACCATTTTGCAGCTGCTTGGCTTTCAGCGGGTCCTTGAGACGGATACGTTTAAACAGTTCCGGCGCAAAGTGGGGAATACCACTGAACTTTAGAGCCTCGCCCTCAGTGAAGGTATCGCCAATCTGAATTGAGCCATGATTGTGCAGACCAATAATATCTCCGGCCACTGCCTCTTCCACGGAAATACGCTCACCGGCTTTAAAACTGAAAGCATCAGAGATACGCACATCTTTGCCGGTGCGCACATGCTTCATTTTCATGCCCTTGGTATATCTACCCGAGCAGATACGCATAAAAGCAATACGATCTCTGTGTTTGGGGTCCATATTGGCCTGGATCTTAAATACAAAGCCGCTAAATTTATCCTCTGAGGCCACCACTTCCCGCTCCAATGTCTGGCGCGGCTGCGGGGCCGGAGCCCAGCGCACAAAATCATCCAGCATCTCGCGGATACCAAAGTTACCCAGAGCAGTGCCAAAAAATACTGGCGCCAGTTTGCCCGATAGAAACTCGTCCATATCAAAAAGATTGGTGGCACCTTTGACCAGCTCCAGCTCTTCAATCACATCATCGGCATAGTCACCCAGGGCCTCTCGGGCCTCTGGTGATTCCAGGCCTGCAACCTGAATATCATCCATCAGAGTGTGGCCCTTGCCCTGCACATAGACATGGATGGTATCTGTATAAAAGTTGTACACACCGCGAAATTCGCGGCCCATACCTATGGGCCAGTTAATCGGTGCCGCTTTAATTTTCAACACCTCTTCAATCTCGTCCAGCAAATCGATGGGATCGCGAATATCCCGGTCCATTTTATTAACAAAGGACAAAATTGGCGTATCCCGCAAACGACACACATCCATCAGTTTAATGGTGCGATCTTCCACGCCCTTGGCTCCGTCGATCACCATCAAGGATGAATCCACCGCAGTCAGAGTGCGGTAGGTATCCTCAGAAAAGTCCTCGTGACCCGGGGTATCCAGCAGATTAACCATGCAGTCGTTGTAGGGAAACTGCATCACAGATGAGGTCACCGAGATGCCCCGCTCTTTTTCCATGGCCATCCAGTCAGAGGTGGCGTGACGATCGCTTTTGCGACCCTTTACGGTGCCTGCCACCTGAATCAGATTGCCGAGAAGCAGCAACTTTTCAGTGATGGTAGTTTTACCCGCATCCGGGTGAGAGATAATCGCAAAGGTGCGCCGATCTGAGGCTGATTGACTCATGATTTTTCTGACTGCCGTTAAAAGTCGCGCATTATAGCCTTGCCGGGGTTAAGGGTCAGCTTTTATCTAGGCCGGCTCTGTTGTTTACAGACAATCTAGCCTCTTCTACCCAGCGTATAGTTACGCCAGATCAGATAATAAAAATTTGGTGATTTAGGTCCGGTGCAGTATTGTCTGGCCCTTATTCGCCCAACCGTTGTTCAGGAGCAGTTCCATGAAGTACCAAGGCCAGACAGATTACGACCATCAAGGGCCTTCGCCTCAAACTGGTGTACTGCTGTGCAACCTGGGCACCCCCGACGCCCCCAAAACTGCTGAATTGCGTCGCTATCTGAAACAATTTCTCAGCGACCCCAGGGTTGTTGAAGTGCCGCGTCTGCTTTGGTGGATGATTCTCAACCTGATTATTCTGCGCATTCGCCCGCGTCGCTCGGCCAAGCTGTATGCCAGCGTCTGGTCTGAGGGTGGTTCGCCATTAATGGTGCACAGCAGCAATCAGGTTGCCGGAGTAAAGAAGATTCTCGACAAAAAATTTAAGCGTGATGTGCCAGTGGCACTGGGGATGCGCTATGGCAACCCCTCTATGGAGTCTGCCATTGCTGAGTTAACTGCGCAGAATGTTCGCAATATTACTGTGCTGCCCCTGTACCCTCAGTATTCTGGCGCTACCACTGGTTCCACCTTTGATGCCGTAGCCCAGACCTTTACCAAAACCCGCTGGGTGCCGGAGTTGCATTTTATTGGCGGCTATCAGCAATCCAAACTTTATATCGACGCCCTGTGCGGCACTATTCGCAAGCATATTGCTGAGCATGGCCAGCCCGATAAGCTGATGTTTTCCTACCATGGCACACCGCAGAAATACCTTAACAAGGGCGATCCGTACCATTGCTTCTGTCATCAGACTACCAGATTGGTGCGCGAGCAATTAGGCTGGGAGGAAGACCAGGTTATGACCACTTTTCAGTCGCGCTTTGGTCGCGAACCCTGGCTGCAGCCCTATACGGACAAAACCCTGGAAGCCATGCCCGCCGATGGGGTCAAACATGTGGCGGTGATTTGCCCCGGATTCTCCTCTGACTGTCTTGAGACCATTGAGGAGATCAATATGGAAGCGCGGGAGAGCTTTATCGAACATGGCGGCGAGCAGTTTCACTATATTCCCTGCTTAAATGACGATCCGGCCCACCTTAAGGCCCTGGCGGATGTGGTGAGCAAGTATCTTTAACTGGGGTAACCATCCCAATCTATCCCAAAGCATCTATCCAGGCTTGCAGTGCAGTTGAGCAGGAGCCACCCATTTTGGCGCTGGCTATTTCGTCCGCTCTGGTTTTGCCATCATTTAGCAGCAGTATCGGCTTGCCCTGGCGCTGCGCCCAGAGGCAAAAGCGGTAGCCCGAATATGTCATCAATGATGAACCCACCACCAGCAAACCCGCCGCGCCCTGCATGGCCTGCTCGGCCCGGGTCACCCGCTGTTTGGGGATTGAGTCGCCATAAAACACCGCATTTGGCTTAATAATACCGCCAGAGTGCTGGCAGTCTGGAATCTCCATACTGGAATAATCCAGATGGTCTATATCCGCATCCCCATCCGGGGCTATGCCCCCCGCCAGCAAGGCATATTCGGGGTTGTGATCCTCCAGCCAGATCTGAAGTGGTGCCCGGGGATACTGCATGCCACATGCCATACAGGATAATGTATCTACTCGGCCGTGGAGATCCATCACATTGCGACTGCCAGCGCGCTGGTGCAGACCATCGACATTTTGTGTAACCAGACAGGAAATCACCCCCAGCTGCTCCAGTTGCACCAGTGCCTGATGGGCGTTATTGGGTTGGGCCTCCACCATAAAGCGCCAACCGACCATATTGCGCGACCAAAACCGCTGCCTTGAGCTGTGGTCTGCCATAAATTCCTGATGGGTCACCGGTTGTTTGCGCTGCCACTGACCCTCGCTATCGCGATAGGTGGGCACACCAGACTCGGCACTGACTCCGGCTCCGGTTAGTACCAGCCAATCAGGGTGACTTTGCAGCAGAGAGATAAAGCTGTTCAGGGGATATTCCTTGGCAATTAGTAATGCTGTATACGGAGCTGTGGCGGAAAATGACCCTATAGCGCTGAAAATAGGGAATTATGACCGCACAGACCGTATAATGGCGGTTTTTTAATTGCTTGATAATTATTGATCAAGCTCTGTGAACAGTTAAGATTTATCTATGGATATTACAGCCTATATGCAGGATCTTGGTATGGCAGCTCGAGAGTCTTCTCGCGTACTGGCCCGTGCCGGAACTGCGGTGAAAAATAATGCACTGTTGGCCATTGCCCGCAGGTTGAACGATGGTCGCCACAATCTTTTGGCCGCCAATGCTGTAGATATGGAAAATGGCCGCAGCAACAATCTGGATGCCGCACTGCTGGATCGCCTGGAACTTAATGACGAGCGCATTGACGGCATGATTGAAGGCCTTAATCAGGTTGCTGCCCTGCAAGATCCCATTGGTGAAATCACCGATATGGGCTTCCGCCCCAGTGGTATCCAGCTGGGTAAAATGCGCGTGCCTCTGGGCGTCATTGGCATTATTTATGAGTCCCGTCCCAATGTGACCATAGATGCTGCCAGCCTGTGCCTGAAATCAGGCAATGCCACTATTTTGCGCGGTGGCAGCGAAGCAATTCTGTCAAATCAGGCGATTGCCGCCTGTATTGCCCATGGTTTAGCCGATGCTGGCCTGCCTGAAAGCGCTGTTCAGGTGATCAATACCACTGACCGCGCTGCGGTGGGTGAGCTGATTACCATGTCCGACTATGTGGATGTCATTGTGCCCCGGGGTGGCAAGGGCTTGATTGAGCGTATCAGCAACGACGCCAGAGTGCCCGTGATCAAACATCTGGATGGCAACTGCCACCTGTATGTGGATGATCGCGCTGACTTGAAAAAAGCTCTGGCTATTGCCGATAACGCCAAGACACATCGCTATGGCGTGTGCAATGCCATGGAGTCGCTGCTGATTGCTGAGCCAGTTGCGGATAAGTTTTTGCCTGAACTGGCAAAGGTCTATGCTGAGAAAAATGTTGAACTGCGCGGTTGCGACAGATCCCGGGCTATTCTCGAGACGATTATTGAGGCCACTGAGGAGGACTGGGGCGAAGAGTATCTGGCTCCTATATTGTCGATCAAAATTGTCTCTGGACTGGATGAAGCCATTGACCATATCAACAAATACAGCTCCCAACACACTGAGTCTATAGTTACTGAAGACTTTAACCGCGGCAGACGTTTTATTGCCGAGGTGGATTCCAGCTCAGTGATGATTAATGCCTCGACCCGTTTTGCCGATGGTTTTGAATATGGTTTGGGGGCCGAGATTGGTATCTCCACTGACAAAATTCATGCCCGCGGCCCAGTGGGCCTGGAGGGCCTGACCAGCCAGAAATGGGTGGTTTTTGGCGACGGGCAGATCCGTCAATAATATGGCGGTCGCGCTGTTTGGTGGCACCTTTAATCCGGTGCATACAGGTCATCTGAGAATTGCCACAGAGCTTGCTGAGATGCTGCAAGTCAACTGTATGCGCATGCTGCCCTGTGCATTTCCACCCCATCGCGGTGCGCCCCAGGCCAGCGCCCTGCAGCGTCTGGCGATGCTGCGTGCAGCCCTTGCCCACCAGTCACTGCTGGTAGCCGACGATTTAGAGCTGCAGCGTGCTGAACCCAGTTACAGCATTGATACACTGATCCAGGTACGACAGCAAATTGGCCCTGATCAGCCCTTATTTTTCTGCATAGGCATGGATGCACTGGCAAAGCTGGACAGCTGGCAACGCTGGCAGGAGCTGCTGGATCACTGCCATATTGTGGTGTCTTCAAGACCTGACTGTGGGCGGCCTGAGTCAGGCCTGCTGGCTGACTGGATTGACAGCCATCTCTGTGAAGACCTGGATATGCTGCAAAGATTGTCTGCTGGCTCTATCCACTTTTGTGAGCTGACTATGCTGGACCTGTCCTCAACTGAGATTCGCCGCAAGGTAGCGGAGGGCAAAAATATACAGTTTATGACCCCTGATGCAGTGGTCGATTATATTCAACAACATCATCTATACGAGTAACTATTTGCTATGACGCAAGCCCTGAAAGATATTGTTATCAACGCCCTCGAAGAGGTTAAAGCTACCAACATTAATGCCATTGATGTGCGTGAACTGACCGGCATGATGGATACCATGGTAGTTGCCACAGGTAATTCCAACCGCCAGGTAAAGTCTCTGGCTACCAGTGTGGTGGTGGATGCCAAAAAAGCCGGTTATGAGCTTATTGGCGTTGAGGGTGACGATACCTCAGAGTGGATTCTGGTGGACTTTGGTGATGTGATTGTTCACATCATGCTGCCTGCCACACGCGAGTTCTACGATCTCGAGCGCCTCTGGACTCTGCGCCCCGGAGATCTGCCCGAAGATGGCTCCGGAAATGATGATGTTATCCTCGGCGCTCCAGAGCAGGATCTGTAACAGGGCCCTATGAAGCTCAAGCTGCTGGCAGTGGGTACCCGCATGCCGGACTGGGTAGAGTCTGGCTGTCACGAATATGGCAAGCGCATGCCACCGGAGCTGCGCCTGCAAACTATTGAGATACCACTTGGCACCAGAGGTAAAAATCAGCCGCCTGAGAAAGCCATTGAGAGCGAGAGCCAGGGACTGCTCAAAGCCATTGGCGAGCGCGACTTTGTGGTGGCTCTGGATGTATTGGGCAAGCCCCTGAGCACAGAAAAACTGGCGCAAAACCTCAGTCAGTGGCAGATGAATGGGCAGGATATATGCCTGCTGATTGGTGGTCCGGACGGACTCTCTAAAAGCTGTCTGCAAAGGGCCAATATGCGCTGGTCGCTGTCTGATCTGACACTGCCCCATCCACTGGTAAGAATTGTGCTGATGGAACAGCTCTACAGGGCATGGACTATTACCGCTAATCACCCGTATCATCGCAGCTAGACCATGGATAACTAATAATGATACATGACGCTGCCTTTACAGACCCGGTTCGGGAGCGAAGAATCTTTGCCGGCAGGCTGCTTGTAACAGCTATAGTTGTTGCTGTTATGGCTATTGTTATTATCGCCAGGTATTTTGATCTGCAGATCAATCGCTATCAAAACTTCGCCACTCACTCCGACAATAACCGAGTACATGTAAGGCCCGCCGCTCCCTCCCGGGGTCTAATTTATGATCGCAACGGCCAACTGCTGGCAGACAATCTACCTACTTACAACCTGACCATAGTTCGCGAGAGATCCGAGAATCTGGATAACCTGCTGGCTAAGGTGGCGAAGCTGATAGATATCTCGGATGAGGATCGCAAGCGCTTTCGCAAACGACTAAAACGCCGCAAGCCCTTTGAGCAAACTCCGCTCAAGTACAATCTCACAGAAGAGGAGCGGGGTATTCTGGCTGTCAATGGTTTTAGTCTGCAGGGCGCAGAGATCACCGCGCGTCTCACTCGCTTTTATCCCAGTCGCGAACTCTTCGCCCATGTTATAGGTTATGTGGGACGCATTAATGAGCGCGAGAGCCAGAGTATAGATTCAATTGCCTACAGCGGCACAGACTCTATAGGTAAGATTGGCATCGAAAAGTATTATGAGGATCAGTTGCTGGGCACCGTCGGCAGCGAAAATATTGAGACCAATGCCCGCGGCCGGGTTATGCGTATTCTGGATAGCGTTGGCGCCACCCCCGGAGACAGTCTCACTCTGCACCTGGACAGCCGGCTGCAGAAAGTGGCCTACGATGCTTTCGCAGGTGAGCGCGGTGCGCTGGTGGCCATAGATGTTAAAACCGGCGGCATACTAAGTATTGTCAGCGCCCCCAGCTACGACCCCAATCTATTCGTTTCCGGTATCAGCCAGAAAAACTACAATCAGTTGATCAATTCTACTGATCGCCCCATGTTTGACCGTGCCATTCGTGGCCAGTACCCTCCGGGGTCAACCATTAAACCACTATTTGGTTTGATTGGGCTGCACAGCAACACCATCACCATGGATTACACCATCAACGACCCTGGCTACTTCTTTATGGAGGGTATTGAACGTCCCTGGCGTGACCACAACTCCAAGCGCGGCGGCCATGGAGAGGGAGTAGATCTGGCTGAGGCCATTATCGAGTCCTGTGATGTGTACTTCTATAAGATGAGCGTCAAAACTGGCATCGACCTGCTATCAAGCTACAGTGAAATATTTGGTCTGGGCAGTATTACCGGCATAGATTTACCCGGTGAGCGCCCCGGTATTATGCCCTCGAGAAGCTGGAAACAAGAAACTCGACAGGAGGCCTGGTTTAACGGTGACACCATCAATGTCAGCATAGGGCAGGGCTTTATGCTGGCAACACCATTGCAACTTGCGGTTATGACGGCACGCATTGCCTCCAGGGGCAAAATGATTAAGCCTATGCTGGTGCAGTCAATCAATGGAGTTCCTGTGGAGACTGAGGTTGCCGATATTGTTGACCTGGAGATTAATAACGACTACTGGGACTATGTGCATGGGGCTATGCGCGATGTGGTGCACTCCCCTCAGGGCACTGCCAAAGGTATCAGTACTGGCCTCGATTATGAAATTGCCGGCAAGACTGGCACAGCACAGGTAATCAGCATTGATGCCGAGGAGGAGTACGACAGCTCAAAGATAGATAAAAGAAAATGGGACCATGCACTATTTGTCGCCTTTGCTCCTATGGACGATCCTCAGATTGCTATAGGCCTGATTGTTGAAAATGGCGAACATGGTAGTTCCGCCGCCGCGCCCATTGCTCGACAGGTAATTGACACCTATATGAAATCGCGACCACCTGCAGAGGCGCAGTTGATCGCAGCCGAATCTCTCTCCCAGGGAGAAGGCGGATAAATGCATAGAGATGACTTTGTCAGACGCATACATAGCCCCGGAGGAGACCGTCGTCGCCTTCGCTCTATGCATCTGGATATCCCTCTGCTGTTGATATTGATAGTCCTCTGTCTGGGTGGGCTGTTTGTACTCTATAGCGCCAGTGGGCAGAACCTGTATTTTGTTAAGCGCCAGGCTGTGTTTATGTTGATTGGGTTTGTAGCCATGATTACTGTGGCACAGTTTTCAGTGCGTTTTTGGGAGCGCTGGGCAATTATGTTTTATATTATTGGCCTGCTGTCACTGGTGGCTGTTATGTTTTTTGGGGTGGGCGCCAAGGGAGCCCAGCGCTGGCTGGATTTAGGCATCACTAGGTTTCAGCCCTCGGAGCTGATGAAAGTTGCCGTGCCAATGATGGTGTCGGCATTTTTAGGTAAGCGCTATATTCCACCCTCGTTTCAGCATATTGTTATCTCTCTTACGCTAATACTGTTACCTGTGGTGTTGATTATGAATCAACCCGATCTGGGGACGGCAATTTTGGTATTTATCTCCGGCTTCTTTGTGCTGTTTTTAGCCGGCCTGGGCAAACGCTATCTGATTTCTGCGTTTTTGTTATTGATGGCTGCCATACCTTCGTTCTGGATTTTTGTAATGCGCGACTACCAAAAACAGCGCGTGCTGACATTGCTGTCGCCAGAGGACGATAAATTGGGCGCTGGCTGGAATATTATTCAGTCCACCACGGCTATTGGCTCAGGTGGATTGGCCGGCAAAGGCTGGATGCAGGGCACTCAGTCACAGCTAAACTTTTTGCCCGAGAGTCACACCGATTTTATTATTGCAGTACTGGCAGAAGAGTTTGGTCTGATCGGTGTTCTCTGCCTCTGTGCCGTTTACTTTGTATTTGTTGGTCGCTGCCTGCTTATTGCTCTGAACTCACAATCTCAGTTTGGCAGACTGATAGCCGGCAGTCTGGGACTGACATTTTTTATCTATATTTTCGTCAATATGAGCATGGTGTCAGGGATTTTGCCTGTAGTTGGCGTACCTCTGCCATTAATTAGCTATGGCGGCACTTCGGTGGTCGCACTATTTCTAGGATTTGGTATCCTGATGGCCATCAGCACAGAACCGAAACGAATTAGGATGGAGCTTTGAGAAGATTGACGAAAACCCTATTGATAGCCTGTATTAGCCTGTACGCATCACTGTCATTTGCCGACTACTCAGAGCATCCTGAAGCTGCTGCCTTTGTAGAAACCATGGTATCCAAGCACAGTTTCGAGCGCGCAGAAATTATTGGCTGGCTGTCCTATGCCAAACACCAGAGCTCAATCGTCAAAGCCATGAGCCGCCCCGCCGAAAAGGTAAAACCCTGGTTCGAATACAGAAAGCACTTTATCTCGGACCTGCGTATCGATAGAGGACTGCAGTTTTGGCGAGAGAACCGCGAGACATTGGAGCGCGCAGAGCTTGAGTTTGGAGTCGACCCGGCAATTATTGTCAGCATTATTGGCGTTGAAACCAACTATGGTCGCAACACCGGCAGCTACAAAGTGATTGATGCACTGACCACGCTGGCCTTTGATTACTATACCTATACCGAAAAACGCGAGTCGCGCAAAAAGTTTTTTACCATTCAGTTGGAGCATCTGTTTTTGCTGGCAAGAGAGCAGAACCAGGACCCCCTGGAGCTCAAGGGCTCCTATGCGGGCGCCATGGGCTGGGGGCAGTTTATGCCAAACAGCTATCGCAATTACGCTGTAGATTTTGACGACGATGGCTTTGCGGATATCTGGACTAACCCTACAGATGCCATAGGTAGCGTGGCTAACTATTTTACCAAGCACGGCTGGAAAAAAGATCAGCCAGTAGCTACCAGAGCCCATATCAATGGCTCTATCAGTGAAGAGGGACTCAACAAAATGAAGCGCCCTACCATGACTATTGCCGAGCTCGAGGCCATGGGCTACGACCCGGTCGAAAAGTTTGCCGCAGACAGCACTGCTTTCCCGATGCGCTTTACCGCGAAGTACGGTGACGAATACTGGCTTGGGCTGCATAATTTCTATGTGATTGGCAGATATAACCCCCGCACCAAGTACGCTATGGCGGTTTATCAACTCAGTGAAATTATTCGGACCCAGCGCTGTGCCTCAACACAAACCTGCTAATAATTTAACTTCACTACTGGCGATTAGTCTTGTTGCCTGCCTTGCTCTGACAGGCTGTGCCGCTGTACCTCTAATTGCTCCGGAGCCACAAGATGGTCCCGGTGTTCCGGTAGATACCAGCAATATCAAAGATCCCGTTCCCAAGGCAGAGCCCATCACCAAAGCCGGTAACAAAAGCCCCTACACAGTATTTGGCAAAACCTATTTTGTGCTTCCCAGCAATAAAGATTATCGCGAGCAAGGGGTAGCATCCTGGTATGGCAAAAAATTTCATGGTCGTAAAACCTCCAATGGTGAGGTGTATGACATGTATGCGATGACAGCAGCTCATAAGACACTGCCCATACCCACCTATGTCAGAGTGACCCACAGCGGTAATAAACGCTCAATTATTGTGCGCATCAATGATCGCGGTCCCTTCCATGGGCCCCGTATTATAGATCTGTCCTATGTGGCTGCATTAAAACTGGGGTTTGCTGATACTGGAACTGCCGAGGTGCTGGTCGAAACCATAGACCTCTCTGGCAGTCTGGACAGGCCCGAGCCTCCTGCCGAGCCAAAAGCTGTGACTCAAACCGCAGCCCAGACAGAGACCGGCTCGACAACTCCGCCACTTAATCAGGGGCGCTATTTGCAGGTGGGGGCCTTTGATCAATTGCAGCAGGCGCAGATACTGCAGAAAAAAATTCGCGGTTACACCAGCCACCCTATTCTGGTTCAACAACGAGATCTTCTCTATAAAGTCTGGATCGGCCCAATCAGCGACCAACTGGAGTTGCAGTTAATCAAGCAGGTTCTTAAACAGTCGGCCAATGTCACGGGGTTTATGGTTAACCATTAAACGGCATCCTACTATCTGCCTATATAGAACGCGCATAAGCCCTCCTGTGGTGGTAAACTACGCGGCAATTATTTTTCGACTTTTTGGTGACATCAACATGCTTAAACAACGGCTGCTGTACTCTTTAGTGTTCTGTCTCTGCCTGCTCAATATTTCTGTTGCCCAGGCGCAAAAATTGATTCCCGCGCAGCCCGAGTTGGCCGCTAAAGCCTGGATACTGGTAGATGCAGAGACTGGTCGGGTGTTGGCGGAACATAATGCTGATCAGCAGTTACCGCCCGCCAGTTTAGCCAAGATGATGACCACCTATATAGTGTCTAATGAGATTGAAGCTGGGCGTATTGAGGAGCAGAGCGTGGTGCGCATCAGCGACAATGCCTGGGAACTGGGAGGTGCAAAAACTGATGGCTCGACGATGTTTTTGAGCCCTAGATCTGAAGTCTCGGTACTGGATCTTATGCACGGGGTGATTATCCAGTCCGGCAACGATGCGTCCATCGCCCTCGCCGAATATATCAGCGGTGATGAAGATTCATTTTCAGACACCATGAATCGTCAGGCCGAGTTGTTGGGCATGAACAATACCACCTATCTCAATTCCACTGGGCTGCCCGCAGAGGGTATGCTGACCACTGCCAGAGATTTATCTCTGCTTGCCCGGGCCATTATTCGCGAACACCCGGGATACTACAGCATCTATTCAAAGAAATATTTTGAGCACAATAATATCAACCAGCCCAATCGCAATCGTTTGCTGTGGCGTGATACCAGTGTTGATGGCCTAAAGACTGGCTACACCGAGGCCGCGGGCTACTGTCTAGTGGCCTCTGCTCAGCGTCGCGATATGCGCTTAATTTCCGTGGTACTTGGCACCAGCAATGACGCATCCAGAGCCAAAGAATCGCAAAAATTGCTCTCCTATGGGTTCCGCAACTACGATACCAAGGTGATTTACTCGGCAGGCGATCTGATCAAAGAAAATACCAAGGTGTGGTACGGTCAACAGGAATTTTTAAACCTGACGATTGCCGAAGACGTAACCCTTACTTTCCCCAGGGGCTCGCAGAAAAATCTGGCTGCTAATATTTTGGTGGACGAGCAAATTGAAGCACCAATTTATCAAGGGCAGGAGCTGGGTCGCTTGCAGGTCTCTCTGGATGATAAAGTTCTGGTAGACGTGCCTCTGGTGGCGCAGGTAGATATTGAACAATCTGGCCTGATGTCCAGGCTGTTTGACTGGATTATTTTATTTTTTACTGATCTGATGTCCTGAGCACTAAATTGTGACTGAACATGAAGCACCAAAAATAGAATTCCCCTGCGACTATCCCATTAAGGTGATGGGTGAGGCCCAGTTGGAGCTCCATGAGCACGTGATACGGGTGATGGATACTCATGCCCCGGGTTTTGACCGCAGTAAAATCACTGTCCGCGACAGCAGCAAAGGTCGCTGGCAATCCATCACTCTGGTGATCACGGCTACAGGCAAACCTCAATTAGAGGCTATTTTTGCCGATTTAAAGACGAGTGATTTGGTTAAGATGGTTTTGTAACCATGACTGAGCCTGTGCAGTCTCCGCTGATTATTCGCCACCTGGGGGTCTGCGAATACAACCAGTGTTTTGCCGCCATGAAGGCATTCAATGAGCAGCGCAATGAGGCCAGCAGTGATGAGATCTGGTTCCTTGAACACCAGCCAGTTTTTACTCAGGGACAGGCTGGCAAAGAAGAATATATTCTTAACCCCGGCGCTATACCCGTGGTGCAGAGTGACCGCGGTGGTCATGTTACCTATCATGGCCCAGGTCAGATCACGGCCTATGTGCTGGTAGATCTCAAACGTCTAAAAATTGGCGTGCGGGATCTGGTCAGTCTGATTGAGCAGGCCCTGGTGGATACGCTCGCACATTGGAATATCAGTGCCAGCCCACGTCGAGAGGCGCCAGGCGTATACATAGATAGCGGTGAAAAAATTGCCTCTCTGGGGCTGCGCATCCGCAAGGGACGCAGCTACCATGGTTTAAACTTTAATGTAGCTATGGATATGGCGCCCTGGGACTGTATCAATCCCTGTGGGCTAGGCGTTGCCATGACTCAGCTGCAGGATCTGGTGGACCAGCCACCCAGCATGGCGCAGGTCACAGAAAAACTAGCCCAATGTCTTACCCATGGACTTGGCTATAATAAGCATTGTATTGGCAGTGGCGACACTGCAGTAAATAATAGGGCTGAAAGAGAAAACTATGAGCACTGAGTCCGTTACACCACCTAAGCGAACCCGCAGACTGCAGCAGGGTGAAAAGCTGCGCAGTGCCGATAAGGTTGAGCGTATTCCGGTCAAGGTGATTCCCACCGAAACCATTCAGCGCAAGCCAGAGTGGATGCGTATCCGTCTATCAGCCTCGCCCAAGGTACAGAAGATCAAAGATATTCTTCGTGAGCACAAAATGGCTACCGTCTGTGAAGAGGCCGCCTGCCCCAATCTTCACGAGTGCTTTAGCCATGGCACGGCCACCTTTATGATTATGGGTGAGATATGCACCAGACGCTGTCCGTTCTGCGATGTAGGCCATGGTAAACCCAATCCACTGGATGTAGATGAGCCGACTAATCTGGCCCGAGCCATTGAGCAAATGGGCCTTAGCTATGTGGTAATCACCTCAGTTGATCGCGATGACCTGCGCGACGGCGGTGCCCAGCATTTTGCCGACTGTATCCGTGAGGCGCGGCTGCTGTCACCGGACCTTAAAGTCGAGGTACTAGTACCTGACTTTCGCGGTCGCATGGCCCCTGCACTGGAGATTCTGACTACCACTGCTCCGGATGTATTCAATCACAATATGGAAACTGTCCCCAGGCTCTACCGCGAGGCGAGACCTGGAGCCAACTATCAATGGTCACTTAAGCTGCTCAAAGAGTACAAAGCACTGAACCCCAACGTACCAACCAAATCAGGCTTGATGGTGGGCCTGGGCGAAACCAAGGACGAGCTGCTGCGCACTCTGGACGATTTGCGTGAACATGACGTAGATATGCTGACCGTCGGTCAATATCTGCAGCCCTCCACCAATCACCTACCTGTAGCGCGTTTTGTGCACCCGGATGAATTTGCCGAGTACAGTGCCTATGCAGAGAGTATAGGTTTTACCCAGGCCGCCTGCGGACCGCTGGTGCGCTCTAGCTATCACGCGGACAAACAGGCTCGGGGTGAGGATATTACTTAGAGGCTGGCCGCTAGATACTGAGAGAGAATTTATTCCTCGCTCCATACCTCGCGCAGAGGTTCGCCAAAGTCATCGTAGATTATTTTTTTCTTTGGTCGCTTGCTAGCCTTTTTGGTGGCTTCAGGCTTCTTGGGTTTCTTGCGGTTATCGAGCGCACTCACTGCTTCGTTGACATAGGTTCTGGTCTGACGTGGCTGCGCAGTGACAAACGCTGACCTGGCTCTGGGCCTGTCAGCGGGTTCGCCAGTTTCGCCCGCATTGTGCTGTTTTATCTCACCACCGCGAGACAAAAACTCCTCGGTTTTCCGGCGAAGCTCTTTGCGCAGTGATTGTTTAGAGCTAGTCATCTCAGTAATTATTTAATCTCAATGCCAACGAATTAGTCTAACAAAGCCGTTTAGATAAGCAAATACGGCAGATTTTGCTGTTATGGAAACAGCTCCAACTGCATGGCACTCTGCTGCTCTCTGGTATCTACAAACCGCACACCTATGCCCAATAGCCGTACCGGGCGACTTCCTCTCTCCCAGGCTTGATCACAGAGCTGGTCGAAACTGTCTGCAGGCAACCCAGGGACCATCTGCCGCTCGACCGTAGTGGTGGTGAAATCATTAAATTTCATCTTGATAAATTGCTTGGTCACCAGGTAGTCTTTGTCTATACGGCGCAAACGGCTGCGCAACTCAATCAATAGACCAGCCAGTTTGCCCTTGCAGGCATCAATATCCTGCAAGTCATCAGAATAGGTGTGCTCCACGCTCAGAGATTTGCGACGACTATTAGCATTGACCTCCCGCTCATCGCGCCCAAAGCTCAGGTCGTGAAGACGCTTGCCAAAGACTCCAAATTTATCGACCAACTCAACCAGTGAGCGCTGCTGCAGATCGCCGCAGGTAACTATACCCAGGCGCCGCAGTTTCTCATTGGTGACCTTACCCACACCGAAAATACGCTTCACCTCCAGCTTTTCAACAAAACTCTCGACGTTTTCCGGAGTAATAACAAACTGACCATCGGGTTTATTGAGGTCGCTGGCCACCTTGGCCAGAAACTTATTGGGGGCTATGCCTGCCGAAGCCGTAACTCCCACCTCTCGGGAAATTACCTGGCGAATTTCCTCGGCAATTAGGGTGGCGCTGCCATGACATTCGGTGCATTGGGTGACATCCAGATAGGCCTCGTCCAGCGAAAGGGGCTCAACCTTATCAGTGTAACGATAAAAGATCTGGCGGATTTGCTGGGCGGCCTCTCGGTACTTGGCCATGGTACCCGGGATAACTACCAGATCGGGGCAGAGTTTGAGGGCCTGGCCCGTAGGCATGGCCGAGCGCACACCGAACTGTCGCGCCTTGTAGTTACAAGTGGCAATTACGCCGCGGCGGTCAGATTTGCCACCTATGGCAATGGGCAAATTAACAAGGCTGGGATCGTCGCGCATTTCCACTGCGGCGTAGAAACAGTCGCAGTCGCAGTGGATAATCTTTCTCACAGCTGAGCCTTTTGCCGGTCTAGCCTTCTGACACTGACCCTGGCCCTGCTTTGACTAGTCTGATCAAGCCCCTTCATCTTCAAACTGGTGATCAGCCACTCTAAAACCAAGGCGTTTGGAGACTGTGCCGGGCAGCAGCAGCATAGCGGGCGTCAGTAATAACGTGAGTACAGTGGATACCAACAGACCATTGACAATGGCACTGGCCAGCGGCTGCCACCAGGATGCAACCATGCCACCTAAAGTAAAGCTGCGGTTTACCAGATCAATACTCAGTCCGTTGGCCAGGGGTAACAGACCAACAATGGTGGTAATACTGGTCAGCATCACAGGTCTGAAGCGGGATTTTGCCGCATTGTAAACGGCCTCTGCAGCGGTTAGCTGGCTGTTGCTGCGCCGCAAATAGTTATAGGTGTCGATCAGAACAATATTATTATTCACCACAATACCAGCCAGGGCCACAATACCCACGCCAGTCAAAATGGTACTGAATGTCGCCTGAGCGATAAGTAGCCCCAATAGCACGCCTGCCGTAGACATCACCACAGAGAACAGAATAAGCCCTGCCTGGTAAAAGCTATTAAATTGCATCACCAGCATAATTAACATCACTGACATGGCCAGGGAAAACGCGGTAGACAGAAACTCAGCTGCCTTGGCCTGCTCTTCATTGGCACCGCGGAAAACAATATTGACCTCTGAATCAAAGCTCTGGGTAGCCAGCCATTCAGCAATCTGCCGAGTCTGGTCATCGGGCAGGTAACCCTCTTCGGAGTTAGCCAGAATAAACACCGTCTCAGCCATATCTATACGCTGGATAGCATCCACCCGAGGCTTGGCAACTCGCTGACTAAAACTTCCTATTGGCACCGCCCCGCCAGGTGTATTCACTCTTAAACCATCAATGGAGGCTAGCTGTCGATCCTGCTCAGGATAACGCAGGCGAATTTCAATCTCATCGTCTGCATCATCGGGACGAAATTCACCGATCATAACCCCACCAGTAACCATCTGTACCATATTGCCTACCTCGGCAACATTGACTCCAAGCATAGCTGCGCGGGAGCGATCCACATCAATCTCCCACTGGATGCCAGCCAGAGGCAGGGTATCCTGCAGGTCTCTGAGACCCTCAACATTCTCGGCAATCCACTGTCGAACCTGATCAGTCACTCGATACATGGCCTGACGGTCAGAGGATGAAAGCTGTATCTGAATATCCTTACCCACCGGCGGCCCAGTATCCATCTCCGACGCACTCACATATACGCCGGGTAAGGATTTAGTTTTCTCGCGAATTTCTTCAAAGATTTCAGCACTGCCTCTATCGCGCTCTTCGCGCGGATAGAGCTCAACCAGGAATGAACTGATCTCATCACGGCTCACATCGCTGCCAAAAAGTACCATACTGCCACCTTTGGCATAGCCATAGAGCTGGGCGACACCCTCGACACCGGCCACAATATCCTGCACCTTAAAAGTCAGCTCCCTCTGTTCATCTATGGACATATTGCCCTGTGCTCGCACACTTGCCATACCGTACTGACTTTCAATCGGCGCAAAAAACTCCTGACCAGCATTAAATTTGCCATAGAGATTAAAGATACCCACAAGCAACATCATGGCGACCACGACTGATATTAACGGGGCTCGGATAACGGGCCGCAGGATATTCAGATAGGCATTTTCGAGGGGCTGAAAAAAGGTAGCAGCTGACTCTTCTGATTGGTGGTCTTCAGGAAGTTTTTTACGCTGCCCCCGCCTGCGCGCCATAGCAATACCTAGAGTGGGGGCAAAAATCAGCGCATAGGTCAGTGACCAGGCCAGCACCGCAAAAACTGTAATCGGCAGGTAGGACATAAAGTCACCTGAGACACCCGGCCAAAACAATAGCGGCAGAAAGGCTGCCAATGTGGTTCCGGTTGAGGCAATTACTGGTATCGCCATGCGTCTTACCGCCGCGATATAGGCCTCGCGGGTGGGCAGACCGGCAGCAGCCTGAGTATTGGCAAACTCTACAACCACAATAGCGCCATCGATCAACATGCCCAGCGACAGCAGCAGCCCAAACATCACCATAAAGTTAAAACTGTAACCCAGCATATTGATAAAAATAAGCGAGCCCAGCAAACAAAAGGGTATGCCGAAACCAACTAAGAGCCCAGATTTAACGCCCAGTGTAGCCACCACCAGCATCAGAACCAGACACATGGCGGTAATAATATTGCCCTGTAGCTCTTCCACCATCTGATTGGTCAACACCGATGAGTCAAACACATAGCCTATATCCAAATCGGCGCTAAATTTGCTGCGCGACCGGTCTATCGCGGCCCGAGAGGCCTCTACAGTCTCAATTAAGTTGGCGTTGAGTCGTTTGCGCACCTCAATAGCAATAGCCTTTTTACCATTGATAAAACTGTAACCAGTGGCATCTTTAAAGGTGCGCTTTACCGAGGCTACGTCGCCCAGAGTTATAGAGCCCTCGGCACTGTGACGTACCGGCAGGGCGCGAATGTCCTCAGCGGTCTCAATTAAAGCCGGGACCTTGATACCAAAGCGTCCCTGGGCTGCGTCCATTTCGCCAGCGGGAATCAACAGATTATTCACCCTGACCGCACGAATCAGCTCATCTATGCGCAGACCGTATTGCTCGAGTCGGGCCGGGTCCACCACTACATCCACCACCTCTTCTCTGTGCCCGGATACATCTGCTTTGAGCACATCGGGAAGCATTTCCAGTTCGCGCTGATAATACTTAGACGCCGCAAAGAGCTCTCGCTCAGAAACATTATCTCCGGAGAAGGTGATCACAATAGTCGGCTCTGGACTGGGGCTCAGTTCGTTAACTATGGGCTCTTTGGTGTCCTGGGGGAATTCTGCCTTGGCGCGATCTACCGCTTCACGCACCTCGGCGACGATCTCTTTGATATTGTCAGCCACTTCAAACTCGGCGGTTACAACAACCATGCTCTCCTGAGCAGTCGCCTGCACCTCCTCCAGGCCGTCCAGAGTTTTCAATTCCTTCTCTATAGGGCGAATCAACAATCTGGCGCCATCTTCCGGAGAAATACCATCATGCCGCACCATAATCATTACCACTGGGAGGGTGACATTAGGGTTCATCTCCACGGGCATGGACAGCCTTGCGCCTGCACCTGCAAAAAGGATCAACAACATGATGGCAAGTGTTGCTCTAGAGTGATCTACGATAAGACTGAGAAATTTCATAAGCGATTAAGGCTCAGGTGAGGGCTTTTAATTAGTTTACGGCATTGAATTGGTAACTGAGAATGACCCGCTCACCATCGATAATATAGTTCTGGCCTACTACCACCAGAATTACCTCAGCATCGAGCCCGGTAACCCAAATCCCAGCTGGAGATTCACCAACTGCTGAGACTCTCACCGAGTCAACAATATTCTCCTCAATAAGTACTCGCACTGCTGTCTCGCCCTCATCATCCAGCAAAATACTGCTGGCAGGAATCAGATGGGCCGGCTTGGCCTTGGCTTGAATATTGAGTCGCGCTGAAATACCCGCTCTAATAGCCTGGTTTGGATTGGGCATAGTCGCTTCCACTCTGTAACCCTTGGTGGCTCGGTCCGCCTGATACGCCAGATAACTGATTGCCGCTTGCTGATCATCTTGGCCTGCGATATCGACCTCAGCACTGTCACCCAACGCCAAACTACCTATCTCAGTCTCAGCCACCAGAGCTTCAACCTTTAATGGACTCAGCTCAACTACGCGAGCACAGAGCTGGCCGGGCATTATAAAGTCGCCAATTTCAACGGGGCGCGACTCGACAACGCCATCGAAAGGCGCCACTATCTGCAAGTACTCAACATCCAGACGGGCGCGCTTTAAATGAGTTCTTGCGGTAGCCTGAGCTGCTTTAGCCTGAGAAATAGCCAGTTCAGACTGATAACCGGCACTTTTTAACTTAAGCGCACCAAGGTAGGCAATATCGGCGTTCTCCAGAGAGGCTTTGGCCTGGGCCAGGCGCAGATGGCGATCCTCTGCATCAATCTGGCAGATACCCTGCCCGGCTTTAACAAAACTACCCTCCTCAGCCAGTGTGGCCGAGATTTTTCCAGAAACCTGGGCTAAAACCTGAACATCTCGATTGGCCTTGGTCTTGGCGCGCAGCGAAATGATTGGACTAAAGGCTTGCTCTGTGGAGTTGATAACCTGCACTTTGGTCAGCGGGCTAGCTATCTTTTCAGATTCGGCTTCGAGAGGTTCGGTGGTGCGCAGCAAGCCACTAAAAAACCACAGCAAGAGAGCCACAGCGAAGATAAGTGCAAGTCGTAGATTAGTATTCAAAGCCAGCTGCCTTTGTTCAGTAGTTAATATTTGCCTGGCTGTGTACGCACAGGTAAGTGGGCCAGTTTACTCGGTTTTGAACCCGGCTGTTATTGTAAATGCGAATATATGGTATTGCGCAACACATATATTTTGGCATTTACAACGCCAATCCAACGGGGTTTTTCACTTTAAGCGTTTAACAAATCTATACTGTAAATGTGATGCTGCGCACAAAAGGCATAAATGAGTGTGTACAGAGTCGATATTTTTTCCAAGCGGCGCTTGCACAGCGGTTGAGCCTACCCAAAATAGCTCGAGAAAGTTAGGAAAAGGACTGTTCCAGCAACTCTGTTACCCCTTGATCACTGACAGTGCTGGAATATTTAGTAACCAGGAAAGGAACTATCCTAATGAACAATTACAGCCATGCTCAATGGAATCAGCCTAATCGAGCAGCGAACGGCAGACAGTATTTCGGCAATGGAACCAGTTTGCTACTCGCTCTTATCTTAATTTTCTCCGCTGCCGCAAAGGCTGAGCTGCAACTAAACGGCAGTGCTATCTACGAGGATCTTGGCAAGCAGCAATTTGTCGCCGCGCTATTTGTTGAAGACCTGAGCAGCAATGCCAATAGCATTCAGCTACAACAGAGCCCCAAGCGCATGGAGGTGAGAATAATCAATGACTATTCCAAACGCCGCTGGCTCAACCTGTGGATGCAGAGCATCTCAATCAACAATGACCGTGAGAGCTTTTCGGGCTCGGCTCAGGAGGTTATTGATATTATGCGTGCGCCCAGGTCAGCGCCAAAACGAGGCGATGTTATAGAGTATCTGTTTGATCCAGACCAGGGCACTTCGGTGCGATTTAATGGCACAGAGCTGATTACCAATTATCCCCCAGAGGTCTTTAATATACTTTTGCGCACCTGGATAGGCCCCATACCCCCATCAACCGCATTTAAAGATCAGCTCTTGGGTAATAGCATTGATATGGATGCCGATGAGTTGCTCACTGATATTCAGCCTCAGAGCAGCAGAGTCGCTCTGGCGGCATCATGGATGGCACCTGCCCCAGAGCCCATTGCTTTAGAGCCTGTAGCAGATGAAGCCACAACAGCAGCTGATACCCCAGAGGCAGAGCCTCAGCTGGCGGCAGCGGAAAGCATCGCCGCAGACCCTGAATCCACCGCCGCGGCAACAGATCGAGCAGAGACGCTGGAAGGCCCTGAGCAGATAGCCGCCGAAACCGAACAGATAGCAGACAATGAAGACACAAATCTGGCTGCGACTGCGGACACAGGGGAAGAGCAGGAAGAAGAGATTGCCGACTTTAATGTATCCGAAGCCCTGGCCCAAAGAGACTACACTCCGCTGGTAGTAGCACAGATCTATAAAGCCATTAGGTACCCCAATCGCGCCGCCGATAAGAACCAGCAGGGCACTGTACGCATTGGCGTCACCATTGATCGCTCCGGCGATCTGATCAGCGCAGTCATTACTCAGGAATCCAGGTACCGACTGTTAAATCAGGCTGCCCATAAGGCAGTTAAGAAAGCTGCACCATTTCCGCAGTTGCCAGAGGAGATGAAAGCGGACAACTTTGAAGTCAATCTGCCCATCACCTTTCGACTTCAGTAGCGGCTGATCGAGCAGGAGTAGCGGATTTTAACCATTCAGACTGGTCAAGTTTTGATCAACTGGCTATAATCCGCTCCCTCCAACAGTCACGCAATCTAATGGAACCATTGAAATGAGCTACAACGACATTCCGGCCGGTAAAGACCTGCCAAATGATATCAACGTCATTATTGAAATTCCCGCCAATCACGACCCGATCAAATATGAAGTAGACAAAGATAGCGACGCTATATTTGTGGATCGTTTTGTGGCCACACCTATGTTCTACCCAGCCAACTATGGCTATGTGCCCCAGACTCTGTCTGAAGATGGCGACCCTCTGGATGTCCTGGTGGTTACCCCTTACCCAGTCATGCCCGGCGCGGTGATTCGCAGCCGTGTAGTAGGTGTTCTGAATATGAGTGACGAGTCTGGTGTTGATGCCAAACTGCTAGCTGTTCCTCACAGCAAGCTGACCAAGATCTATGACCATGTTCAGGAAGCCACTGATCTTCCAGAATTGCTGATTGCCCAGATCGGTCACTATTTCGAAAACTACAAGGCACTTGAGCCAGGCAAATGGGTAAAAGTTGAAGGCTGGGACAATGCAGACGCAGCCCGTGCTGAAGTTATCGCCTCCAGAGAGCGTTATCTGGCTGAATAACTCAGTGCCCGGCAATAAAAACCCAGCTAATGCTGGGTTTTTTATTGCAAGTTTAATTTTTTGACAAACCCTCAGCTGTCCTGAAGCTCTGCAAATAGCAGATTGCTGCTCAGACCATGCTTGCGCAACACATCCCCCAGCCTACGCAGTGCATCAACCTGAATTTGCCTGACCCGTTCGCGGGTCAAGCCAATTTCGCGACCCACCTGCTCCAGTGTTTCCTCCTGATGGTTTTGTAGGCCAAAACGCCTGACCAGTACCTCGCGCTGCTTTTCGGGCAGCTGGTCCAGCCACTCATTGAGGGCCGTGGTAAGGTTTTCACCCTCAATTTGATTTTCCGGGCTAAACCCATGGTCATCGGCAATGGTCTCAACCAAAGTTTTCTCTTTATCTGCCACTGGTACATCAATTGATGAGATGCGCTCGCTTAAACTGAGAATTTTGAGTACATCGGCAACTGGCTTGCCCACTTCCTCGGCAATTTCCTCTGGTGTCGGCGCGTGATCGAGGCGCTGAGCCAAGGTTCTTGAAGCTCGCAGATAAACGTTGAGCTCTTTGACCACATGAACGGGCAAGCGAATAGTTCTAGTTTGATTCATCAGCGCCCGTTCAATGGTCTGACGAATCCACCAGGTGGCGTAGGTCGAAAAGCGATAACCCAGCTCCGGATCAAATTTTTCTACCGCCCTCATAAGCCCCAGATTGCCCTCCTCAATAAGATCGAGAAGTTCAAGCCCGCGATTGACGTAGCGTCTGGATATTTTAACCACCAGCCGCAAATTGCTCTCAATCATTCTGTGTCGCGATGCTTCACAACCTTTTTGAAACTTGCGGGCGTAGTAAACCTCTTCGCCGGCCGTCAGCAACGGCGCAAAGCCAATTTCTTTTAAATAAAGACTAGTTGCATCAATGACTTGATGACTTATCTCAGGTGTGTCTTCCTTGCTGTCAGCGGCTTGAGCCTGCTGATCAAAAATAAACGCTTCATCCATCACGTTCGCATCCCTTTTGCACGATCTTCCAATAATTTAGCAGCCAATCCCGCCGCTAACCCAGAACCTTAGTTCATCTCCCTAATACCATTTCCCCCAATTTAAACCTTCGTTTATTATTTTTAAATCCAGCATTGCTGCTGTTTTACTCTATATATGCAGATGGATTTACTGGATACCCATCCTTTCTAATCTCAAAGTATAACGTTTCTTTAGACCCCAATTTTGAGATTGTTTCCGTACTTTTTACAGATTGTCCCTCTTTTACCAGTATTTTTTCATTGTGCGCATAGGCACTAAGAAGGATTTCACTGTGCTTAATGATAACCAGCTTACCATATCCACGCAAACCGTCACCTGCATAGACCACAGTGCCAGGGGCCGCAGGGCGGACATCTGGGCCTGTATCGGACTTAATACTCAGGCCTTTGCGCAGATCTTTGGGGCTGTACCCTTTGACTACGCTACCTTTAACCGGCCACTGCCAAACCAGGTTTTTACTAAATACCATGGGTTTTGGCTCTGGCGTTATCTCTGCAGCTGCTCCGGAGCTGCTAGACCTTCTCTGCACCTGTGAGCTGGCGGGGCGCGAGTTGAGTGTCACGCCCTTGGTATTTAACGATAAAACCTGACCTTTCCTGATTTTGTAGGGCTGACTGAGACCATTTGCCCTGGCGAGTCGACGTACATCCTTATCGTAGCGCCAGGCAATTGAATACAGGGTGTCGCCTGTAGTCACCTGGTGTTTGGTAATACGAGTGCTGGGGGGATGCTCGCGGCTGACTATGGGTGCTGAGTAGTTAGAACAGCCGGTGACAACCAGAACCAGCATCAATAGGACAGTCTGAGTCAGTCGCATTAAATTAGTCTCCCCCTGAAGGCTGTTCCCGATATTTGACTCCAATATACTCCAGCCCTAAAACCAGAACCAGTCCCAAACTTAATGCTGCAACACAGAGCAGTGTTAAGGGGTCCTGCCCCACTGCTTGACTGAACTCAGCGGGCAACAGATTTTCTGAGGCCAGCACAATAACCTTGCCTGATTGACTAATTACCGACTCAGTGACCAGTTTCCAGGGCCAGATAACATTGAGGCTGCCCACTAAAAATCCGCACATGGTGGCTATTACCAATGTATGAAAGCGGCCCAATAACCAGGTCAGGAAGCGACTAAACAGCATTAAGCCCAAAATTCCGCCACAGGCAAAAACCAGCAGTATATCGAGCTCAAAATTGGCGATCGCGCTGATAAATACAGGGTAAAGACCCAACAGAACAAGAATAAATGAACCAGATATACCCGGTAAAATCATAGCGCAGAGAGCAATGCTGCCAGCAAAAAACATGGTGATATGGTTTCCTTGCAAAGCAACCGCAGGCGCGATGGAGATACCATAGGCAATAGCCACCCCCAACACAAACATCAGCTGGTCGGCCCTGCGCCTGGGAGGGTTCTGGCGCAGCAGGTAGATTACCGAACCTATTATCAGCCCGGTAAAGAAAGACCAGAGTGGCAGTGGGTGCTCTGCCAGCAGAAACTGCATAACCTTAGCCAGAGAGAATAGACTGGTCAGAATACCCGCCAAAAGAACAGCCAGGAAACTGCCATTGATATGGGTCCAGGCGGCAGCAATACCCTGTGATTTTAGTAACTTTAAAGCCTGAAGATTAACTGAGGTGATACTTTTGAGCAGTTCAGCATAAATACCGCTGACAAAGGCGATAGTGCCTCCGGATACACCTGGCACCACATCGGCGGCGCCCATTGCCAGGCCCTTTAAAAACAGCAAAACCTGCTGTGCAAGGTTTCTCATGCTGGTACCCTTAATCCATCCATAAACCCATAGCCTCAGTGCTGACCTAGCGTGAGAGACCACCCAATAGAGGCACAAACTTAACCTGTTCAACGATCTCCTCATCAAATTCGGAAGAATCGCCCAGTCGGCGGAGAACACGAAGATCCTGAGAGACACCATTGCCTACCGGAATGACCAAAATACCCTCTGGCGCCATCTGGTGCAGCAGCTCTTCAGGTACGGTTTGCGGCGCCGCTGTGGTAATAATGCCGTCGTAGGGTGCGTGCCTGTCCCAACCGAAGCTACCGTCGGACAGCTCTGCCTTGATATTACCAAGGCCCAGCTTACGAAAGCGCTCTTTGGCCTTTCTGAGCAATGGCTCAATGCGCTCGACTGTATAAACCTCGGTGACTAGCTGAGATAAAATAGTGGTCTGGTATCCAGATCCTGTACCTATCTCCAAGACCTTTTTAAGAGGCCCACCGCTCAGTAGAATCTCTGTCATCCTCGCTACTATGTAAGGCTGAGATAAAGTTTGGGAAAAACCTATGGGCAGTGCAGTGTCCTCATAGGCACGGTGAGACAGAGCCTCATCGAGGAAAATATGCCGCGGGGTCATGCGAATAACATCCAGCACAGGCTGGCTATTGATGCCCTGATCCACAAGGCGCTGAATCAGCCTCTCCCTGGTTCGCTGGGAGGTCATGCCAATACCAGCCAGTTCGATCGAGTTCACCCAATGCTCCTGTGTTAAATCCTGTGTTGATTTCTGCCTGTAAAGACCGCGAAATTAAGCACCCTGAAATGGCCTAGTACCGCAATATCAGAACCCTACCAATATATCACAGGGCGTTAAATTCGGGGCGGAATAATTCAGCTATTTCTCTCAGCAGAGCCGTGGCATAGCTGCCAGCAGGCAAGCTAAAAGCCAGTTGCAACTGATCTTCCTGCAACCATGTCCAACGCAGATTTTCAGGTCTCAGTAGCAGATCGCGGCGCTCCTGTTTTAAACCCGCATGCTCAAGCGCATAACACCAGCTCTGCCAGTCAGCTAAAACGGCATTTTCAATCTCAACAACTGCTGCATGGGTATTTGAGCGGCCACGGCCCCAGAGTGCGGCTGTCTCATCACCCTCAATGGGTGCCGACAGGTGATTAATCTCAATTCGCCGTTCGACTATAAGGTTAAATAGCCAGGACCGGGCTGCAGACAGATAGATACCGGTTCCACGCCTGTTACCTTTGAGTCGGTCCGCCTCGATTAATCTCTGTGCCTCGCGCAGATTGTTGCCGCTGTGACCAAAGCGCTGTTGGGCAAAATAATTGGGCACACCCAGCTGTTGGATACAGTGCAGTCGCTCCTCCAGCGCATCCGCAGCCGGCTTGAAGTCGCGCAGGATAATGGTGAAATGATTGCCCAGATGCATGCCGCGGCGCAGCTTTTTGTGGTGCCTGTGGGCAGCGATAATTTCAAAATCAGCATGGGCCAATTCCGCGAGCTCTATTTCGCGCCCAGGCAGGTGCAGGCTAAACCACTGGGTGGTTACGGCAAAGCGATCTTTTAGTCCGCAGAAGCCAATATCATTGCGCTTAAGACCAGCAAGCTGCGCCAAAAGTCCAGCCACCCACTGGCTGTTCTGATCGCGTTTGCGAATATGCAGTAATAGATGTTCCCCCTCGCCACTGGGCTGCCAATCCGATATTTCATCCACCTGAAAATCCTCAGGACAGCTGCGAATTAAGGCGCGACCCAGAGGGGCGCCGTGCAATCGCGGCATCTGATGGAAGTCAAAATGATCGGATTTAATAAGCCTAGGCTCCGATAGCATTGGCACTGGGCTTCAATAGCACTACCGCATGACAGGCAATGCCCTCTTCGCGGCCAGTAAATCCCAGTTTTTCTGTAGTGGTGGCTTTAATATTAATACAGTCGATTGCGCAGCTGAGGTCGGCAGCCAGATTAAGGCGCATTTGCTTCAGATGGGGTGCCATTTTGGGGCTCTGGGCAATAAGGGTAATATCTGCATTGCCCAGCTGATAGGCCTTGGTCTCCATCATGCCCACTACGGCAGCCAGTAAATCGCGACTATCTGTGTCTTTGTAGGCCGCATCGGTATCGGGAAAATGCTGACCAATATCGCCCAAGGCAAGAGCACCTAACAGAGCATCAATCAGGGCGTGAATAAGTACATCACCATCGGAATGGGCGATAAACCCATGCTGATAGGGAATACTAACGCCTCCCAGAATCAGAGCGCTGCCCTCACCAAAAGCATGCACATCATAACCATGGCCTATACGCATAGAGGATTCTCCGCTAGCAGTCTGTGGGGAATGATCATGATTCGACCTCCTGATTCCTCATAATCGCCTCTGCAATCGCCAAATCTTCCCGCCGAGTGATTTTAATATTGTCCTGACGGCCCTCGACAACCCGGGCATGGAAACCAGCAAATTCGATAGCAGAGGCTTCGTCAGTGGGTAACTTTTGCTGATCAAGCATAGCCTGTATGGAGGATTTTAGCAGCCCAAAACGAAACATCTGAGGCGTCTGCGCCGCTCTGTACTCGGCTCGGTTTACGGTGCTGAGAATACGTCGGTCTGCAGCCACAATTTTTAAAGTGTCATTGATCGGCGCGGCCAGAATACCACCCACAGTATGGCCGTCCAATTCAGCGATTAGTTTGGCTATGCTGGCGGGAGTCACACAGGGCCGCGCCATATCGTGCACCAGCACCCAGTCATGATCAGCCGCAGATTCCTGCAGTGCCAGCAGACCATTCATCACCGAGTCAGCGCGCTGCTTGCCACCGGCAACCAGCCGCACACGGGGGTCAGCAGCAGCTGGTACCTTAGACCAGTACCCAGAGCCCACTTCACAGGGAGCCACAATGGCATCAATAATCGACAGACTGAGCAACCGGCTCAGGGTATGCTGGGCTACCAGGGCACCATTGAGTTGATGGAACTGCTTGGGGATATCGGCAGAAAATCGCTGGCCTATGCCAGCCGCAGGCACAATAGCCCAGTATTTAGGTGCTCTGTCGGTCATTGGGAATCAGCCTCCGAAATAGCGTCAGACTGACCGCCCAGCACATTGTCATCCCTGTCGATAACTAGATAGAAAATCTCACCCTGTTTGATCATGCCCAGATCTTTGCGCGCTTTCTCTTCAATAGAGTCGAGATTGTTTTTTAAGCTTTCAACTTCTTGGGCAATAAGATCATTGCGCTGTTTAAGCTGACGATTTTTTTCTGTCTGTAGCTCCAGTTGCCGATCCAGCTCCGCTCTGTGGGCAAGACTGCCCTCGCCGACCCACAGACGAATCTGTAGGCCCACCAAGAGTACAACCAGTAATATCAGCAACCATCGCATATTGTTATTCTATTCGCTTTGGCGAAGCGTTTACCAATCAGGCTGACTTATTACGCCTTGAACTCAGCGCGACCTCTATAAGGTGCAACTGCATTGCCCAGTTCAGCTTCAATACGCAGCAGGCGATTATACTTAGCAACACGATCAGAGCGGCACAGAGAGCCAGTTTTAATCTGTCCCGCAGCAGTTGCCACAGCCAGATCAGCAATGGTTGTATCTTCGGTTTCACCGGAGCGGTGAGATATAACCACAGAATAGCCAGCGTCTTTGGCCATATTGATGGCATCCAGAGTTTCTGACAATGTGCCAATCTGGTTAAATTTAATCAGAATGCTGTTGCCCACTCCCATTTCAATACCGCGGCTAAGAATACTGGTGTTAGTAACAAACAGATCGTCACCCACTAGCTGGCAGCGATCACCCAGCTTTTCAGTCTGGTATTTCCAACCATCCCAATCTGACTCATCCAGGCCGTCTTCAATGGAAATAATCGGGTACTGGTCACAGAGCTCAGCCAAAAAGTCACTAAAGCCCTCAGAGCTGTATACCTTGCCTTCGCCAGCCAGATCATACTGCCCTTCTTTGTAAAACTCGGAGGCGGCGCAATCAAGTGCCAGAGTCACATCTTCGCCCAGCTTGTAACCCGCCGCCTCTGTAGCCTCCTGAATAACCGCCAATGCATCAGCGTTGGATGTCAGGTTTGGTGCAAAACCGCCCTCATCACCCACTGCGGTATTTAGCCCTTTACTACCCAGGACCTTTTTTAAGGCATGGAAGATTTCGGCGCCTACTTGCAGGGCCTCGGCAAAGCTTTTTGCCCCCACTGGCTGAACCATAAATTCCTGGATATCTACATTGTTATCCGCGTGCTCACCACCATTAATAATATTCATCATGGGTACAGGCATGCTGTACTGACCCGCAGTACCGTTAAGCTCAGCAATATGGGCATATAGAGCCAGGCCTCTGTCCTGCGCCGCGGCCTTGGCTGCAGCCAGGGACACAGCCAAAATTGCATTGGCACCCAAGACAGCTTTATTGTCTGTGCCGTCTGCATCGATCATAGCCTGATCCAGACCGCGCTGATCTGCGGCATCAGTACCTACCAACAGCGCTTTAATAGTGCTGTTGATATTGTCTACAGCTTTGAGAACACCTTTACCTAAATAGCGGCTCTTGTCGCCGTCTCGCAGTTCGAGTGCCTCTCTTGATCCAGTCGAGGCTCCAGAGGGGGCACAGGCTGTGCCTACAATGCCATTGTCCAAAATAACATCGGCCTGTACTGTGGGGTTGCCTCTTGAATCAAGAACTTCAAAAGCTCGAATATCTGCAATATTACTCATGGTGTAGGTGCTCCTTCATTAAAGTGTTGGCGAACTAGGTTCGTAATAGAAAAGAATATATTTGCGCAGGCGGCAGACTGGTTAGGAAATATCCAGGTCCGGCTGAGCTTTAATTAAGTCATCAAATGCCTTCATCTGTGCCAGGAAGGGCTCGAGTCGATCCAGCGGCAAAGCACTTGGTCCATCGCAGAGAGCCTGATCCGGATTGGGATGAGCCTCCAGAAACAGTCCGGCGATACCTACGGCAATACCAGCTCGACCCAATTCAGCAACCTGGTGTCGACGCCCTCCTGAGGCTGCCCCCATTGGATCCCGGCACTGCAGTGCATGGGTAACATCAAAGATCAGTGGCAGGCCACCGCTAACATCTTTCATGGTTCTAAAGCCCAGCATATCCACTACCAGATTATCGTAGCCCATGCAGGCGCCGCGCTCGCAGAGCATGATTTTATCATTGCCGCACTCGCGGAATTTATCCACTATATTGCCCATCTGACCCGGGCTGAGAAACTGTGGCTTTTTCACGTTGATCACTGAGCCAGTCTTGGCCATGGCTTCCACCAGATCAGTCTGGCGCGCCAGAAAAGCAGGTAACTGAATCACATCGCAAACTTCAGCCACTGGCGCTGCCTGAGCAATTTCATGGACATCAGTAATCACTGGCACATTAAAAGTGTTTTTGATTTCTTGGAATATTTTGAGGCCCTCATCCACACCCGGCCCTCTAAATGAGTGAATCGACGAGCGATTAGCCTTGTCAAAAGAGGCCTTAAAGACATAGGGAATACCCAGCTTGTGAGTAACTTCCACATAGGCCTCAGCAATCTGCATGGCCATATCCCTGGATTCTAGGACATTCATACCACCAAACAGGGCCATAGGACCATCATTGCTCACCGCTATATCTGCAATCTCTATGGGGACTGAAACCATGTCATTAATTCCTTACTTCTGTGCTTGAAAAGCTGTGGCCGCAGACACAAAGCCCTGGAACAACGGATGACCATCTCTTGGTGTCGAGGTAAATTCAGGGTGAAACTGACTAGCAAAGAACCAAGGGTGATCTGGCAGCTCCACTGTTTCTACCAATGTCTTGTCAAACGACAGACCGCCAATCACCAGACCCGCCTCTTTAATTTGCGGCAACAGGTTATTGTTTACCTCATAACGGTGGCGGTGGCGCTCTTCAATCTGTTCGCTGCCATAGATTTCGTGAGCTTTTGAGCCTGACACCAGATGACAAACCTGCGATCCCAGACGCATAGTGCCGCCCAGATCACTATCCTCAGTGCGCTGTTCTTTGTTGCCCTGGCTGTCGGTCCACTCTGCGATCAGACCAACCACCGGATAGGCTGTATCCGGATCAAACTCAGTACTGTTGGCTGCATTCATGCCACAGACATTGCGCGCATATTCAATAACAGCAATTTGCATACCCAGACAGATGCCCAGGTAGGGAATGTTGTTCTCCCGGGCAGTTTTAACTGCGTAGATTTTGCCCTCAGTACCACGAGTACCAAAGCCACCAGGTACCAGTATGGCATCGACGCCGTCGATCAATGAAGGATCAGTCTCCAGTAGCTCGGAGTCGACATAGCGAATTTTGACCTTGGTTTTATTGTGAATGCCGGCATGAATCAATGCTTCGGTCAGCGACTTATAGGCGTCGAGCAGCTCCATATACTTGCCGACCATGGCTATCACCACTTCACCCTGAGAATTCAGCTGATTATCAACCACTGCATCCCATTCACTTAGATTGGCCGTCGGCTTATCTAGGTTAAACCGCTCAACCACATATTGATCCAGACCCCATTCATGCAGCATGCGCGGCACCTGATAGATAGTCTGAGCATCCATAACAGGTATAACAGCGCGCTCTTCAACATTGGTAAATAGTGAAATCTTTTTGCGTTGCACTTCCTCCAGCTCTACCTCCGAGCGACACAGCAGCACATCAGGCTGCAGTCCCAGCGAGCGCATCTCTTTCACCGAGTGCTGGGTTGGCTTGGTCTTGGTCTCACCAGCTGAGGCAATATAGGGCACCAGCGTCAAATGCAACAGCAGCGCTCTCTGGTGGCCCAGCTCACCTTTTAATTGACGTACAGCTTCAAGAAACGGCTGCGACTCAATATCACCTACGGTGCCGCCAATTTCGACCACGGCGATATCATGATCTCCAGCACCGGCATAGACCCTGCGCTTGATTTCATCAGTCACATGGGGAATCACCTGCACTGTGCCGCCCAGGTAATCACCGCGGCGTTCACGGCGCAAAATCGTCTCGTAGACCTGACCGCTGGTGAAGTTATTGTTTTGCGTCATCTTTGAACGCAAAAAGCGCTCGTAGTGACCAAGATCCAGATCGGTCTCAGCGCCATCCTGAGTTACATAGACCTCACCGTGCTGATAGGGGCTCATAGTGCCAGGATCAACATTGAGATAGGGGTCAAGCTTGAGAATGGTGACACTCAGGCCTCTGGCCTCGAGCACAGCACCCAGCGAAGCCGCTGCAATACCCTTACCCAAGGAAGAGACAACACCGCCAGTTACAAAAATAAAACGCGTCATAGTGGCCCTGCAACGATCGCAAAAAATTGGAAAAAAGTTATCTTTGAAAGGGGTGTTGGTCAATATTTTGGTCTAATTTTGACCGGCTGCCATCCTACTCAAGATGGGGTAGCAGATTACCAGAAAGCAGGTCGGTATTCTACAAACATCTATAAAGAGTTATGCCGCCAGAGGATTTTTTTACCGCTCTGACCGGTCTGCGCCTGCCAGCCTTCGCAAACCCAATAATCACCCACAGCCACCAGAGTTTTATCCACGTATAGCAATGGCGTTCTATCACGCCACCAGGGCTCAACTCCATATTCAAGGAATAACTTTTTAAGGCTGTTGGAGTGCCCTCGCCCCGCTGGCCTGCAGCGCTCACCACCCTGCCGATAACTTATACGCAAGGGCTGATTCGGAGCCAGTACCAGACCCTCACCAATCGCCTCCCTGGCAACCAGGTGACTGCCATCAGCAAGCTCTAATTCCTGGCCTATGGTCTTATCTATGTCCCAGCCATATTGCTGATGGCTATCAAACTCAGCACCAGTGCAAACCAGCAGATATAGACGGCCCTGAAAACGCCGCCACTGCATGCCCTGCCATTCAAGCAATGGCTCGGCAGCATCACTAATCTGGATAACTGAATTGTTGATCTCGGCAATAATTTTTTTATTGGGCCTGGGCAAGTCGCGAAGTGCCGGCCAGTGGCGGTGAATATTGCGCTGTCGCAAATCATCCAGTTTTAACAATTGCTGGATACTGATAGAGCAACCGCCTCGCTCTTCGCGCAGATCCAGCCTGGATAGATCTTGTTGGGCCAGAATCTCTGCCAACTGCTCTGCCTCAGCACTGTGCGCTGCTGACAGCTGCATGGCCTGCCGATAATTGGGCCAGCGCTGGGCAATGGCTGGAACCACATGCTTGCGCAAATAATTGCGGTCAAATCTATCCTGAGTATTACTCTCATCCTCGATCCAGCTCAGCCGCCGTCTCTCAGCATAGGCTTGAAGCTGGCTCCGGCCCAAGGACAGCAATGGCCGAATAAGCTGCCCACTACCCAGCGGCCTCTGTACCGGTATACCAGACATACCCCTGGTGCCGGAACCGCGCAGTAACTGATAGAGCATGGTTTCCATCTGATCATCGCCATGATGGCCGAGCAAGAGCAGACCACCTGGCTGCAATAGACGCTCAAAGACCTTGTATCTGGCACTGCGAGCGGCAGCCTCAATACCCTCGCCGGAAGCTATAACCTCGACAGTTTCGCAGAGCAGCTGCACATCCAGAGACCTACAGTAATCTTCTGCGCTGGCCTGCCAATCATCTGCATTAGGCGACAGGCCATGGTGAATATGCACGGCACAGAGCCGCTCTGCGGGCACCAGGGTAGCCAGCAGATGGAGCAGAACGGTTGAATCCAGACCACCGCTGAGAGCCACCAATATCTGCGTGGCCTCATCTAACTGTTGCTGCCAGGGAGCCAGTAGCGCCCCAGCCTCGAGGCTGTCACTGTCGGTTAGAGACCTAGTCAATGCTGTTACCTATATCCTGAGAATAGTCTTCGTAGGCGGCTGCATTAGCCTGAGAACCATGGCTTTGACTCTGCTGCTCAGAAGTCTCAGCGCTATAGCGATTAAATTGATGCCTGGTCAACAGAGTGCAATTTTCTGTGGCCGGATCGAAGGTTATCAGCACATCACCACGCGCTAACTGGCGCTGTACCTGGGCAATTTTATTGTCCATGCCGGCTTCCTGGGCACCGTAATCTGTGCCCTCACGAAGAATAAACTCCTCAATAATGGCAGTGAGAATCTCAGCACTAAGTCTGTCGACCGGAATTTCTATCACTGGGCGGGTTTCCTAAAGCGCAGAGTCATACGGTCACTCTCTCCAATAGCCTGATACCGCTCGCGGTCCACATCGCCCAGAGCCAGATTTGGCAACAGAGTCCAAACACCTTTGGGGTGATCGGCGGTATCCGCTGGATTGGCATTGATTTCAGAGCTGGCCTCGAGCACAAAGCCAGCTTGCTGGGCAATCTCGATCACATAATTCTGGGTGACATAGCCGCTGTCGATCATGGTTTTGCGGCTAGTTCCAGGCTTGGCCCTGTGCTCCACTACTCCAAGCACAGCCCCGGGTTTTAGAGTTTTAAAAAACAACTCAAATGCAGCTCCCTCACTGTTTGAATTCATCCAGTTGTGGACATTTCTAAAGGTGACAACCGCATCGGCACTATTGTCTGCAGTGGTGAGCAACTGGGCTCCGGCATCAAAAATATGTAGCTCAACATTGCTGTAAAACTCGGGATTGGATGCCAGCTTATCCTTATATCTGCTGAGAGATTTTCGGTAATAGGCACTTTTACTCTGCGGATTTGCATGGGCCGCATACAGGGTTCCACTGAGCTGTCCCGCCAACACCTCGGTATACCAGCCGCCGCCAGGGCTTATCTCAACAACAGCCATATCCTTGGTAATACCAAAGAATTCCAGAGTCTCGGCGGGGTGACGGTACTGATCTCTGACCATATTGCCCGCGCTGCGCTCGGCACTTACCTGCACTGAAAAGGCAATCAAGGTGCCTATAAGTATTGCTGTGTTGACCAATGAGTTCATATTTTTACCCCATTTATACTGATAATTATTAGAAAATAGCCCAGAGAATACTGCTGCTCCATCTATATCAGAGCTATCAATTAATGTGATAATACAGGTCTCGACGTGCAAACAAAAAATTATGCTTAACATAGTGCTCTACCAGCCTGAAATTCCTCCCAATACAGGCAATATTATTCGCCTCTGCGCCAACACCGGATTTTGTCTGCATCTGATAGAGCCCCTGGGTTTTGATTTGGATGACAAAAAGCTACGCCGCGCCGGATTGGACTACCGCGAATTTCAGTCGCTGCAGGTCCATGGCAGCTGGCCGGCCTATTTGCAGGCGATGGGATCGACCCGGGTCTATGGGTTGAGCACCAAGGGCTCAAAATGCTATTCCAGGGTTCAGTATCAGGCGGGTGATAGCCTGTTATTTGGCCCGGAAACCCGAGGGCTACCAGAAGATGTGCGCACAGAGATTGGTGTTGAGTATGTTTTGCGCCTCCCTATGCAGCCCGCTAGTCGCAGCCTTAACCTGTCTAATACAGTATCTATTGTCGCCTATGAAGCCTGGCGCCAGCTGGATTTTGCTGGCAGCCTTCAAGTACAGGACAACCCATGAGCACCAAAATTGGATTATTTTATGGCAGCTCAACCTGCTACACCGAGATGGCAGCTGAGAAAATAGCCGAGGCTATCAATGGGCTCTGTGGTACAGAGTTAGTCAGTCTGCACAATATAGCCTCGGACTCCATTGAATTAATGTCTGAATACCAGTATCTGGTGCTGGGCATACCCACCTGGGATTATGGCGAGCTGCAAGAGGACTGGGAGTCCAACTGGGAAGCTATAGACAGTCTGGACTTTACCGGCAAGCAGGTGGCCATCTATGGTCTCGGCGACCAGATTGGTTATCCGGAATGGTTTCAGGATGCTCTTGGTTATCTGTGGGTTAAAATAGTCAACCTCGGCGCCAGCACTGTTGGCGCCTGGCCTAATCAGGGCTACAGTTTTGAACAGTCCAAGGCCCTCACCGAAGATGGCCAGTTTTTTGTCGGCCTGCCACTGGACGACGAAAATCAGTTTGAGCTCAGTGATGACTATATTGCTAAATGGTCACAGCAAATCCTCAGGGAGTTTGGGCTCGCCTAGCATGAGCAGCAGCGGCCGCCGCAAAAGGCACCCCAGTCAACCCTGGCACCTGGATAAATCTGTGGCTGCGCGACGCTCACAAGAAATTGCTGTGCTCGGCGCTGGCATTGCCGGCTGCACTGCTGCAGTGGCGCTGACCAGACGCGGATTTAAGGTTAGGGTCATAGATCGCTATGAGTTGGCCGGCTGCGGTGGCTCGGGCAATAATCAGGCGATTATCTACCCAAAACTATCACCTCGAGATCAGGCCCTGCCGCGAGTTAATCTGGCGGCTATAAAATTTGCCAGCCAGTACTATCAGTCTTTTTGGCAACAGGGACTGGGGGAACAGACTGGTGTGCTGGTGCTGCCGGAACATACCAAGGCTGCGGCCGACTTTAGGCTTATAGCCGAACGCTTTGCCAATCAACCTGATCTGGTCAAGCTCTGCGGCAATGCTGAACTCAGTGAAATCGCCGGTATAGATCTGCAGGCTGATTTGGCTCTGTATTTTCCAAGCCTTGGCTGGCTGCAACCCCAGGCGATTTGTCGGCAACTGCTGGCGCAACATCAGATACCTCTTATCAAGGCAGATATCCAAAGTATCAGGCATGCCGATGGCCAGTGGCATTTAAGCTGCAGTGACCAGGATCTCTCACAGGCGACTGGCAGTCTGAGCAGCGAGACCCTGATTATTGCCAATGCCTATGATTGTCTGGCACTGAAACAGAGCAGTTTTTTGCCGCTCACTCAGCTGCGCGGGCAAATTACCGACATACCCAGCAATCACAGTATAGGCGCACTTAAAACCGTAATCTGCGGTGAGGGCTATATAACGCCGCAACACCAGGGGTTGCACAGCTGCGGTGCAACTTACAACAAGGGGCTGTTTACCACCCAGGTGCGCGAAGCTGATCATCAGGCCAACCTGGAGCAAATGGCCGCCACCGATCTAGGGTTGGCAGAGGCACTGGGACCCCAGAACCTGACTCGCCTGTGTGGCCGCGCCAACTATCGCTGCACCACCAGAGACTATTTGCCTATTGTGGGCCAAGTGCCCGATGTGCCACAGCTGCTGGAAGATTATGCGCCACTGCGCAAGGATGCACGGACTGATATAGCTGATTTAGGCAGCTATCTGCCCAATCTGTTTATCCACTGCGGCATGGGCTCCAGGGGTACCGGCTATGCGCCGCTGACCGCTGAAATTCTGGCCAGGGAAATTGCTGGGGAAGAGGCTCTAATAGAGCCGGATTTACGCCTGGCCATGCATCCCGCCAGGTTTTTGATTCAAGATCTTAAAAAGAAGCGCATCTAGAAAATCTGCCTAATCCTCTACTGAAAAGCCAGCCTGCAACCCCTGACGATAGATTTTCGCACTGGCTTTATGATCACCCATAGCTATTAGCACCTCGGCTAACTCAAGATAATGCTCGGGGCTGGCATCAAACGCCAGCGCACTGGTTAAGTAGTCCCGGGCCTTGCCGAGCAAATCCAGTCGTCGACAGATGCGCCCCAATGCCAGCAACAGACTGGCATCCTCAGCATGGCTGGACAACCATTTCTCAGCAGTGGCCAACTGTTTTTCAGGTTTTGATGTCTGTACTGCACCAAAGCGGTCAATAAGATCCGGGTGCCAGTCATTATTTAGAGCCTTGGTTAATAGTGGTTGCAGCCGGTCTTTTGCATTAACTCTTACCAGAGCATCTGCATACTGGACAATTATCTCTGACTCCTTGCGCAGTGACTTGGGCAGCATTTCCCAGAGTTCAGCCAGCTGACTCTGCTGCTCCTGCTCGGTAAATTCCGGATCAGCGACAAACCCCTCCAGCAGGCTGCTGTAAATATCTAATTCCAACAGCTGAATGGCGCGTTTGCTCATCGCCTCATAATGCTTAATATCACCCAGCAGCTTCTGGGCCTGTTGCCAGTGACCGAGCAAGAAATAGGTATCCACTAAGAGACGCAAAATGCCTCTGTCGCTGGGATTTTCCCGATGCAATGACTCGAGCACTGTCGCAGCTTCGTCGAGTTTCTCGTCGCCAATTAGTAGTTCTGCCAATAATTTGTCCGCTAGCAGGCGCGATTTGGGGTGAGTCATTTTTAATCGCTGCAACAGTTGACGCGCCTGGTTGGGCTCATTGTTATCTGCCGCCGCCCGTGCGGCAAACAATAGATTAACCACCGGCATTGTCGATCGGTCTGCAGACTGGGACAGAAGCAGGCTGGCCTTTTGCCAGTCCTGATCTGCATAGAGCAACAGGCCCTCAGCCGTCTTGCTGCGGTGCTTGGCCCTGCGACGACTATTCCACCACAGACGAATGCCTCCCGCCGAGGTGAGCCATCTAATCGCCAACAGCAACCAAAGTAAAAATACAGTCAGCACCAAATAGATAGTGGCAGCAACCAACGCGCTCATTTCTATGCTTATATCACCCAGACTAATCAACACATAGCCACTGCCCTGTTGCAGCAGCCCTATGATAGTGGCGCCAGCCAACAGCGCCAGCACTGAGGTAACCAGCAGCTTTCTCACTTCTGATTCTCCAACTGAGCTTCATCTACCAGGCGACTCTGGCGCATAACAACGGCGGTCTCTATAGCTTCAAGGGAGGTATTAATTTCGGGTAATTGCTGTACCACCTGTGCCTTGGCCAATTCAGAGAGCCGCCCCGAAAGCACCTGAGCACTGGGGTTGAGCTGAAAATGCTGCGCCAACCAAGACTGTGCCTTACTAATGCTCTGGCTATAAATCACCTGCTGCTCCCGCAGCAGGGCGCTCTGTGCCTGCTCTAACATCAGGCGGATATTGTGTCTGATAAGGGTCGCTTCCTCAGGTTGCAGTATGGGCTCTATAGGTTGGCTGCGCTGTCTCACTCTAATTAACTGCGCCACTTTTTGGCTAAACCCGGCCAGCACAGATTGGGGGCTGAGGCTTGCCTCAGCATTCTGAGCGCTGGACTGCTCCCCCGCCTGCGGCTGAGCTGGCAGGCTGAGTATGCTTAGCTGGTCTATGCTGTAGATCAGAGAGCTGAGCTCCAGATAAATACCCTCAACATCCACCTCTCCAGCTAACCGCAATGCAGTGATATCTTTGGCCAGAGCACTGCGCGCCGGCGTAAGATCTGGATCGTCAAGCTCCTGCAATATCAAATCCACATTGCTGAGCAGTGCCAGAGAGTTTGCAGTGCTGCGCTCAGTTTGCAGACGCTGATTGGCCAACCTGGTCAAATACACTGCCTCGGCCAGCAGCCAGTCACTGCGAGTGGTTGAACCTAACTCAGCAAGGCGCCGCCCCTGGGTATTAGAGCGCAACTGCAAATCGGTCACAGCCTGCTGCAACTGCTGAGACTCCAGCAATTGGCGCTCCTGATCCAATCTGGCCTGTTGTTGAATACTATCGATGGCATCCTGCATACCACTCAGCTGTCTATCAGATTTGTCAGCCTCCAGAGCCCAGGTTTGCCACAGGGTCCAGCCCATCCAGCTGGCCGCAAGCAGCGCAACGATTAAACCCAACGCGAGGATAATTTTTAGCGTGCGGAGAATACTTGAGGCGGCGCCAGTGGGTTTTTCTGAGGGCTTGGACTTACCATTGAGTCCAGGCGCGTTATCAGACTCAGGCTGCTTCTTTTCAGTGGCCTGGTCTGCTGCCGGTATACTATCTTCAGTCACTGCATTCCCTCTATTACTGTTTAACTGATCGCCAATGTATAGCTTATTATTATCCTGACTTAAAAAATAGGCTATCTGAGTACGGTTTTGACCATTTCAAACATAGAGTCAGGCAGGGCATTATTGGCTACCAAAACATTACTATAGCCCAGCTTGCCGGATATCTCAGCCACTCGATCACTGGGTACTACCACTGGGATATTGGCAGTTTCGGCAACTGCCGGGCCCATGGCCTGAATAAGCTCTCCACTGTGGGCGACTAGACAGCCACAATCCGGCAGCAAAGCACGGGCATCGGCCAGACTGTCCTGTATCAAAACGCGCCTGTACAGCTCGCAGTAGGTCACTGTCGCGCCCCGACTCTGCAATGTCTCAGCCAAGGTGGTACGCCCACCACCACCGCGAAAGATAATCACAGATTTATTCTGCAGCTGCTGCAATGCTGTTATTTCCTGCAGCAAACCCTCGGTATTCTGTTGCTTGCGGGGTGAGGAAACTGTGCAACCATAGGCACTGAGAATCGACTCAGTCTGCTGACCCACAGCAAAAATTTGCTGATCGGCAGGCAACATGGGCCAGTACTGATCGAGCCACTTAATACCCAACTCTGCCGCATTGGCACTAATAAAAATAGCGTAGTCAAACTCAGCAAACCTAAGCACTGCATTCTTAATTAACTCGGCCTCTGCCTCAGTCTCTGCAATGGGCTCAATACGCATAATCGCCCGGTATTGGTAATCTATAGCTGCCTGATCCAGCAGCCGCAAAAAGGCATCCTGCTGGCGCAGAGGGCGCACCACCAAGACCGGTTTGCCAACGCCAAAACTAGCGCTCATAGACCTCGGCCAAAATATCTCCAGCGCCGTCAGCCAGCAGCTGCTCAGCCAGTTGAATGCCCAACTGCTCTGCGCTGTCACGGGCACCCTGAAGATTGGCACGCAAAATAGTGGTACCATCAACACTGCCAACCAGGCCCCGCAAGGCAAGGGTTTGCCCGTCGCTATCGAGCTCGGCAAAGCAGGCAATAGGTACCTGACAACCACCTTGCAAATGACGATTAACCGCTCGTTCAGCTAACACACAGCTAGCTGTATCGCGATGGTGCAAGGATGCCAGAAGCTCCTGGATATCCTGGTCATCAACCCGGCACTCAATACCTACGGCACCCTGGCCGCCCGCGGGCAGCGACAGCTCGGAGTCGAGCTTGCTGGCAATACGATCAGCCATTTGCAGGCGGATTAGGCCGGCACTGGCGAGGATAATGGCGTCGTATTCACCAGCATCCAGTTTGCCCAGTCTGGTATTTACATTGCCGCGCAACTCTCTGACCTCAAGATTGGGGAAATTTGCCCGCACCTGGCATTGACGGCGCAGGCTGGAGGTTCCCACTACGGCGCCATCAGGTAGCTCCTGGAGATTTTGGTAATGATTGGAAACAAAGGCATCCAGCGGATCTTCACGCTCGCAAATCACCGCCAATTCAAGGCCATCAGGGAACTCCATGGGCACATCTTTCATCGAGTGCACGGCAATATCTGCTCGGCCCTCCAGCATGGCTAACTCGAGCTCTTTTACAAATAACCCTTTGCCGCCGACTTTTGCCAGAGGGGTATCCAACAGCTTGTCTCCTCTGGTGCTCATGGCAACTAACTCAACCTGCAAACCGGGATTATGCTGCTGCAGCCGGGCCTTTACATATTCGGCCTGCCATAGGGCCAGGGGGCTTTTTCTTGTCGCAATACGAACTTTCTTAGTCAAGGTACAACCCTGCGTAGTAATTAATGCGTCATTATCGACGATTTGCAGCCCGTTGTCAGAGAAGCGGTAATAATTGACGTAAATAAGATGCCCTGCGTCGACTTACTGTGGGCTGTTCAGCCAGATTTTTGATCTTCACAGCAATGCGATTATCGACTTTTATCAATCCCTCAATGGCATCTATGGCTACCAGCGCATTGCGGTGGATTCGCACAAACAGCTGCCTGAACTCGTCTTCAAGAGCCACCAGACTATCATTGAGGGTAACTACAGAATCTGACATATGGGCCCTGACGTATTTTTGATCCGCCTGCAATAATAGAATCCTATTAACAGGGATTTTATCTATGCCCAGATAGCTGTATACAAATAGATGGGTTCGGGGTTCAGCGCGGTTTTCTCGCTGGCGCTCTAGAACCTCTTTACTGGCTTTTAGTACTGCAGTCGCAAAGTCATCGAGGCTCACCTGTCTGATGTTACCTTGAGACTGTTGGCTCAGAACCCTCGGCAGAGGGTCGAAACCAACAAAGGGCGGGAAATAGACCACTACAGGACAGGCTTCAGGTTTTTTTTGCAGCTGATCTATGTAAATTTGGCTTTGTTCAGACAGTGGTAATTTTATTAACAGAATATCAGGCTTATGTTTGGCGAGAAGCCTGACTGCAGTATTGCCGCAATCAGCAACACCTACAACCCGGATATTAGTCATTGTCGTTAACAACCTTTGGGCAGCGCCGCCCATTAACAACTTATCATCAACGATCAATACCTTGATCATAGTATCCCTCCTTGGGATTGAGCCGAGTGGCTATATTAGAGTTACCATGGATAAGAATTATTGCCATTTAGACGCCGCGATTAGCTATAATTCCCGTCGCATTTAACTATAGAGCATGCTGGTCAATGAGCAAGTCTGAGAATCCAAAGTCTGAGAAAGACGATAATCAAGCAACCAATCAATCCTGGGGTGGCCGCTTTAACGAGCCGGTCGATGCCTTTGTCGCCCGTTTTACCGCCTCGGTTAATTTCGATCAGCGACTGGCTCAACAGGATATTCAGGGCTCGATTGCCCACGCCAGAATGCTCGAGCAGGCTGGCGTTCTCAGTGCTGATGAACTGAAATTAATCAGTGATGGTCTGCAACAGATAGCGGCAGAAATAGCCGCTGGCAGCTTTGACTGGTCTGTTGCGCTTGAAGATGTGCATATGAATATCGAAGCGGCGCTGACCGATCGCATAGGTACGGTCGGCAAAAAGTTGCATACTGGCCGCTCCAGAAATGATCAGGTGGCTACAGATATTCGCCTCTGGCTAAGAGACCAGATCGATCTGATCCAGCCCCTATTTGCCAAGCTACAGCAGGGAATTATTGAGCTGGCAGCCTCCGAATCTGAAACTATTATGCCGGGATTCACCCATTTGCAGACGGCTCAACCAGTGACTTTCGGTCATCACCTGCTGGCCTGGAATGAGATGCTGGAGAGAGATTTTGGCCGCTTGCTGGACTGTCGCAAGCGTTTAAATCAGAGCCCCCTTGGAGCTGCTGCCCTGGCGGGAACCACCTACCCGATCAATCGCGAGTTTACCGCTGCGCAGCTTAATTTTGACAAGCCCACTGAGAATTCTCTGGATTCGGTCAGCGATCGCGACTTCGCCATAGAGTTCTGCGCCTTTGCCAGTATGCTAATGACTCATATGTCACGTATGTCAGAAGAGCTGGTGCTGTGGACATCTGCCCAGTTCCAGTTTATCAATCTACCCGACCGCTTCTGCACTGGGTCGTCGATTATGCCCCAGAAGAAAAATCCCGATGTGCCAGAACTGGTGCGCGGTAAAACCGGGCGCGTCAATGGCCACCTAATAGCCCTACTGACCCTAATGAAGTCTCAGCCACTGGCCTACAACAAGGACAATCAGGAGGATAAGGAGCCCCTGTTTGACGCAGTAGATACAGTGGTTGACTGTCTGCGTGCCTTTGCCGATATGATCCCTGCCATTGAGGCCAATAAGGAATCCATGTTTGAGGCGGCGCGCAGAGGCTTTTCCACAGCAACCGATCTGGCAGACTATCTGGTGGGCAAAGGTATCCCATTCCGCGATTCCCATGAAATCGTCGGCAAATCTGTGGCCTATGGGGTTGACCAGGACAAAGACCTCTCGGAAATGAGCCTGGCAGAGTTACAACAGTTCTCTGATCAGATTGAAGAAGATGTCTTCAATGTGCTCAGTCTGCAAGGCTCAGTAGCTGCGCGCAATCATGTTGGTGGCACAGCGCCACAGCAGGTAAGGGCTGCAGCGCAGAGAGCCCTGACTGTAGTCAAAAATCGAAACTAACCGCTTCCCCAGACTGGGCCAGACAGGCATCTGTCAGCATAGCTGACAACAGCTCGCTGGTCTGGGTATCGCACCAGCGCTGCTCTGTGTCCAGATTCAACAACTTAAAGTGGAATCCGCCCGAGCGAGCGGCCAACCAGATTTCCCCCATGGCCGGCTGGCGAGAGAGGATAATCTGCGAGCCATTGGCCTCACAGGTAATGGTCAGCATGCCGGCGCTGTTTTCGTAATCAATATCAGCGCCGCTGTTATCAATGCTCTCTTCTATAGAAAACATAAGGTCATCGACAATTTGGTTAAATTCGGCTTCGTTCATGGTCAGGCTTCTCAATGGTAGCTGTGCAGTATAATTGTTTGGTTGTGATCTGCCAGTACCGCTATAATTAAGGTTTTTCACTGGTAGTCCCTATGCTTCATCGACTTTCTGCACTTTTTGGTACCCTGCTGATGCTCAGCTGCCTAAATGGCTGTGGCAACACTGGGCCGCTCTATCTTCCGCAGGATGCAGACACTAACCTCAACCCAGAAACTACAGAGTCTTAAGGCGCAATGCACAATACAGCTTACTATCAAAATCAGAGACTACATCTAGAGAACGTGGCTCTGGACGATATTGCCGATCATTTTGGTACGCCCTGCTTTGTCTACAGTAAAGATGCTCTGAAGCAAAATTTTCTCGCCTATCAAAATGCTCTGGGCGATCAGAGCCATCTGATTTGCTACGCGGTTAAGTCCAACTCTAATCTCGCTGTACTGCAGACCCTGGCCAATATTGGTGCCGGTTTCGATATTGTGTCTGTGGGGGAACTGGAGCGAGTGCTGTTGGCTGGCGGCGACCCTAGCAAGATTGTCTTTTCTGGCGTTGCCAAAAATGCAGAGGATATGCGGCGTGCACTGGAAGTGGGTATTCACTGTTTTAATGTGGAATCTGAGGCCGAACTGGACCTGCTCAATGCCACTGCTGCTGAACAGAATCAAACAGCTTCGATCTCCCTGCGAGTAAACCCAGATGTGGATGCCAAAACCCACCCCTATATTTCGACCGGGTTAAAAGAGAATAAATTTGGCATAGATATTAATCTGGCCCCACAGATCTATCAGCGCGCTGTCGGTATGGATAATATTTCCGTGGTCGGTGTGGACTGCCATATTGGCTCACAGATCACCGAGATCAGGCCATTTATTGACGCAATGGATCGCCTGCTGACCCTTGTAGACCATCTGCAAACGCTGGATATCCATCTGCAGCACATAGATATAGGCGGTGGCCTGGGTGTTCCCTATGAGAATGAGAGCACCCCCTCAGTGGCAGACTATATGTCTGAGCTGCTGCCGCGTATGGCCGGCCGCTCTGAGACACTGGTGATGGAGCCTGGCCGCTCCATAACAGCCAATGCCGGTGTTCTACTGATGAAAGTCGAATTTATAAAAAGTAATGGCGAGAAAAATTTCGCCATTGTGGATGCTGCGATGAATGATATGTTGCGTCCAGCGCTGTACGAGGCCTGGATGGATATTCAGCCAACCAGCACCCACAGCTCCGCACCAGCAGCCCTCTACGATATTGTGGGCCCGGTCTGTGAGACTGGCGACTTTCTCGGTAAAGACCGCTCTCTGGCTATTAGCCAGGGGGATAATCTGTGCCTGTTTTCCGCTGGCTCCTATGGTTTTGTAATGAGCTCTAATTACAACAGCAGGCCTAGAGTACCAGAGGTTATGGTGGACAATAATCTGACCTATCTGGTGCGTGCCCGTGAAACTATTGCTGATCTGGTGCGCGGCGAACAGTTGCTGCCAGAGACCGGTCAGGACCAATAGCATGCAGATGAAATTTACCAAAATGCATGGCCTGGGCAATGACTTTGTAGTGATTGATGCGGTAACCCAGAATGTTCGGGTATCTGCCTCTATGGTCAGAAGACTAGCTAATCGCACCCTGGGCGTTGGCTGTGATCAGGTGCTGGTGATAGAGCCACCGTCGCAGCCGGATATAGACTTTAACTACCGCATCTTTAACCAGAGCGGCGATGAAGTTGAGCAATGTGGCAATGGAGCGCGCTGCCTGGCACGCTATGTTTCTGACCGCCAGCTCACAGGTAAAAACCCCATTCGGGTCAAAACCATGAATCGAGTTATGGACCTGGAGCTTACTGAGAATAATCTGGTCAAGGTGGATATGGGAGTCCCGGAATTAGAGCCGGCAGAGATTCCCTTTGTGGCCGAGCAGCGGGCACAGCTCTATTCAGTTGATGTGGACGGCACCAGTCATAAAATAGCCGCAGTCTCAATGGGCAACCCTCATGCGGTACTTAGCGTAGATGATATTGAAACTGCACCAGTAGCCAGTCTCGGAGCCCAGTTAGAAGCCCACGAGAGATTTCCCAACCGGGTCAATGTGGGCTTTATGCAGATTGTTGATCGCAATCACATTAAGCTGCGTGTCTTCGAGCGAGGCGTGGGTGAAACTCAGGCCTGTGGCTCCGGCGCCTGTGCCGCCGCAGTGGCAGCCCTGCAGCAGGAACTGGTAGACTCTCCTGTAACCGTGCATCTCACAGGCGGTGATCTGACAATCGATTGGCAGGGTGAAACCGAGCCTCTATTAATGACTGGCGCTGCGGCCAGTGTTTTCCGCGGACGAATACGAATATGAGTGAAGAACAACAGGTTGATTCTACAGAGGACATGGTGCGCGAGTTTCTGCGCGATAACCCAATGTTTTTGGACGATAATCCGGATATTCTCGAGAGCCTGAGCCTGCCTCATAATAGCGGCAACGCAGTCTCTCTTGTGGAACGTCAGGTGGGAGTGATGCGCGACCGCAATAAAGAGATGCGCAATCGTCTGGACAATATGCTGGCTACCGCTCATGCCAATGACTTGCTGTTTGAAAAGACCAAACGTCTGGTGCTTAACCTGCTGGAGGCCAAAAATCTGCCAGCCATGGTCGAAACCATTTATGACAGTTTGGGTAAAGATTTTGAAATTGATTTTTATAGTCTGACTCTATTGGGTGACGAGAAGTCATTGCCGCGTACCATGGCGCGTGTGGCCAGCATTGAAAAGGCCAACGAACAGGTGAACACATTAATTGGCTCTAATCGCGCGGTATGCGGTGTATTGCGAGAGGAAGAGATGACTTTCCTGTTTGGAGAGAAAGGCTTGCAAGTAGGCTCTGTAGCTGCAGTACCTCTGCGCTACAACAACCTCTACGGAATTTTGGCCATAGGCAATGCTGATCCAAACTTCTATAAAAGCAGCATGGGCACATTGTTTCTAAGCTACATTGCTGAAGTGGTAAACCGCATACTGCCCAAGCACCTGGGCTAAGTGCCAGCTGGGACCGGGCTAAACCGAGCGCCAGCCCAGTCTTGTGAACCTAGTTAACTGCGGCGCTTTTTGCTGCTTTTTCCACCTGAACCCTTTGCAACAGTAGATTTGCGGCGTTTGGCGCTGATTTTCCTTTTGACAGCACCGGCCTTGCCTCTGCCGGCGGCAGTTTTTCCTTTGCCAGCGGTGTTGGTTTTCTTCTTACCGCGGCTTTTACGCTTTTTCTCATGCTCTTCTGCCATGGCTGCCGCTTTTGGCGATACTCTGGTCTTTTTCCCAGATTTTACTCCCGCACTGCGTCCACTGGTCTCAGTTTTAGGAGACTCGACTAATTCAAAATCAATTTTGCGCTCTTCCAAATTAACTCGCGTCAACCTCACCTTGAGTTTTTGCCCCAAACGGAAAATTCGCCCAGTGCGCTCACCCACCATACGATGATGAGAAGCCTCGTGGTAATAGTAGTCTTTGGGCAACCCGGTGACATGGATCAAACCCTCGACATAGAGATCATCGAGCATCACAAAGAGACCAAAGCCTGTGACTGCACTGACCACACCTGAGTACTCCTCGCCTACCCGGTCCATTAAATATTCGCATTTAAGCCAATTCACCACATCTCTGGTGGCCTCGTCAGCGCGCCTTTCAGTTACTGACAGATGCTCGCCAGTCTCAGCCAGACGACCGAGCTCATAGGGATAGATACTCTGCTGATCAAGAACGCCCGCACCAGGCACACGCTGCACAGCAGAGAGCTTTTTGTTGCTGCGAATCAGGCTGCGAATAGCGCGGTGCACCAGCAAGTCAGCATAGCGACGAATAGGCGAGGTAAAGTGGGTATAGGCGTCAAAGGCCAGCCCAAAATGGCCGAAATTCTCGGGCTGGTACATAGCCTGACTCATAGACCGCAACATCACCGATTGGATAACCGCGGCATCATCACGGCCTTTTACCGATTTCAGCACGCGCTGATAGTCCTCTGGCTGAGGATCATCACCACCACCCAGGCCAATACCCAGTTCGCCAAGAAAATCCCGCACCGAGGCCAGGCGCTCATCACTGGGGCCCTCATGCACCCGATACAGCGCTGGGATCTTAACCTTATCTAAAAACTGCGCCGAACAGACATTGGCGCACAGCATGCACTCCTCAATTAACCTGTGAGCCTCGGTGCGATCCACGGGAATAATCTGGCTTATTTTGCGCTGGCTATCGAAGAGGATTCTGGTTTCCTGGCTATCAAAATCGATGGCCCCGCGTTTTGCTCGACGGCGATGAAGTACCAGATAGAGGTCATGGAGTGCATCAACTTGCGGCAATATGGCGGCAAACTGCTTGCGTATTCCCGAGGTATTGTCCCGGTCTTTTTCAGCCAGAATATGAGCTACCTGGGTGTAGGTCATACGTGCATGAGAGTGCATTACCGCCTCGTAAAACTGGTAGCGGCCAATCTCACCCTCAGCGCTTATCTGCATCTCACAGACCATGCACAGGCGATCTTCTGCCGGATTTAACGAGCACAGTCCATTGGATAGCTTCTCGGGAAGCATGGGTACCACGTGGTTGGGAAAATACACTGAGTTGCCGCGCTCAAACGCCTCTTTGTCCAGAGCGGAGCCAACTGTCACATAATGAGAAACGTCGGCAATGGCAACAATTAATGTCCAACCACCACGAGGTTTAGGCTGACAGAAGACCGCATCATCAAAATCTCGTGCGTCTTCGCCATCAATAGTAATCAGGGGGGTATCTCTTAAATCCACCCGCCACTGTTTATCCTGCACCTCATCTGGAATAGCAGCGGTCTCTGCAAGTACCTCGTCATTCCACAGATAAGGAATGCCGTAATTGCGGATCGACATATCGATTTCCAGACCCGGATCCAGATGCTCACCCAAGACCTCACCAATATGACCAACTGGCAAGCTGTTTCTGGACGGTGGATCAACTATATTGACCACCACTATCTGGCCTGGATCGGCGTTAAGAGATTTATCGCCCGGGATAAGAATATCCTGGCTGATACGAGGATTGTCCGGGCGAACAAAACTGATACCACTTTCGCGAAAGTAGCGACCTACCAGCTGGGTTGTTTTGCGCTCTACCACATCCACCAAACTGCCATCTGGGCGCCCACGACGATCCCAGCCAGCAATCCTTACCAGCACTATGTCGCCATCAAAGACTCGGCGCATTTGCGCACTGGACAGATAAATATCCTCGCCATCACCCTGTACCGGCGAGACAAAGCCATAGCCCTCAGGGTGGCCAATCACCCTGCCTTTTACCAGGTTGAGTTTGTCCAGGGTCCCGTAACCGCCACGTCGATTGCGGGCCACCTGACCGTCTCGCTCCATGGCTCGCAAGCGGCGACGCATAGCCTCAACCTGCTCATCATCAGCAAGATTTAATGCAGCACAGATTTCTTCGTGGGTAAGTGGGCCTACACTTTCGCGGAGGTAATCGAGTATAAATTCGCGACTGGGAATGGGTCGGTCGTATTTGTCCGCCTCTCTGGTCGCATAGGGATCTGCTTGTTTAGTTTTTTTAGGCATGGGGTCTCTGACTGATGCTTTGCGACAGTCTATGACTTAACGCTCTGGGAGTAAAAGTAATTATCACTGTGGGTTACCAATAACAACAAAGATTGGCCACATAGGCTGGAAGCAAAAGTGGGAAGCAAAAGTGGGAAGCAAAAGTGGGAAGCAAAAGTGGGAAGCAAAAGTGGGAAGCAAAAGTGGGTAAAAATTGGGTAAAAAGCAGGCACCAAATGAAAAAACCCTAGGTCTCTCAACCCAGGGGCCAAATTAGCTCTTTTCACTACTAACAGGGGGAAACCTGTATCCAATATGCTCTGCTTTAAAGATTGACCCGCGCCAATCCGTGGCGCACGACTTCCAAGTCGTCTATACCGCACAACTGGTAGCAAACGAAATTTAACAACTGAGCGAGCAGCTTTCCCTGGAGTTAACTCCCTGTCAACTTTGCTCTAAAACTTCCTGTTTTCAGTGTATCCTTTCTTACAGCAGTGTAGGTCTGTGTATTTTTACCAGTAAAGTCCCTGTCAAAGCTTCATGCCAAGGAGTCAATGCTAGGTGGTAAGTTAAAGGATTGATGCAACAAAATAAATTACACTGACGGATTAATACAAAAGTACTAGTTAGACGCCAAATTAATTGGCAGATTTCGCGGATAAGAAATCTTCAATATGCTGGCGTATTTCCTGCACTTTCCTGAGGTTTTCAGGAATATCCAGAGTGCCGTAGGTGGCTCTGAATTCAAGCACCAGCTCACGCAACTGAGACATGCCATAGAGCCCACAGAGACCCATGAGATCGTGAATAATCTGGCGCAGACTGCTTTTCTCGTCAGCACTTAACTGAGTTTCCAGCTTATCCAAGTTTTCAAACAGTGCGCTTTTTAACTCGTCTACTGGTATCACAGATGCTAGCAACCCGCCTTCAAAGCCCTCGGATACCTGACGTTGATCACTGAGGGAGCGCAGCATTGCGTTGACCAATTTTACTTCATCCAGGGGCTTGGACTGCACGCTAATCGCCCCTGCAGAGAGCATTCGTTGATGCTCAACCTGAGTAATATCTGCGGTAAGGCCAATGATAGGTGGGCTATCGCCAGATTGTTGCATAATAGTCTCGCAGGCCGTCACACCATCTACCACCGGCATATGCAGATCCATCAAAATAATATCTGCGTGCAATTCATCGGCTAGCTCAACCGCTTCCAAGCCATTATTGGCTACCATACAGGTAGCACCATAGCCCTCTAACAGCCTGACAATTAGCTTTTGATTAAATGGATTGTCCTCTGCAACCAGTACTATTACCCCTTTTAACAGCTGTTCCGGTGGGGCTATGGCATCTGTGGCATCAACCATAGATTCCTCGGGCTTTGCAGTTGCAAGACGACAGCTAAAGCTGATAATGGAACCCTTGCCCACTGTACTCTCTATGCTCACATCACCGCCCATTGCCTGCGCCAAACGCTGACAGATAGACAGACCCAAACCAGTGCCGCCAAAACGACGATTGATGGAGGTATCTTCTTGAGAGAATGGATCAAAAAGACTGGGAATTGCTTCCTCGGCTATACCTTTGCCTGAATCAGCTACCGAACATTCGAGAGTAACAGTGTCATCCTCAATGGACTGACAGCGCAGCTTCAGGGCAACAAAACCAGTATCGGTAAACTTAATAGCATTGTTAATCAGGTTAGCTAATATTTGAGTCAATCGCACTGGATCGCCGCACAGCTGTGAAGGTACGTTATCATCAAGATCCAGAGTAAAACTGAGCCCCTTTTCGTCGGCGCGCTGCTGATGAATTGCCATGGTATCGCGCAACCATTGATTTATATCAAAGTTAATCTCTTCAAGAGTAAAACCGCCTAAATGCGCTTTGGAAAATTCCAAAATATCGTCAATCATGGTCAACAGCATAGTCGAGGAGCGCTCAATAACTCTGAGATGCTCATCGCGCTTGCGATCATCCAATTCTGTCGATAGTAATTTTGAAAATCCAATCACTGCAGTTAATGGTGTTCGCAACTCATGACTCATTCGCGCGAGAAACTGATCCTGAGCTTCCATAGCATCTTCTAGCTCAATAAGGGTAATCTGCAACTGTGCTGTGGCTCGTGCAATTTCACTCTGCATACGTACATTTGACTGCTTTACACTGGTGGCCAACTGATTGATGCCATAGGACAATTTGCGCAGCTCAAGAGGCCCCTCCTCACTGGCTAAAGACTCGAGGCCACCGGCCTCCATAACCTCTACAACCTGAGTAAGCCCCTCTAGAGGACGCGAAATACTGCGGCCGATTCTCATAGAGATCCAGGCTGCCACCAGAAGTCCAAGGGTAATCACTATGAGCGCGCCGAATATAGCGCGACGCTGTTTGTACAACAGGATTTCATTGGTAAGAGACACCACTACCCAACCAAGCTGCTCGGAGACTGGCTCGCCCACTTCATCGTAATCTTCCACTGAACGATGCTGCAGGGTAATTTTCGAATAGAAGTACCAGTTATCCTCTATAAAAAAAGGCTTCCCCGAATCAAAGTCCTTTGGCATTTGCTCAATGGAAATATCAATACTGCCAATTCTGACCGTTTGACTGTCAGCCGAATTGAAAAAAAGCATTCCAGACACTGAGGGAATATCCAAAATGGAATCACCCAATGTTCTTAGCATTTCTTGGTTACCGGAGTAAAGCGCAAACTCAGCGCTGGAGGCCATCTGGTTGGTCGCCACTCGCCCAGTATCATGCATATTGGACAACAGTTCCTTACTCTGGGTGGAAATCATGTACCAACCCAATACCAGACTGAGCATAGCTAAGGGAATCAAGCCTGTGATCAGCAATCGTGCATGGATACTATTGAGTTCGTTTTGCAATCTCATATCAGTCTTTCAACCGATCTATATAGAACTGTTTGTCTTGCAGACGAATATCCAAATGCTCTGCCACATTGTTGTTAAACTCAACAGAAAAATAGGCGGGCATATGGGCTGCACCTGAGCTGATTGCAGAATTGCCATAAATTTCTATCAATTCAGACACCTGCTGTGCAACGTTCTCAGGCGAAGTATAGACAGCAGCTAGGGCACCTGCATTGAGATAGGCTTTGGAATAGGCGACCACAGGCACCTTGTATCTATAACTCAGCTGTAGAATCCACTTGGCTGTCGCAATGTTAATCAGTCGACTATCTGGCACTGGAATAAACACATCACTGCGCTTAATAATGAGCTCAAGAGTTTTAATTGGATTATCGCTGGCATTGACGCTAACCAGAATAGGCTCCATACCAGCATCAGTCACATAGCGCCCAAACTCTTCAAGCTTGGACAGCGAACCGGGGCCCAGCATCAAGCCTACATTTGACGCCGAGGGCATAAGTAGCTTGGACAATTGAATACTGCGCTCTACCGGCTGATCTATGCAGACAACTGATAACCCAGAGGCGAGAGCCTGCTCTTTTGATCCATAGTATTTCTGCGCTATCGCCAAAAACGCACTATCTGTAATTAAAACTGCGATAACTGGTTGCGAGGGGGCCTGACTAACCACGACTTGGGTCGCACCAGCGCCCACGGTAACTATAAGATCAGCCGTCTCCAGAGCCCGCTCAATTTTACTGCTGGCACTCTGACTCATGGAGACGAAAGTATAATGATCACCCTGCCCGTGCAGATTTGATTTCGCACCACTGACCACCTGCTGATAGGCAGAGGAGTTTTTGCTTACAACGAAAGCTATATTTTGTGGCTTTTCGAGACCGGCAGCCAACACTGGGCTGGCGACGACAACAAACAGCAACAAGCAAACTCCTCGACAACTAGTCAAGGATTGAGCTAATAACCATTTATACAAGATGTTCATTGTTGTTGTAAAAATCTCAAAACAGGTAAAACCCAACTACAGCTTTATGGAAAGCCGATTTTCAGACCCAACACATAGCGCGTGGAAAACTGGTTAAAGAAATAGTATTCACGATAATCACTCCCCAAGTTTTGAATAGTCAGCCCAACCTCCAAATCTTTACCGGCCAACCGCCACTTTTTAGCCGCCTTGAGATCCAAGCGTGTGAAGCCCTCGTCATTATTGCCTGAAAAATGTCGGATCTTTGACATATGGCTCAATGTTGCACTCAGGCTTAGATTATCTTTGGTTACATAGTTGACCAGCAGTGAACCCAGAATTTTCGGGTTCACCCCGCTCAGGTCACGAATCTCCTCCACTGGCGTTGACCGATAAAAGGCACTGTGAGTCAGGTCGACAAAACTGTAATTGGCATGGACCAGGAACTGGGGACTGGGTCGATACTGAGCCTGCCACTCCATGCCCCAGGCTTTTATGGAATCTGTGTTATCGCGGATATTGAGCTGGCCATCAACATCTGGATAGGCCACGCGGCGCTCACCAATCACATCCGACATTTTTTCAGAGAACAGGCGCATATCAAAATGCAAATGATCATCAAAAAATGAACCCGCATAACCCAGCTCAGAACTAATAAGTCGTTCCGCGTTGATGTCTGCATCTGATACCACCACCCCATCAAGGATCAGATTTTCATCATAGCGAATAAAGGTGGACTGACTAGTCTCCAAAAGTGTCGGTGCTCTATAGCCCCGATTAAAGGCCAATCTGAGGGTTTGATCGGCGGCCATCTTATAATTAGTCGCCACCCGATAGGACTTAACCTGATCACCATCGTCCCTGTATTCCACCATGACGCCAGTGTTAGTAGTCAGCTTGTCATTCATCTGCCATTCAAAGTTTGCAAAGCCCCGATAGGAATTCTCAGCCGCATAATCTGACATATCAAAAAACGAGTTACTACTGACTCTGTCACGCCTGATAGCAGCTCCATAGGCTGCACGGATATTGTGTCGATAATCAAAGTTAGCTCTTAGTTCAGAGTCCCAGCGCTCAGAAACAGCCTCGTGAGAAGGCTCAATAATCAGCTTGTCCGGAAGCTGAGAAAGCGCCGCTTTTAATGGGCTTTCAGGAATCTGATCTAGCGCTTGATAAAACGTCAGGGCATCCTGTTCATCGGTCACATCAAACTTATTGTGATAGGAAACAAATTCAAAGGTACTGCCATCATTGTTTATTCTGGACCAGTTTAAATGCTGATACTGGTAATCGATTTTTCGCAGGATATAGTCTGTTTTACCTATACCCACGTTGCTTTCATTTACGCCAAACTGAAATTCTATACTGTCTCTCGCGCTCGGAGTCCAAAGCCCTCTAAAACCAAAAGTGGTGGTATCCGAGCTATCCTCTAGGCCAATCTCTCTGAACTGACCAGCATAGTCACCAGCGAAATCTCGAAAGCCATCATTACTGCGATGACGCAACACTGTACGATGCTGAACAGCTCCCAACTGCCCCGAAAAACTTATAGCACTGTTGCGAATATTCCCATTACCTATCTGACTTTGAAGTTTCCAGCCGGTTTCCTGCAAAGGTGAGCGAGTGACTATATTTATGGAGGCCAAAAAAGCATTGCTGCCGTCGGCCGGAGCATTGCCCCCTCGCACCACCTCAATATAGTCAATATCCTCGATCGCAATGCCCAGGGTAGTCCATTCCACACCAGAGATAAGCGACTCGTAGACAGAGCGGCCATCTATTTTTACTTCCATTCTGCGAGGGTTAGAATTACCCAATACATGGTATGAGACGCCAGGAGAGTTGGCATTTATATAGTAGGCGCGAAAACCAGGTACCAGACGAAACAGGTCTAATATATCAACTGCTGCGGAGGCCTCTATGGTCCTGCGATCAATAATAGTGACTGCCGCGGGAGTCTTGTCCAGCGTCTGATTCATATGGGTCACACTGGATACCATATGGATATCGGTGAGCAGGTCATCCTCGGTGACTACAGCAGGCGTATGATTAGCCACGCCAGATGTTTGCACAAAAAATGCAACCAGAAAAACTGCGGCCTTACCTTTTACTCGGCTGTCAGCCATTCCTAACCCCTTGGTATATTAAGTATTGTTTCTGTCTCGATGCCTATGGATATTTGTGAGTATCCGATGGTTCAGCGAGACCGAGTTTCTGGCCCAGAATGCCAGCCTGGGTTCTGTTACTGAGCCCCAGAGCTCTCAGCATGGCACTGACATGCACCTTAACGGTATTTTCGGAAAGATCCAGCTCCCTGGCAATCTGCTTATTTGAGCGGCCCTGGGTGATACGCAGAAGAATATCCATCTGTCGGTCAGTCACCAGCCCTGAGACTATGTCTATATCTGCCCCGGAATCCACCTCATCAATAACCCGCGCCACTTCCGGCATAGATTCGATCAATGACTCTGGTACGTAGCGCTCTCCACCCAATGCCCTGGAAATAGCCTCAAAAAGCGCATCTTTGGGTGCCGATTTGGTGACAAACCCAGCGGCACCGAAATCGAGACATTTACGAATATGTGCGGGGTTCTCAGAGGCCGATAATACGATCAGCGGAAGTTTAGGGTAGCTTTCACAGAGCATCTCAATAAAGTTAAACCCACCAGCACCCCCTGGCATAAACAAATCCACAATCGCCAGATCAATTTCCTCTTTTGCTAGAATCGTCAGCGCAGTATCGCCATGATCAGTGGTAGTGACCTGAATATCGTCAAATTCTTCACTTAACGTGGCTTTAAGACCAACACAGACGAAAGCGTGATCATCAACAATAAGAACGTGCATAGTTTCATCCCTTGGGTTCACTCCGGTTTGAATCAGCCATCCAATCCTGACGCATGGCAAGTGTGCGCTTTTATAAATCAACAAACAATAGGCCGCTATCCTGAGATGCAGCTTAACATAACGAAATAATTAGCTTTGAGATGCTGAAAGGATGTTTTAGTTGCTTATAATTGTATAGCGTCCACACATCCCTCAACACAGACCTGTTAGAGGCTGGTTAACTCCGTCTCAATGGCCCGCCTCAGGGGATCCTGAGCCGACACAGTTGCCTGGGCTGACTTCAGCGCCTCTTTGGCCTCCTCAATGCGTCCCAGCCGCTTAAAACCAATGGCTCGGTGGTAGTGAAATATAGCTATATTAGGCGCCAGTTTGGTGGCTTTAGCAAAAAGTGGTTCAGCCACCTGAGGAAGCCCTGATTTCACCAGTGCCCAGGCATAGGTATCTATAAAGAACGGCTGATCAGAGTCGGCAAAGCGCTCAGTAAGGGCAACTGCGCGACTTATATTCTCCTTGGACTCAAATTGATCTGTCAGCAGGCTGGCCAAATTGTTAATCACCGCATGGTGATCAGGATTTGTTAACAGTACAGACTCATACAAAGCCTTTGCATCCGTAAAAGCCTGCACATTTTCATACAGAGACGCCAACAGCATTTTAAGTAAATTACTGTTGGGAACTACGGCCAAACCCCGCTTGTAGGTGTCGATGGCCGAGTCTTGATCTCCCATGGACATCTGATTGACCGCCAGTGCACTGTATCCTCCCACCCAGTGTTGGTTTCTCTGCAAACCCTGCTCTAATGTAGCAATCGCCGCAGTATAATCCTCACGTTGCCGCTGAACTGCCGCCATAATTGAGAATGCAGACAAATTATCTGAGTGCTCTTTGCTGAACGATTTCAAGAAATCCAGCAATGTCTCCTGCTGATTAAGGCGGCCATAGCAATGGGCGAGATTTTCAAGGGCACGGGTTAAATCTGGATTCATTGCCAGTGCCTTCTTATAGCTTGCGATCGCCTGCTTATACCTGGCTTGAGACTGTTGCGCCCGCCCGGAGAGATAGTGGCCAAACGCCGGATTCTCACCCGAGGCGTGAATTTTAGAGATCACTTTCTGGCCGCCCTCAATATCCTGATTAGCCAGTTTTATCTGCGCCAGGATGGACAGAAGAATCTCGTTATTGGGTGAATGGGCAAGGGCATTCTCAATAATTTGCTCGGAGCGATCCGAATCCTGCTTTTCCAGCAATCCTTTAATTACTGGTACTGCAGCCTGGATATTGCCGGGGTTGATATCCAATACCTGACGAAAGGTATCATCCGCCAACTGTTGCGAGCCCGAGGTTACATAGGCATTAGCCAGCATAACCAGTGCCCGCTCAGATGCCGGGTTATTGCGTAAAATAACTCGCAAGTCCGTGACAGCTGCGTCTACATCCTCAGTAATCAGGTAGTAACGCGCTCTGCACAGCAGCGCATCTTCGAAATGACTATCCAAATCTAGCACCTGATTGACTATAGCCAGTGCCTGGTCGGGCTGACCGGCTGAAAGAATAATTTCCGCCTGCATTGAAAGCGCACGGAAACCGTGCTGATTATCAAAGCCTGATTCACTGATAAACTTCAGTTCGGCTAGAGCCTGTTGTTCTAAGTCTCTCGACAACAACCTATCGATGCGATAAAAGCGCAGCTCTGCATTATCTGGCTGAGCATCGATATAACTGTCAAGCAACTTATCGGCGCGCTGTTCATTGTTGGTCGACACCAGCTGCACCAATGCCATACGCACCTCCGCGTCCTCGGGGTAACGGCGCAGATAGGCCTCCAAATTGGCTTGAGCTTCTACTACCCTGCCACTGTCACGCAGTAGACTTACCAGTTTGAAGTAGAACGCTCGCTCCTCTGGATAGTCTTTGATCAAAGTGCGGTAATCTGCCTCCATAGCTGCGAAATCGTTGCGCTCTTCATTAATTTCAGCGCGCAGCAATAACAGGTGCAGATTGTCAGTCTGTTGATCAATCACCTCAGCCAGAATCGACAGCGCCTGGTCTGAATAACCCTGCCTGTGCAATATTGACGCTCGCAGCGAGGCGGCCTCCACAGGATCGGCATGAAACTCAATGGCTTTGGTCACATAAGTCTGGGCAACATCAAATAATTCTTTGCCCAAAAATGCGGAGGCCTTGATGAGATAGGCGTCGGGACTGTCTGGCTCCAACACCAGCACTGCATCGGCCTTTTCTATGGCAACATCAAACTGCTTAGCCATTAACAGGAGATACCCCAGTTTTACCCTGGCATCTGCCCTGCTGCTATCGAGCTGCTCTACCTTGGTAAGATTTTTAAAAAGAGTCTTCCAGTTCTGTTCTTTTTCCGCAATCAGTGCCAGATAAAAATAAGCGGACGCCAGTTTGGGGTCGATCTGCAGAGCATTGCGCAATTCCACACTCGCCTTGGCTAGCTTTTCCTCCTCGTACAGCGCAATACCATTGTTGAGATATTTATTGGCAGCCTCCTCTTTGGAGCCGCTGCAGGCGGATACTGCAAATAGACATAGAACAAGACTAAGGGTTTTAAATAATCTCAGTAATCTGCTTCCGTTCATTTTAAATCCTCCAAGTGATAACCTGGTAAAAATTGTGATAATTGCTGGCGAGCTATACGAATAAAACTGCGTGCCCGCTGATCTGCTTGATCCATGGACTCACCGGCAAGCACAGGTGTAGTGACACGCACCAGAGACCCATCGGTGCGATTGAGTAAAAGTGCATCTTTAAACAGCATCCACTTCTTTAAATATTCATTGGCCACGGGCAGGCCACGCTCCTCAAACCAGTAATAGACAATCTGATCCTGAGTACCTTTGCGAATAAGCGCCCTGTTAACCGGTATGGCATCAATTTGGGTACGACTAAAACCGGCTATCTCCCAGCCACCGCCAGGTATGCAGACCTTGGGGGAATGGGGAGACACTCCTTTGCGCTGCGAAGCGTAATAGGCCACATAAAAATTAATTGGCAGGTTTTCATTATTGACATAATTAAGCATGACATAGTCAGTAAAGCCGAGTTTCTCGGCCACCAGCTCATCAATGCGATCGTGCACCGCTGACCATTCTCCCAGCTGAGTCGGATAGTCAATCAGAGAAGCCTTGGTGGGCAAGGGGATTTCCTGTCTGGTTTTAATCGACTGCAGAAATAATGTCGACAGTATTAATACAGGTAGAGCAGCTAATAATGGTCCGGGCCACGGAGATTTGCCTTTAAGCTCATTAACAGCAGGCGACTCTGCACTCTGCACTCTGCACAGGAACAGCGAAAACCTGACTTAGCTTTTGGCGACTGGTAAAGCGCTCCATAAGCAAAATTTCAACCAACATTAGTAAGCCGCAGGCCATAAAAATTAACCAGCCCTCAAAGTCATGTAAAAACCCCTCAGCCATTTTGGCGCCCCAGTTATCAACCAATAAACCGGTAACAGCGATACGGAAACTATTCATCAAAATAGTGATGGGGATGGTCGAAAAAAATAGAATACCCCGCTTCCACCAGGCGGCCTGATATAAATAGGCGGAGATAAAACCCAGACTCATAAGAGGAAACAGATAGCGAAGACCGCTGCAGGCCTCAACCACCTGCAACTGATAATTGCCAAGATCAATAATATTGCCGCTCAGGAATACTGGAATACGGCACAGGCGAATAATCTCCACGCCTAGTTGTGAGGAGATTAGCTGCAACTTGGCAGTGAGTATCACCTCAAGGAAATAAGGCAGCGGAACAGCAAAGCCCAGCAACAAAATAGCCACCCAGGTATGCCGAGCCGCCGCACCCAGCAGCGCCACAGAGAGCCCAAAAAGTAGCACAATAAAAGAGTAGTGAATCAGCATATACAGGGCGCTGATTTCGCCAATCACCAGCACCACCAGGGCCGCGGCTATCACCGGTAAACCCCACCAACTGCCCTGCCGATAGTCAGCCATAATCTGCAGGCGTTTCTCCCAGAGAATAAATAGCGAAACCAGGGGAATCAGATAGCCATGGCTATATTCAGCCTGCAACTCCCAGCGCAATACGGCTTCGGCCAGGCCATCCCAATACAGCCATAGACCCAGCACCATGGCGCAGAGAAAAAGCACAATCTGCTGGTAAGTCATCAGACTGTTTAAAACCCGGGCACTGGTGGCCTGCGGCTTGCTGGCAATCCATTTACCTTTTAAGTCCATTTACTTCTAAAACTCCCTTTTAAGCACAGCCACCTCTATTCCAAAAGGTAGTGTCCCACACCGTGCAAATTCATTAACCTGGCAATACGTGGACTCAGATTAAAAAATATCAGACTCTGTCCTCGGCGAGACAGGCTGACTTTAAATAGCAGCAACAGGGCCAGCGAGGCACTGTCGATATAAGTCAAATCAGCACAATCAATGCGCACATGCTTGAGTATAGTACATGGCTCCTGAAGTGCCCTGTCGCAACAATCTCTGGTCAAACGACAGTTAGTCTGGGTCGCAGAACCAGACAGACGTATCTGCAGGCTATTGTCTGTCTGCTCAGTAGTAATTTTTAATGGAAGTCTGGCAGCCGAGCTAATATGCAGCAGATGCTGGTAGATAAACAGAGGCAGTACCTTGGCTATCAACAGGTAGCCCAGCTGCAGGCCATCATAAAAATAGCGCCTCAATAGCTGGGGCTCTTGATAAATACGCCACAGCCATTCCATACCCAATCTCTGCCAGCTTATTGGCGCCCGCTGTACACCACCAGCAACAAAATTAATCACCGCTCCCAGATGGCTAATCACTGGCATGTGCAACCTGTGTCTGTTGTGCATAATCCAGCGCTGGCCTTTTGCTGCACCCAGGGCAACAACCAGAATGTCGGGCTCGGCAGCATTGATTTGCTCTATGATTTGCACATCACTCATGGATTCAACCGAGCCAATACCAGGATTGAGATAGCCGCAGGATTCCATGCTAGAGGAGATATCACCCAGATTAGTTGCCGCTTTTTGGGCGGCATCTCCCTGACCTCCAAAAAAGAATACCCGAATCGGTCGCGCTCTGGGTTTATCGAGCAGGGCCTCAAATAAGCTGGACCCGGCTACGCGCTCAGGTATTGGTAAACCTAACATTCGTGCGATCAAAACAATCGGCATGCCATCGGCTATCACCAGATCACTCTCCAGCACTGACTCATAAAATAATCTATTAAAATGGGCTTGCATTACAAAATTTAAATTGGGTGTTGATAGAAAACAGCGTCGACGATTTTCAATAGACGACTCTATAACGGCCACCGCCTTATCAAGATTGAGGCTATCAAAGGGCAAACCTAATACCGTGCATAGATTGCGATTATCTGTTGCCAACTTTCCTTGCAAAATAGTTTCCCTGTCTTGTCTAAAGTGTCTGCTGTTGCTGTGCTTTTTTCAAATTTTGATGGGTGCCAATATCGATTAATAAATCGATTGAGTAGTTGCGCATCTGGCCAATAAGCCGCGGCAAAATATCAAAGCCAATATCCAGTGGAGTCTGACCTTGGTTATCGGGGAAATAATTAAAGATAGTGGGCTCGGCAATATAAATACCTGCCGCCGCACAGTTGGAAACCGGCTTCTGTGGTTTTTCGATAAACCCCTTTACCATACCATCAGCATCGATCTCGGCAATACCGCATTTTTGCGGACAGTCTGCTTTAAAAGTACCTAGAGTTAGTAGCGGCTGATACTCTTGGTGAGCCCGACACATTTGCGCCAGATCTACATCAGATAGATTGTCCCCATAGATAATGAAAAAAGCATCATCAGCAAAAAACTCACGATTGGCCAGCAGCGTACCCGCACTTCCCAGCAACTGGGGCTCATGGCAAAGTTTTACTGTTAACCCCTGGGGAGTATGGGTAGCCAGATAGTCAGTCACTGCCTGAGCTAGCCAATGGGTATTTATCAAAACCTCATTGACGCCTGCATGCATCAGCTTCTCCAGCCAGATAGCCAACAGTGGCTTGCCGTTAATGGGCACCAGACACTTGGGTGTGTGCTCAGTGATTGGTCGCAACCTGGTACCCAGGCCTGCAACTAGCAGGGCCGCTTTCATAGGCAGGGTTCCCAATAGGGTTGAGACTGCAGGGTCACGGGAAATAATTGGCAATTATCTACATCAACCATTTTGTAGTCAGACAGCGGTCTGCTTTGAGCCTGAAGCAAAACTACGCGAATAATGGACACATGGGATATCACCAGGACAGTCTCACCAGAGTCGGTGGCAGCTATCTTATGCATGCGCCTGATAACGCGATTTTGTAATTCGAGCAGGGTCTCTCGTCGGGGAATCTGCAGCTGATGAGGGGCGCGATTCCACAGCGCCCACTCAATCGGATAATGCTGTTTAATCCAATACTCAGACTTACCCTCCCAGGGGCCAAAGGCCATTTCGGTAAAGGCATCATCGGTTTGATAATGAAGGCGGTTAGCTATAGCAATAATATTGGCAGTCTGGGTTGTCCTCACCAGAGGGCTACAAATAATACGATCAAACTGCACAGTGGCCAGCTCGGTGGCGGCCTTATGGGCCTGTTCTAAACCACAGCTGTTTAGAGCCTCGTCACTGCGACCGGAATAGACATGATTAAGATTGGAGTTAATCTGCCCGTGACGCATAAAGTACCAGTTCATTTCAACATTCCCTCGTTGACTTTGTTAAGTTAGGCGGTCTGCCTTACCACATTTAATTTCTTCATTGTCTGCTGTGCATAGTTGAGAATATCTTCCACATTGTCCTGGGCATACAGCCAGTCGACATAGTCTGCTACCGAGTCAGCCGTTGAGTATTTTGGTGTCCAGCCCATGTCTTTTAATCGATCGATCTTTGAGCAGGCATTGCGGGTATCACCAAACCTGTAGGCTCCAGGAATAACTGGTTCGGGCAGTGGCTGTGCATGGTGCTTCTGTACCTCGGCGCGAACGGTCTCGGCAAATTCAGCAATGGTATAGGGCCTGCCACCACCAACATTAAAGGTTTGGTAATCCATTGCCGAATTATGCAGGGCGAGAATATTGGCCTCGACAACATCCTGAACATTCACAAAATCCCGACACTGGCCACCGTCTTCATACAGAGTGGGTGCCTTGGCAAAATAATAGTTAAGACAGAAAATACGACAGGCGCCACTGTAGGCGTTGTAAAAAGACTGCCTGGCACCCTGAACAATTGAATAGCGCAGCGCCACAGAGGGAATCTGATAGCGCTGACCAAATATTATCGCCTGCTGCTCCTGAGACTGTTTGGACAGCGCATAGGCATTGGGGGGCGCACTGTGCTCCTCCGATGTCCACAGCCAGTCCATAGCCTGACCACAGTCGCGGCAGCGGTGCTGCCACTGACGGTCTCGCAGGTCCTTCTCTTGGCGCATAACAGGAGTAAATACAGAGCTACAGGATGCACAGCTATACAGGCCCTCGCCCTGAACAAACTGGCTGCTGGCGACTATTACTTTTTTAATAGCCAAATTATGCTCGAGAATAATTTCGTAAATCAGTGCAGTACTCACCGCATTGCTGTGCAGAAAGTTTGATAGATCGGGCAGGTAGTCCTGATAAGCTGCCAGATGGTAGATAGCATCCACTGCTGTCATGGCTTTCTGTAGATCAGCTTTGTTGCGCACATCACCCAGCATAAATTCGGCCTCAGGGTTTACCCAGGGGGGCATGCCTTTCAGATGCACAGGCTTTTTTAGGCAATCCAAAATACGTACCTGATGGCCATCCCTGATCAGACGATCCACCGTATGGGAGCCTATAAATCCAGCACCACCTGTGACCAATATTTTCATTCGCGCGCCCCATACCCCTCAGGCTTCAATTTATGCCAGGTCCAGGCGGTGCGCACAATATCATTGATATGGGTATATTTAGGCTGCCAGCCCAGCTCAGTGCGCAACCTTTGGGGATTGGCTACCAGCTCCGGCGCATCGCCAGGACGGCGGGCGACAATTTTATAATTGACCCGGTGGCCAGAGACCATCTCGCAGGCGGCAATAATATCCATAACCGACTGGCCATGACCTGTACCTATATTGAACACTGCTCGGCTATTATCCTCCATGGCCTCCATAGCCAACAGATGGGCGGTAGCCAGATCTTCAATATGTACATAGTCACGAATACAGGTGCCATCCATGGTGTCGTAATCGCTGCCAAATACCCTAAGCTCTGAGTCGCCCTGTAAAATATTGTCCAGTACCAGTGGAATTAGATGGGTCTCTGGATGGTGGTATTCACCAAAGGCACCATCCGCCGAGGCACCGGCCGCATTAAAGTACCGCAGCAGGGTGAAGCCCATATTGTAGGTTTGGGCAAAGTCACTGATCATCCACTCCACCGCCAGCTTGGTGCGAGCATAGGGGCTGCAGGGGTCCTGCAGCGCATCTTCGGCCATAGGGCTGCTGGGATTTAAGCCATAGGTGGCGCAGGTACTGGAAAACAGTAATTTTTTTACTCCAGCACTCACCATGGCATTGAGCAATGACAGGGTGCCACCAATATTATTGTCGTAGTGATAGCCCGGATTACTGACCGACTCGCCAACATTGGTGGCTGCGGCAAAATGCATTACCGCATCAATATTGTGCTCACTCAATGTCTGCTTCAGTAACTCTGTATTGCGGATATCGCCAACTACCAGTGGTGCTCCATTAACTGCTTCCGGGTGACCCTCGACCAGATTGTCATAGGCCACCACCTGATGACCCCTAGACATCACATATCGCAAACAGGCGCTACCTACGTACCCTGCACCACCTGTTAATAAAATATTCACCTAAGACTCCTTGTATGGTTATCTGTATCTGTCACTGATAAAAATAATCCTGCTGCCGCGACAATCTATTTCAAAAGGTAGCTCTCTGGGATTTCCCAGTGCGTCGCGTATGGCCTGATGTCGCTGCGGAGGCGCAATCAACAATAAAAAGCCGCCGCCGCCAGCGCCCAGTAACTTGCCACCCTGGGCACCTGCCGCAATCGCCGCCTCGTACCACTGATCAATGCTGCTGTTGGATATACCAAAACCAAGGCTCTTTTTGAGCAGCCAGCCCTGATGCAAGAGACGTGCAAATTCGTCGATACTGTTGTCACTGGAACTGGAAATCACCGACTTCATCTCAGTGGCCAGATCACGCATCTGACAGAGAATATTAAATTTATCTTTCTCTTTGGTGCCTGCGCTCTGCTTGATCAAAATATCATCGGCACTGCGCTGCTGGGCTGTGTATAGCAGCAATGTGCGAGACTCTAACTCCCGCAGGGTTTCAGGTTTGTAAGGCACTGGCTCCACATGCACAGAGCCATCAGGATTAAAGGTCATAAAATTGAGTGAACCATAGGCTGCCGCATACTGGTCCTGCTTACCTATAGGTTTTTTTAGCCTATCTATCTCCACCATACAGGCCTGTTCGGCAAGCTGCTGTGGGCTGGTAATTTGGCCCCTGTAGGCATACAGCGCGTTAAGCATACCCACCGCCAGGCTGCTGCTGGAACCCAACCCGGTACCCGAGGGCACATCACCAATAGTGGTGATTTCCAAATGCTTGCCGAGCTCAGTAATGCGCAGCACCTCACGGGCAATGGTGTGCTGGATATCATCCACAGAATCGGCAATCTCGGTTTTGGTATAGGCAATTCGGGTGGAGGCCTTAAAACGCGGACTGACAGTGACATACATGTGCTGATTGAGGCCTACTGACAAAACAGCCCCAGCTTCGCGCTCATAAAAAGATGGCAGATCGGTACCACCACCAGCAAAACTAACTCGGTAAGGCGTCTGGGAAATAATCATGCTGTGGATCTCCCAGCAATTGCCTGCCTGAATTTTTCCAGTAGCGGCTCCAGACAATCATCAATATCGAAGCCGTTGATTACCTTTTCTCTACCCTGCACTGCCAGCTGCTCGCGCAATCCGCTATCGTCTGCCAGGCGAGTGATGGCCATGGCCAGAGCAGAGGCATTGTTAGGCTCAACCAATAACCCTGTACGCCCATCCTCAATAAGATCGGGAATACCTACCAGGTCAGTCGAGATAACCGGAAGCCCGCAGGCCATGGCCTCCATCAGCATCTGGGGCAGACCGTCCACATCACCATCATCAGCCCAGACACAGGGTAGGCAATAGATATCACCAGATGCCATAAACTCCGGAATCTCTTCCTGAAGTATTGACTTGCCCGTCAGAAATACCAGTTCGGAGAGACCGAGCTGGTCTATTTGCTCACGCAGCTCAGAGAGTAGTGGGCCGCTGCCAGCTATGGTGCAGGTAAATGACTCATGTCCTACCAGCTGCTGGCAGGCCTCAATTAGATACTTGAGACCTTTTTTCTCCACCAGCCGTGCCGCTGAAACTATTCGCACCGGGCGCTCTTTAGCCCCTCCAGCCTCTGCAACTGTGCGCTTAAATAGAGAAGTGTCTATGCCGCAGTAGGCAATAATTAACTTGTCGGGATCGGCCCCCTCTTTGAGATAAAAGTCGCGATGAAAACTCGAGATACAGACAATAAAGTCAGCGCGAATAATTTTATCTTTTAGGGCGCAACGCTCACGAAATAGATCGGCGGCATGGCCGGTAAAGCTAAAGGGTTTGTCCAGTAACCAGGCCGCATACATGGCCACCGTGCCACAGGAATTAATCCACTGGGAATGTATCAGTGATACAGGTTTGGCACGCAGAGATTTGGCCCAGACGCAGGCTACCGCAAAATGTAAGATAGACTTGAGGCGCACAGTAAACGACTCTTTGCGACCAAAAACACTATTGAGCAGGGCAAACCAAAAATGCTGACCGAAAACAAAGGGGCCAGTGCAGACCGCAGCCAATAAATTAATCGGCGAGACGGGGTAAATAAATTTAGTCTTCTGATTGATCTCATTAACCGCTGGAGATTTAAAATATGTCTGCTGTGGCCCATGCAGTGAATGCAGCACAAATGGAATATTGCACCGAGATAACTGGGTCAGCTCATTGCCAACCCAGGCATTGCCGACACCATTACTGGTAATATAGTGAATCATGCTAATCCTTTAGCCATTGCATCTATTAGCTCTGCCTGTACTCAATAATTTTGGCGGTCTTGCCAAATAATTTATTTTTGTAATATTTCAGAATACCCTGGGCTTCGGGAATCTTGGCCAAAGCCACAAAATAAGCATACAGAAAACACTGTTTTACCGAGTTGCCTAGTGGCATTTTTGCGCAGGCAGATTTCTGTATGACCCTAAGATAAAGAGACAGTAAAAACAGCATGGCCGAGTAGACAAAAACAAGAGAGGTAGGGGGCAGGCTAATGGTTACCAGCATAACGCAAAACAGCACAAACAGAGCCGGCACTCCAATGCCATAAAATAGACTGCTGAGAACCTGGCGGCGCCGGTAACATTCTCTACCCGCGACGCGGTTGTGGCGCTGCAAGTCGTAGCCCTGAGCGTAAGCATGGCCGCATCGCATTGAGCGCAGCCACCATTGCGACAGCCTGTGCATATTGGCGTCATGGGTGGTCATGGGCTCATCGAGACGCATAATAGACAGCCCTGTGGCAGTTAGACGCCGGCCCAGCTCTGCCTCTTCACCAGCAATCATGCAGCTGTTGAAACCATCAACCATAAGCAATGGATCTATGCGGTACATGGCATCACCACCGCAGGCCTCAACCTCTCCAGCCAGTGCCTGCCATTCCATATTAATAAGCTGGTTGTAAACCGTGGCGCCGGGAAGGCGCTCGACCCGGTTACCGCACACCGCCACTACCTGCGGGTGCTGCGCAAGATAACCACTGGCCACAGCCAGCCAGCCTTCAGCCATCTCACAGTCGCCATCGATAAATTGCACCAGACTACAGTCGGGATAATGACCTGAGGCATACATAAGGCCCGCATTGCGGGCCCTTGCCATGGTAAATGGCTGATCCATGGCCAGCTCTATCACCTGCACAGCAATCTCTCGGGCATAAGCCAGGCTGCCATCGGTCGAGCCAGAATCTACATAGATAATTGGCCCAGAATGTTGGGCCTGCAAGGAAGCGAGACAGCGCTTGAGGCGCTCGCCCTCGTTGCGCCCAATCACCACTGCAACAACTTGATGGTTGTTTGACATTAGCAGGACGTCTCAGAGGCTATTGCTGCATCCAGCCGGTGGCCGACACAGGCAGCAATATACTGGGTAGTGACATGCATCAGGCTCTGGTGGGCGTCTTCAGCCATGCCATAATTCTCTACCGGGATCCATACGCAGTGGCGGGCAATCTCTTTAAGCTTGCCGCCCTTAAAGCCGACAAAGGCGATGGTGGGCACCCCACGCTGATTGGCATATTCACAGGCCGCCACCACATTGGGAGAGTTACCACTGGAGCTGACTAACAGCAGAGCGTCGTTGTGCCCCAGATAGTATTTTAGCTGCTCGCTAAATACCGCTTCATAGGCAATATCATTGCCAAGAGCCGTCAACATGGCCGTGTTGGATGATAGTGATATGGATTTAATGCTGGGTTGATCAGGTTTATAAGTGCCCTTGGTCACATCGCAGACAGTGTGGTCACCTATGGCAGCACTGCCGCCATTGCCAGCCACCCAGAGCGTACCCTGATTTTTTGCCACGGCTAAAAACACCTCCAGTACAGGCTGCAGGCTAGACTTGTCAAAGTCTTTGATAACCTGAATGTACTGCTGGTAGTAATCTTCTACAAAGTCTGCAAAGTCCATTTAGTATCCTTGATTCACTAATCCTTTTAGAGCCTCATCGCTGGTATAACCATCAGCTTAGGTGGTTGGCACCACCCTCTTCCTGTGCCTGTATTTTTTCCATACGGGCTGCTGCTGTTGATCCAGCTGGCTGGTTGCTTGACGCTTACCCAAAAACAGACATCGCCACTGATAGGCGCGAATAAATTGACTCAACTCAGCATCCTGATACTGGGGAGCCCTGTTAATCATACTGCGCAAATAACCCCAGAACATGGCAGCACCACCAAGCATGTAAGGGGGCTCAAGCATGCGATAAACTGAGGTGGCAAACATGTATACCAGCCCGGTACCCATAAAGTACTGGCCGTAACCATGGCGCATCTTGCCCTGATAGATGCCATTCTGACTGGAACCCATAGCGCGGAGATGCACGAAGCGCAACTCCGGGTCGTCCCAGCTGCAGGCTATCCAGCCGAGCTGGCGGCAGCGGTGACAATCAATGGCATCCCACATAACCTCAGGGACAAAACCGCCTATCTGTTTAAAACAGCTTACAGAATAAAACTTGGTCATACCTACCGACATTTCATCACCGCGCTTTTCGCTGAGCAGCCATCTGCCGCGCCTGCTGTAGGGCTTGCCACTACAGGTACCAATGCGTGGGTTGTTATGCATGCGCTCCATCAGTATTTCAAAATAGCGCTGGGGCAAATCCACATCCAGATCCAGTTTGCACACAAACCTGTAGTCATCCAGGTTGGCTTGGCTGAGACCAATATTGAAGGCCTCCACCACACCGGGCCCAACGCTGCGATGGCCGCGATCTGGCACAGTGACCACTTCAATAAAGTCGAATAGATTGGCGTACTGTCTAATAATGCTTGCGCTGGCGTCTGTCGAACCATCATTGACAATAATCCATTTGGCCGGCTTCACAGACTGGCTGACCACCGAGTCTATGGTAGTACGCATAAACTCAGCTTCGTTGCGACAGGGCGAAATAAGCAGATAAGAATTATTCATAATGTCTTTGGCTGTAGTACTCACACAGATGTCCGAGTTAGGATTCACAACAGGAATCGGTAGCTATAACCTTACTTAAGGGACCGGGATAATGAAATATTGAAACCAAATTGAGACCCTCTTTTATCCCAAAAAGCCAACTGGTTCACAGTTTGACCTCCCTGTATAAAAGATAGCCTATTTTTCAGGCTGGAGACTGATTTTCGGTATCCAGATCAGTATCGAGAGCAGTGGGTGGATAGAATTGCTCACAGCTGGGATAAAATCCCAACCAGTCACCCAGAATTGCCAGATCTTTATCAAATATCTCCACTAGCTTTTGGCGCTGAAAGGGGGCAATCAGTGGACGCTCTTGCATACGTAGACGGCCTTTGAGTCCATCGCGCCACTTCTGTGGTACCAGCTGTCTGCGCAGGCTAGTCATTAGCCTGGATTCGACTAGCAGACGGTAACCGGGAAACTTGCGAATACGCTTTTGCGACACATTGTCTGCTAACAGGCGATCGTCCCAGAGTAATGGTCTTGGCGCACCAATAAACTCGCCCACTCGCACAATGGTTTCTGCTGGCTGATATTTTAGCGCATCAAAAAATATCGGCAGCACAGCGTCTGCACCAAAGGCCTGCAGATAGGGCATTAGCTGGCGCCCATAGCAGCTATAATTGATCAGCTCTGGGTTGTTATCAATTGCCTGGTTAATATCGCAGGAAACCACAGATTCCGACCACAGATGTATATAGTGAGACACCAGCCGCTCAATGGGATGGCGCATCACATAGATAATCTTCGGCTCGCGGATAAGCAACTGTAGCCGGGCAATGGTCTTGGGGTGATCTGGCAGCTTACTGTAATGGGTGCTGGACTCGCCACAGATATCGCCGTCTTTCGCTCCAGCGAACAGCCCCTGATACCAATCAATACCCTGGGCGTACATGGAGTCATCACTAAAGAAATTGGGCTCTTTAGGCGTAGACATAAAAATATTATGCTGGGCTGCCAGCTGATTATGCAGGGTACTGGTGGCGCTCTTCATGGCGCCGATAATAAAGAAACTAGGCAATCTTGGCGTCATGGCTAATAGTTGTCCGGGTGGATATAAGGCGCATTGGGACGGGTAAAATTTGTCCAGATATCGCGCCACTGAGATTCGCAAATATTGGGCTGATAACTCCCATTAACAAGCTTCCGCACCCTGCCAACAACAGCCCCAAGGTGCCAAAACAGATTTGCCATCAATAAACCAGATCTGCCAAAGTGCTTGTAGTAATACCTAGTGCGGGACTCATAAAAATACCGCGGCAAGCGCTTCTTTTTAGCAGCTTGGCTCTTTACCGGCGAACTACCACCGCGCAGATGCACCACCCGGGCCTGAGGATTATTGATAATAGGCCAACCGGCACTGCAGGCGCGGCGGCAGAAATCCACATCCTCAAAGTACATAAAAAACTCATCGTCGAGAAGACCGATCTGCTCAAATAACTCGCGGCGAATCAAAACACAGGCAAAGCTGGTCCACTCCGGATAGGAAATCTCATCGCACACTGGTAGAGGTACCTCATAGCGCTTGAGCAGCCTGGTGATGGGCCCTGTGCAGGCAGAGCGAATCAGCTCATTAACCGGCCGGTGAAACCGAAAACAGCTCTCTTGAGGGCTACCATCGGGCCACTCCAGCCTGGGACTGGCCATACCCATTTTCGGGTTATCTTGCAATGTTTGAACCAGAGTTTCTATGGCGCCGGGACGCACTATGGTGTCGCTATTTAGTAGAAGAACAAATTCGCTAGAAGTGGAATTGATACCGATATTATTGCCGGCGGAGAAGCCTACATTGCGCTCAGATTTCACAAAATTAATCTGATTTAAAAAATGCTTCGCTATTGCCTGATCGAGCTGCTCTGTACACTCATTACCAGAATTATTGTCCACTATAATAATATTATGAGACAAGGTCTCACTGTCTCTCATCGACAATAGGCAATCGATAGTTAGTTGAGGTGTTTTATAATTAACTATAACTTTAGAAACACTTGGTATCATATGACTAAATACCTGATAGTAAAATATATTCGTTTGAAGAAACTTTTATAAGTCAAAGAAGTTCTCCAATATGACTCAGGAATTCCCTATTCTTATGAAAGTCATACCCTACATCGAATGCATTTTTGGCGATCCTTATCCGCTCGCTTTGATTGTTAATGTAGTATCTAAACTTTTCATTAAAGTCTGAGAAGTCCCAAGAAATAGGAATGTAGGTTTCATAAGGAATAAAAATTTCAGGATTGCATATCAGATGACTCATATCTGGTTTTATCAGTAAACTACCTAGGGCAAAAGCTTCATAGTCTCGCCAACAGATTTCACCGTAACCGAATGGACTAAAGGTAATCTTCGATTTTCCAATATCAGTCAAGTATTTTCTGAAATTTACAGAATCTTGCACCACCTCGAAAGATTCAGAAATAATGTCGACCTCTGTCATTGCCGCTGACCGCATGTGCCTATACCAATCATGGCCATTGCTTGAAAATCTTGCATTTAAGTCTATCGGTCGCGATCCGGTAATCGTGGTTTTAGTAGAAAATAGACTTACTAGATATGGACTTGTCAAAAACCCAGCGCCGACGATTAAGTTTCCAATAGAGTCCCTTGGAATACTATATTTCTCTGGAGTATGAGAACATTCATAGAGCTTTCCATAATAGTCCATTAAATTCGTGTCACCATATGTAGTCTTATAATAATCATGCTCATCCCTAAAAATTGTTTTTTTTACATATTTGGCGAAAAAGTCACCAATAGTTGGCATTAACCGGAGATCGTTATGTGCAAACCAGTCAAAGTATATAAATTGTGCATTTGGAAACGCCTCCCTTAGTTTTGATAAGAGCGCTATGAGACACGATGAATCTGGCGAAAAGTGACATTGAAAACATAAAGTCTTTACATTCGGATAAACTTCTAGTTTAAAGTTAGCTAATCTATCGTAACAAATAGCGGACAGGTTTATATCAAAGTCGGAGAGTAATCGATGCCTATTTTCATAGAAGGGATATAATTGAGCTTCAGCGATAGAATTTGGGTAGTAGATAAATACAAAGTTTGAATGGTCGCTAATTGGCTTCAGAATCTGTCTTTTTTGAAACCCCCAAATTTTTTGATTTAGTAAGGACTTCAAGACTCTATATACCACTGAATGAGATAAATTAAAGTCAACCAACTCAGCCATTCCACCACTCAATTTACTTAGATTGACTTAAAGTATAGTAAAGATTTACTGAATTTCTGCTATTAATGGCGTAAATATAGAATTAATTTCATTGGACCCAAATAAGCCGCCAAGCAAGTGAGGCTGATGTTTTTTTGAGATTCACAGACCATATCTAACGATACTCGTAACATAGGCACAGTGGTTATTTCTATTCTCACTCGCAAGAATAGGTTCCATACCCGTTTTCTATATATTCAAAAATGGCATCTACGGTGTACCCTCTCTGTCGTTGTGACCGGCTCTGATGTATCATTCCTGATATCATTTCTTCGAGTGTCATACCATTCACTGCCGCATATGATTCAATTGATCTTATTGGCATGGTTAAAGGCACTTTCGTCGCTTGAGCTCCTAGTTCTCCCGTCTTGTCAAGCCAGCTTTGAAAGCTGTAGTTCTCTGTTCCTATCTTAAACCAATACTCATCATCAGCATCTGAGAAATATGTATTCTGAGCAAAAGTTAAGCCGTCCAACGAATATACTTTTATCGGTCGCAATCGGCTGTTGGACATCTGAATTACGTTGTTTTGAATATTCACATCATCGAATTCATCGCCAGTCAAAAGCATTGCTGCTGCATTTGGGGAGGTATTCGCGTTTACTAATCCAATCATAAAGTTGTTGTTAATACTTACTCTAGAGCTGTGGCCAGATAGCTCTATTCCCTTTAGGTTCGAGACATCGTCATTGTTATTATGGAGTAGATAGTTACCACAAATTATACCTCCCGCCCAATCGCTAGCATCGATATACCACCCCAACTCCCTATTTGAAGGCTGGTCCTTGCCTATCGAAAACATTATATTGTTTTTTATTTCCATATTTTCCCAGCGGGGACCTGTGTCATAGTCTGTGTTGCCGCCAGCACTAATGCCAATCTCCCCCCCTATATAAATATTTCGATCGATTATTATGTTTTTTACTTGTATCGAATCATAAAGATCTTCAGATTTCGAATCGGCCGTCCACTTATTATGAATGCTAGATGATGATATGAAGATGTTTTCTATAAAAGTTGTGTTATTAGCCTTCGGCATATATGTATTATGATTAAACATTGTCGCTTGACCTTCGGCCTTTTCATTGCCGGAACCCACCTGCTGCTTGTACCAACCGTTGTGGTAAAATATATTCTCCTCTACATACATCGAAGCATTTGCAGCATATATTCCTTGTGAATGAATTTTCTCACTGTAGGAGTTACGTACTACATTTCTTCTAACGACAGTATCTACCAAAGCTCCACCACCAGTGATGGAGATGCCTGTACTAAAAAAGTTAAAGTCATTCCCTTCGATTAGAATGGATCCCATCAAGCCACCTTCCGGAACATATATTCTAAGCCCAATGGTATCGTCGACAGCACCCCAACCAATAAAATCTATAGAATTAGGATCCCTTTCATAGGCATAGAAGGAGATATGGGTAATTGCCATAAAATTTTTATTTGCCCATACCCGTATCATTTCAGATGCATTGCTTTTTATTATTGGCTTTAAGCCATTTGACCCATAAGCCGTGATTACTGATCTTTCAAAGATCCCCCTGCCCGCCTTAAGTTGAATACGCTTATCTACCCGCCAAACATCTCCTCCAAGTAATAGTATCCAGTCTGGATGTCCCTCACGAGCTGCGGCTAAGGCTGCATGGATTGTCTTAAATGGTCTTATTAAACCAGGGTTTTGAATATCGATTATGTCCCTAGGTGTATAATACTCAGCAGTCTCATCGTCACCAGAAGAGTCGCTGACATAGATTAGGCGTGAGTCATTTGAAGGTGACAGTATTGACCAACTATTCTCGTCCCAACCACTAAACTCGCGAGAGTAAAAGTTAAAGGTCCCTGCGGAAATATTATAATTAGGTACATCTTCTAAAAATGTTATGTCATCTGCCGCAGAGCTAATAACAACTTCCTGAGAATTAATAGTATTTGATGTCAAATCGTCAGAATTTGAGTCGGCGGCATCAGCCGGCCCTGTACTTATTGAAGTGGGATTTTCAGCAGAGTCTATTTGAGCACTATTCTTGCAGCCAGACAGCGGGCCGATTAATAAGAGTAATAAAATAACCTTTGTGAATTTATCTGCAAAAGACAACACTATGAAACCTCAAATATTTATTAGCGTCGATAATAACTTGAAGCTTGCCGCACGTCTTTTTGAAAACTTCGGAGCGTGATTCAATACTGAAGTTTTATTAAATTCCTGCTTTAGTTCTCAGTATAAATAAATCTCTGTTGACATTAATTATTATTTAACTTGTGGCAATGTTTTAACTCTAATAGTGATTTCTCCAAAATTTTAGCGGAGGTGTCCCAGTCAAAACATTTCACATATGACGCGCTGTTTTGGCTCATAGTAGTCCATGATTTTAAATCCATTTTGAGCACAGTAATAATCTTGTTAGCCATTTCTATGGAATTGCCCACCTCTACCAAATATCCATTATGACTCTCCTTAATATAATCTTCAGGGCCACCACACCTGGTGCTTACCAAAGGACATCCGCAGGCCGCAGCTTCAAGTCCGGGCATGCCAAATCCCTCTGATACCGATGGCATCAACCAGCAATCAGTCTGCTTGTAGAGGCGCGGTATTAAGGTTTGATCAGGACGAAAGTAATACTCTAGATTGTCCGGGGGTCTATGCTTTGATTGAATTGGATGTGAGCCGAAACACACTACCCTTAAATTTGGTATCCTTTCCTGGACCAAACGTATGGCCTCAAAAGCTGTTTCAGCTCCTTTCCAATCGACTATGCCATAGAGAAAACCAACAGTCGGAACTGGCTGCTTACCCCTAGGCTCGAAGTTAAACTGTTTCCAATCCACCCCATTTGGCACAACCGTCACATTAGAGTCTTGGTAGACGTCAGTCATTAGCCTCTGCAGCCAACCTGCAATCACCAACTTTTTGAAAGGTAATTTATAAGTCTTTCTTATCAGATCAGGGGCACCACCATAGATTTCATAGTGTCGAATAAAGTACGCCTTTATTCCTTTTGTTTGAGGCCAATCCTTAATCCAGTATGCAGTCTCCCACCAAGTGCAGATAGTAATATCAGCATCTGGAGCATGAGATGCCAATATGGGCATTTCCTTGACGGGTATTAGACAAGCTGTGCTGGTTTCCAGGTGATGTTTTTGTTTATTAATAAGTTTAAGTCGATTTGACCAGTAGCGAAGAATACTTCTGATACGCCACCAAGCAGGCTTTACTGGTGGTTTATCTACGTAGAGTATACTTACCTTATGACCTCTTCTTACCATCGCTTCGGCTATCAGACGGTTGGACTTTATACCACCTGACATTCCGGGGCGAGGTAATACCCAGTTAATAGTTAAAGATCTTAGGTTATTGGTAGACATACATCCACCAGAACCAACTTCCAACAACGATTGTTGAAATCAAAAACGCCCAGCAATCTAGACTAGGTAGCCATATCTTATGCCTATGAAGTAATACTGCTAAAAAGGGATAACTAATGAATTTTGAGATAGATATTCCAGCGATCAGGCCAATCACTCCAAAATGTACTCCACCAAATGACATACAAGCCACTAATAAAGCTCCTCTAATGGCCTGAAACAGCATGAAGCTAAAAGAATCGCCAAAAGCCAATAGCGCATTTGCTGACGCAGCCGTAATCGCAGCGGCCACAGTACCTATTCCAAGAATCTGCAACATCCAACCTGCCGATGCATATCTGGGATCATATAAGAACCCGATGATTGAATGACTCCCCACTATTAAAATCCAACAAATAGGTAATGAAATTATCAGTAGCCCCATCCGAGCTTTGTGAATTTTGACATTAATGCTAGTAACATCCTCGTGTCGGAATGCTATAGCATATAGCGGAGTTAATACTTGGCTGTTAATCTTCAGCAACAAATCCAGCGCCACTCTTGCCCATATAGCTGCAATAGAAAAGACTCCGAGTTCTGCCTTGGTCATTGATATCCCGAGGATCAATATATCTCCCTTATTTATGAAAAAGGATATGAAAGAACTTACAAAAATCCACTTGCCAAAGTTTAAAATGTCGGTTTGAGCTGTTCCATCCAATTTAAATCGTAAATTACTCAACCTAGGAAATTTATATGACATAAGGCAGCCAATAAAGGCACCAAGAACACCCCCAACAGCAATGGCCCAGATAGATCGAAAATGCCATACAGCAACTATCGTTATTAAGGTGGTTACTGACTGACTCGCAATCTGCCAACCTACTAATCCTTTGATATTTATATGACGCCGTAGTGTGAGTATTGCAGGAGACTGAAAACCTTGTATAAGTCCTGACATTGCCACAACCGGGATGAGTAACAATAGTTCGGCAGCTTCGTAGATTATTGACATTGGATAAGCCATAGAACAAGCAAAGACCCAAATTAATAAACCTCTTAAAACCTGTAGCGTCCAGGCTGTATCTAAATAATCCGGGTCGTCACCCTGTTTGGCTCGAATCACAGAAGTCGATATACCAATATCCGATAACATCTGAATTGCCTGTATCACGACTTGAATCAAGGCCATAACGCCAAAAATTTCTGGCATCAAAAATCTTGTTAACACCAAGTTACTGCCTAAACGGATAATTTGGCTGCCACCAAATCCAATAACTGTCCATGCGGACCCAGCTATGGCAAGCCCCTTTTGGGAATCAGCCCCACCCAGCCACTTAGGCATTACTGCACCCTTGCAGTTAATGGTTTACTACCTGTCATTCCTAATTTAAGTGCTTCTCCTATGATGTGCTGATTTCTTCCCATTAGAGCACCGATTACAAACCAAAATAGCGGGTTATTTGAATCATTGGGAATCTGATCAACCATGATTATTGCAATTAATAAGCAATGTGAAGCGAGCAGAACTTTTTCACTATTTCCCGACAAATAATCAATCATTTTTCTGGCACGGATGATTACCGAAAGCATGAGCCCGAAGATGGCAGAAAAACCAACCAGTCCATATTTACCAACTAAGATGATCCAATAGCCGTCAGTTACTGAATCTACAAGCCGATTACGATCCCAACCTCCCCAACCGAAAAGGAATTTTTCCTTCGCTCTCTCTAATAATTGATCCTCTTGATTAAATCGAAATTGTAGAGAACCCGCCTGCTTTTCATTTATTGGCTCAATCATCCCGACGATAAAATCGTGAGGGAAGACTCCCAGAATGCTTAATATAGGATATGCGATTGCAATTATTCCAATTGCGAGAGCAATCTTAATGATTAAATTATTAGATAAGAAACTAATGGAAACAAATAATACTATGCTCAGCAAAATCGCACCAAAACCTTTTGCCAATATAAGAAGGCCAGCAAAATAAGTTACTACAACACCATTAGCGAACATACTCATTTTAATTTTTAACTTAGACAAAACCAGCGATGCTCCGAATACTATAGCTAGGAATATGGATACCCAAAGACCATGTCCTAAAAAAACAACAGGACGAAAACCACCATACCGAATTTGCTGACCCCAAGTGTGTGGAAAAAAACCATAAATCCACTTATGCAACTGAGGACTCATCCGCACCTCAAATAAGATCAGTGCTGAATATAGTAGGCCAGCCACCACCATCAGCTTTAAAATCATTACATGCTCTTCGTGAGTTTTGACTAGTTGCATAGCTAACGTGAAGGGTAGCAATAATAATACTTGGAGCATGATCACCGAGAACATATCTCGATATGTTAAACCCGGAATAAACCGATAAACTTCTCTCACGGGTTCACTATTTGTGAGCAGCATACCAATAGTGCCAATGAAAAAAAGATAGAGTAAATTTCTAGCGAGTCCTTTAGGTGGAAGTATCGTCACATCCTTTTTCGCCAAGTATTTGCAGCCAATAAAAGCCATAATGGCGGGGATCGTCTCTTTGTTGAGAGCCGGAATTAATGGAAAATCAAAGTCTACTCCCACCGGCAGAAACAGATAGCCGCCCACAATAGTCCAAAAGGTAGCTGGAATAACCTCATATCGTTTGTATAGCCAGATAGATATAAGAGGCCAAAGGATAAGGGCTAGATAAGCAAAACTATTTGGCATCTTTACTTAGACCGAGCCAAGTGACTGTATCACCATGTGCCGAGACCTGACTCAGTTTCCAGCCGCCGTTCAATCTTTTTAAGTAGAACATACTTTATAGATGACGCTATGAGGATGATGGGAGACGAGACGATTTGCTGCCACAAAGTGAGCTTTTTCCATCTCTTCCAGTACTTGGTATAAAAGTGACGTGGAATCAGAGGGTTGTGGGATTCACGATATTGACTAATTAGCTCTTCAATCCATGAAGGGTTACAAAGATTTTTTTTTCTTATTAGCTGGCCTGCATCGGTTCCCCCTTTAGCCACCTCAGCCCACAGATAGCGGTATATTACCGAGTTTATAAAAGTGCCAATTAACAGTCGCTCCTCATGCTTTAAAAGAGCTTTGATCGATGAATCAGGGGTAAAGTAATGGCATACGTTATTAACTACTAAAATGCGGCTATTGTTATCTTTTTGAGTAAACAAGTCAGTCACCAGCATGGCGCGCAAAAACCCATCCTCTACGGGTAGACCAACAGGCATTGTAATGCCCCGCAGTTTCTCACCTCTAGCACAGTACAAAGATCCAGCAACAGCGGTACTGCCCTGTTTCATCAAGCTAGAAAAAAATAATGATATATGCTCGAACAGTGATTTATTTTTTTTAATCTCCGTGTCCTTTTTAGCCAGATCAATAGAGAGATAAGCCTCATCCCTGCCCATTAGAGCCTCAAGCAGAGAAGAAATTACATCGCAGCTAGCAAACTGAATATCTGAATCCATGCACACAAAGTAATCCGTATCAGATTGTTCTGTAGAATGTATATATCTGTTCCAGGCATTGCTCTTGCCAGCAATGTCGATTTCCATAACATAGCCATGTAAGAATTCATTTTGCTCGAGATAATGTCTAGATATTTCCACCGTTTTATCAGTGCAGCCATTTGCAATAATCCATACGGAGGCGCAGGTCTCTGAACCATTCTTATGAAAAATATCTTGGTCAGCTAAACTTGCCAATGTTCGGAGAATATTCTTCTCTTCATTATGGGCAAAAACACCTATCGAGATTTTTACTGGCGCTCGAGTCATTGTTATGCCATCTCCGGAATCATATCCACAATATCAATCCCCTTGGCCTCCCTAAGCCACTTGGCAACCTCCCTCACCTCCTTGGCATGGGTTGCTGTGGGTCTTATCACCGCCGAGGTATTGCGGTCTTTCACCAGGGAAATAATCAGGTTGGCGTTAATGCTTTTGCGCTCGTCGGCAAAGGCGTAGACGAGGGCCATATCACAGAGTGTATTAATGCGCCTTGGCACCCCTTCTGAGAAGCAAAATACTGCGGCTATGGCGTCAGTGGTAAAGATCGACTTACTGGAGCCAGCAGTTTTTAGGCGATGGAGTATATATTTTCCCGTGTCTACATAGTCCATGGGCCGCAGGTTAAAGTCTACACCTATGCGCTGGGCAAACTGGGTTAGCCTGGGGTCGTTTAGCTTTTCAATTAGCTCTGGCTGGCCCACCAGTATTAGCTGCAGAAAGATATCGGTGGTGATATTAATATTGGAGATTAACCGCAGCTCTTCCAGGGTGTCCTCTGACAGGTTTTGGGCCTCGTCTATTACCAGAAGTACGCGCTTGCCCTCTGAGTACTGATCCATCACAAACTCAGAAAAGGTGCGCAGCTTTTTGGCGTTTTCTGGGCTTGGCTCATCGAGATCAAAGGCATCCAGTACCCAGGTCATCAGGTTGCCGAAGGAAGTATGGGTATTATTAATCACCCCAACCACCACATCCTCGCCCTCCTGACTGAGCAGGTAGTTGACCAGGGTGGTTTTGCCAGCGCCTATATCGCCTGTTATTACGGTAAAGCCGGCCTGGCTGTGAAAGCCATATTCCAGCATGGTCTGGGCCCTGATATGGTTTTTGCTCAGGTACAGAAATGACGGGTCTGGGTTTAGACTAAATGGCTTTTCCTTAAGCCCAAAAAACTCTCTGTACATAGTGGTTCAGTCTCTTTATCAGTTACCCAAAAGTTGGGGCTTTGAGTGATAGTTCATCGGCGGTAGATTTGTTGATCACTGTACCCAGCAGGTTGCAGCTTTCCATGGCCTGCATGGCTTTTCTTATTTGCACTTCTGAGTTTTTGCCCTCTTCTATCACCATTAAAAAACAGTCGATATGGTTGGCGCAGGTCATCACATCATCTCTTGGTAATATAGGCGGCAAGTCGTACACCACTATCCGCGACTTGTACCTCTGAGTTACCTCTTTAAATAGAGATACCATTTTGGGTGTGGATAACCATTCTGCGGAGTTCTGAGCCTCACCAACCCCAGGGAGCAGCATCAGGCGCTCTACTCCTGGATTGACTAGCAGATCGCTGATCTCGGCTTCGCCTTTTAAGTACTCCAGCAAGCCTTGCTCAGGCTGAATGGAAAATAGATCTTTAATGCGCGGGGCACGCAGATCCATATCAATCAGCAGTGCAGTGTGGTTTACCTCCATAGCAATGGCGGCGGCCAGATTACTGGCTATCAACGATTTGCCTTCACCATAGGATGGCGATGTAATGCCTATGCTGCGCCATTTGTTAGCGCGCATTTTTTTAACCACATCGGTGCGCAATGTTCTAAATATTTGTGACCTGGGGTCGCTGGCTGACCTTGAGACCACATGGTTGCGCTCCAGCTCTTCAGTTTTTATGGGTGTCACCTTGCTTACTGAATAGACAATCTTTTCCAGTGGCGAGCTATTGCCATCAAAGGCCTGTTGCTCCTGTCTTTTTTCCCGTGCTTTTTGTAATGCTTTATGTATTCGTGACATGGGTTGCACCTACAGCATATTGATCTTGGTGAGCAGCTTGAACCACAGAATATCCAGGCTCATAAAAAAATAATGAACAATAAACACGGCGACAATGCACAGTACCACCGTGAAACCAATAAAACTTTTGCGTGCCTTATCGCGCTTTTTATGATCATCGTCTGTCAACATTAAGGGCACTACGGCCAGAGGTTCGGCTCCGGTAATACGGGTGATATCCTTGGCGCTCCTAATCGAGGGATCGAGCATTTCAACCAACATGGCCAGACCTATACTTGCCGCTACAGATAGAAATAGGCCCATCATCATTAGCTTGGGGCGATTGGGTTTTACCGCTTCGGTAGGCCTTAGGGGCGGCTCAATAAGGGTAAAGCTTTCGGCTTTATTTTCAGATTCCAGATTTTGTGCCACATCAGCTTCTAGTTGTTTGGCACGCAGCTCCTGATATTTCTTTTTTTTGTTTTCATAGTCTCTGGTGAGGTCGTCATAGCTGCGTTTGACCTCGTGGGTGCGCAACACCCGGGCATGGTATTCATCTACTTCCCTCTGCATGGATTTGCGCTCTTGAATCAGCCGTGCCAGCTCTTTCTCCGACAGATCAATTTTTATTTTTATCTGGCGATAGAGGGGGTTGGAAATTTCATCGAGATTTTGTTCAGTTTGAAACAGTGCATCTGTAGCTACCTCTTTTTCCAGGGCTGCTATCTCTCTGGTTAGGCGCTTGATATCCGGATGGCTTTGAGAATATTTATTGCGCATGGTGCTCAGCTCGTTTTTTAGCTGGGCCAGGCGCACTGGCGCACTTAGCGTGTTTACGCCCTCATTGCTGGCGACATAAGGGTCCATGCTGGCTAACTCAAGGCTTAAAAAATGTATTTGGTCGCTGAGTCGAACTGACTCGGTCTGGTGGCCACGAATCTTTTCTTCGAGGTTTTCAATCATCGACAGATTAAACTGCAATAGTTCGGGCAGTGAATCACCGTACTCTAGTTTAAACCCAGCAATCTGCTCCTCTAGCTCCTGCACAGTTTTCTGGATTTTATCGGCCTCATCGGTGAGGAACGACAAAGTCTCGGCAGCCTTGCTGGTTCTGGTTTTAACATTTTCATCGAGAAACATGGTCACCAGCTCATTGGCCACCTTTTGAGCTATGCCTGGGCTCTCGTCCATAAACGACACCTTGAAGGCAATGCTGGCACGTTGGGCCCGCCCTCTGGTAGGGTCAATCACATTGGCGTTGATCATATCCACCTGCACATTACTGCGAAACTTCTCCACCAGCAGGGAAACCGTGCTGGACTCGCGTTCGTCGGCATATACATCATATTTGTCTAAAGTTTCCAGAATTCTCGAGGTGGTGAGTATGCGCTGCTTAATTACCTGTATCTGCTGCTCGGCATAGCTGGTCACTGTGGAACGCACCAGATCACGGGGTATCTCTTGGCTCTCAATCAGAATCACACCCTCAGACTGATAAATGGGTGGCAGCACAAAAGTAATGATTGCGCTCAGCGCAAGCAATAATGGGCAGGTGACTATGATGTAGAGCTTGCGCCGACGCAGGATCTCCAGGTAATCCAGAAGCGATTTTTCTCCGTCATCCATTACTGTCATATTGTCTAACCCAATCCTTTAGTTAGCTGTGCTATGTCGCCCGGGGCTAAAAGCTGTAACGCAACCCGGCTTTTATTCTATTGGACTCTACATCGCCGGTCATTCGGTCAAAGTTGCGAAAATGATAAGAGGTCTCGAGCTTGAGCTTGGGGGTCAGGCGATAGTGGTAAAAGGGCGCAAAACTGGTGTTTTCCCTTGGATTAACCTCGGACTCGGTATCGGCCCACTCTGCGTTGAGACCCGCAGAGCTGCGCTCAGAGAGTTGACGCTCGTAAGAGAAATGCACTGAGTCACGCTCTTCTACCTCACCCTGGCTAGAGGGATAGAGGCCCCGGGAGAGACTGATAGACCAGTCATTTACCTGCTCATCGCTGCTGATTCCCAGACTGGCCAGGGTGCCCGAGTTATCTTCGTCAGTGACCAAAGGCCCCACTAGCTCAACTTTATGCTGGTCGCTATTAAAGTAGCCGACACTAAAGTTTATTACCATGGCCTCTGTGGCCTGATAAATAATACCGGCGGTCAGGTTTTCATAATCGGTTTCGGTAAGATTCACTCCGGGTCGCTGGGCTTCGTACTTTGAGGCTGTGCCGCTGATATCCGTGGTCCAGCGCTGATTGATCTGATGTTGCCAGGCCAGGGTGGCGCTGGTATTTTCGTTGTCGGCAAAATCAGACTGATCATAGTTGCGCTCGGTATAGCCAAAGCTCAGCGCCAGGGTATCTTTTTCGCTAAGTTGGTAGGAGACGCCAGGTTCAGCACTAAGAGTTTCTACTACGGTATCGGAATTAAACTGCCCTGTATCTAATTCGGCATAGTCACGCTGAGCGTTTTCCTGGTAACCCAAATTTAGGGTCCACACAGAGCGTTGACCAGCAATACTGTTGTCCCATTGAATGGAGGGGTCTGTGGTATCAAACTCCTGAAATTCGGAGTAACGGCGTGCCGCCACACTGGCTTTTAGCGAGGACTCTACGGCTGGGGTGAGATAGTGCAGCGACAGCTCCGGCTGGATACTGTAGCGCCAGGTATCCTGCTGGGTCTCATCCATAAAAAAATTGTCGTCATAGGTGGCGCTGGAATGCAGAGCCCAGTCAGGGACCCAGGTTCCCGCATAGGTGGCGACGGCGGGAACCAAAATTGATGCAGCAGCCACCGCCGCATATTTTGCTGTCTTTTTCATAATGCCCTCCATGGACTAGGGTACGACTATTACATCTCCGGCCTGCAGCCTGTGATTACTCGACAGGTCACTGCCCTTTTCTAGATCGGAGTAACGCACCTTAAGAATAGTAGGTTCATGGCCACTGCTGCGAATTATCTTGATGGCGTTGCCTGCAGCAAATTCATTAATGCCACCAGCAATTGCCAGAGCCTGCATCACATTGGTGGTCTGTACCATAACGATGGGGCCAGGCTTAAGCACCTTGCCCACCACATAGGTCACATTGCCTCTGGTGCTGCTGACTGTGACATTAACCTCTGGCTCGGCAATAAATGAGTCGAGCTTTTCGGAGATGGTATTCTCTACCGCAGCAGCACTATTGCCGGCAGCCTTAAGGTGGCCCACCAGTGGAAATGAAATCATGCCATCGGGCAGAACAGTAATGGTTTTTTGCAGTGCCTCTTCATTCCATACCGAGATTTCTAGCTGATCTCCAGGATTTAATAAGTAGGTGTCTGCATCATTAGCGCTAGTTATGCCCGCCAACAATGCAGCAACCAGTGCTACCAAAATAAAAACTCTGTTGTCTTCCCATTTGCTTTTCATGGTTACCGTTCCTGTGGTGTGAGTTATATCCATTCCAGTTAATTGTAGACCTGAATTGCAGGTTGTGACGCCTAACTGCCCTCTGGGTAGATTTTCAGTAGGCATTCTTATTGGTAAAGCCCACAAAAATCGTTACTACTATCAGCTTGATGTCTAACCATAGAGACCAGTTGCGGATATATTCCAGGTCATATTTTATGCGTCCTTCCATTTTCTCCAACACCTCAGTCTCACCTCGGTAGCCTTTTACCTGGGCCAGTCCTGTGATGCCGGGTTTAACCTTGTGCCTTAACATATAGCCGTGAATGGCGGTGCGATAAAACTCATTGTGAGTCACCGCATGAGGTCTGGGGCCAACAATAGACATGGTGCCGGCAATCACATTAAAAAACTGTGGCAGCTCATCCAGTGAGGTTCTCCGCAAAAAGCGCCCGAAGGGAGTAATTCTGCGATCGGTTTTGCTGGCCTGAACAACCTGTTTGGCCGCGGATTCGGTACAAATCATAGTACGGAATTTCCATACGCTTATGGGTTCGCCACCTATGCCGTAACGCTGCTGTCGAAAGATCACAGGCCCCTTGGAGGTCAACTTAATACCGGCGGCAATTAGCAGCATGGGCACAGCGATTAATGTCAGGATAAGCATGCTGCACAGCACATCAAATATGCGCTTACTGATACTGTCGAGCCCTTTGTGGGGCGACTCAAAAATACTAACCGCAGGCATACCCTGAATATCCAGCCAGCTGGCATTAAGCAGGTCAAAGCTAAACAGGTCCAGCATCATATAAGCCGATACTGTGGTGTCGGACAGCTGATTTAGCAGGCTTTTTATTCTTGCTTCTGCGGCCAGGGGCAAGGTGATAAAAATGGTATCTATTTCAGCTCTGCGCGCCTGTTCAATCAGGTCCTGAGAGCTGCCTTTTATAAGGTTTGGATCTGAAATAAAACGGCGGTTTCCATTGGTGCGCCGATCGTCAAAGTATCCAACAAAATCATAACCCGCCCAAGACATGGACTGGATGCGCTTTTCAAGACCCACCCCCAACTCTGTAGCACCATAGATAGCAACTTTTTGGGCGCTGACTACCGAGCCGCGGAACAGGCGCAGCATCATGCGCATAATAGAGTGCCAGGAAATCAACTCTATGGGTGTAAGTACAAACCAGTAGAGCACCATCTCGCGGTTGTAGAGATCTACCGGATGAAAGGTAAATTCGATAGCTACAAAAATCGCAACTATAGCGCCCCAGTTGCTAATGACTGCCATCAATTCAGCACTGATGCTGATATCTCGCCAGGCTTTATAAGTGCGACTGCACTCGGTAAAGAAGCTAAATAGCAGAATGGCAATCAGTAGCAGCCAGTTGTAGGAGGGCAACCATTCTAGTTGCAGTATAGAGACCAGTGCCACCAGGGTGCAGCAAATAATCCCTGCGTCAATCAGACGAGAAAGTGCGTTAATTTTTGCGTCCTGGGGACGTACCATCCTTGATAAATCTTTCATATATTAGAACAACTGCCGAGTAATGAGTGCTCAGCGAAAAGTGTATCTATAAATAATTATTGTGCGAATCTCTTATCAGCAGAAATGAGAAGCAGTTATCGTTTTAATTGGATACTTCCCTGCGCCCATAGGTACGAAGTCCAAACAAGCCTGCCAAACCAGTAATAAAAAACCAGGCAGCAGCCGGCAACGGAACCTGAGCAACACCCCATTCTGCATAGTGAGAAATATCATGCAACTTGCCATCCAGCGCCTTGCCTATAGTAATTGAGACACCGTTGCTATCCATATCCTCTACGAAGTAAAGCCATACTGAGCCAGAGGCTTTGACGGTGATGTAGCCGGAAAAATCAATACTGGAGACCAGGCTTTTAGTGCTTGCCGGTGAGTTTTCAAGAGTTTTGGAAAGACTGCCAAGGCTGACACCCTCAAACGCCAACATATTTTGCATATCTGGAATAGGATGGTCATTGGCACTGCCGCCCTGCCAGAATTCAGCAGAGGTAATCTTGCTCAGGTCACCGGTGGTTACCTCGCAGTTGGGCACGACGCAGGATCCGTAACCCTGATCAATGGCACCATCACCATCCTCGTCAACACCACCCAGATTGTTTGGCTTATCCGCCTCCCAGATACTGAGCAGATCAACGGTGTCTGCCACCGCCACGGAAGCCCCCCATGGTAGGAGAGCCAAAACTGCCACTAACAACAACTCTTTCATAATCAATCCCTCGATCCAGCCTCAGTTTCACTCTCTTGGCTTAATTCATCGATTGCCAAAAACAATCTAAACAGGGGCCAATCTGTGACCTAGGTCACATTTCTCCTCTAAGCAATATTAAGCGTAGACCATGGAGTAAGGCTGTCAAGGAATGAGATTTCTGCAGCCAATAAAAAAGGCGACCCTGCGGGTCGCCTTTTTCGCTGTTTGGTAAGCTGAACGCTTAACCCAACTTTTCCTTGATACGTGCAGATCGACCTGAACGCTCGCGCAGGTAGTAAAGCTTAGCGCGACGAACCGCACCGCGACGCTTAACTTCAATGCTGTCAACCAGTGGGCTGTAAGTCTGGAAAGTACGCTCTACGCCAATACCGTTAGAGATTTTGCGCACAGTAAATGCGGAGTTTAGCTGGCGGTTTTTCTTGGCCAGTACCACACCTTCGAAGGCCTGCAGACGCTCACGAGAGCCTTCCTTTACCTTTACCTGAACAACCAGGGTATCACCGGGGCTGAAATCAGGGATTTCTTTATTCATCTGCTCTTTTTCCAGGGCAGCGATAATATTTGTCTTGCTAGTCATTGTCTTGCTCCTCAATTTTCATTGGTTGGTGGCTATGCCACCTGATTTAGAGCTCTGTACAGAGAGGATGAACATTATCCTTTGTCATCATCTGCCAGCGCAGCACTCGCTTCCTTGAGTAAGGCCTGTTGCTCAGTATCGAGCTCTAGGCTGTCCAATAAATCTGGTCTTCTCTGCTGGGTTCGCAACAGCGACTGCTGCAAACGCCAACGCCTAATCTTTTCGTGGTTGCCAGAGAGCAGTACTTCTGGAACCTCGTGGCCTTGGTATTGCTCTGGCCTGGTGTAGTGCGGACAGTCCAGCAGACCCTCCGCAAAGGAGTCCTGATCAGCGGAATCCCTGTGCCCCAGCGCACCGGGGAGTTGGCGTATCAGTGCATCTATAAGCACCATTGCCGGCAGTTCTCCGCCGCTGAGTACATAGTCTCCAATGGACCATTCCTCATCGACTTCCATCTGTATCAACCTCTCGTCGATACCCTCGTAGCGGCCCGCCACCAGTATCAGTGACTGCTGCTCGGCAAAACCATTGACTGCACTCTGGTTAAGCACTGCGCCCTGGGGAGATAAATACACCACCAGCGCACTGTTATCTGTCCATTCTCTGGCTGCTGCTATGGCCCTGCGCAGGGGCTCGATCAGCATTACCATGCCTGGCCCGCCCCCGTAGGGTCGGTCGTCGACCGTCTCATGGCGGTCTTCGGTAAAATCTCGCGGGTTATAGCTGGCTATCTCCAGCAACCCCTGTTTGACTGCACGACCGCTGATACCGAAGTCGGTCACTGCTGCAAACATCTCTGGGAACAGGGTAATCAATGCAATTTTCATTCATCTCACCTCTGTGCCCAATACTCGCTGAACCCTAAAAGTCCGGGTCCCAAATCACGTCAATGGTTCCATTCTCAACGTCGATACTGGTGACAAACTGCTCTGCATAAGGGATTAACCGTTCTTGGCGGTCGACGCTCTGGGCGTCTCCCTCAACCACCAGCACGTCGTTGGCGCCGGTCTCGAGCAGAGATTTCACCACACCCAGGCGAATCTCCTGTCCCTCAAAGTGGCTTGTAACTGCAAGCCCCTCAAGCTGATGCCAGTAAAACTCTTGATTACTGAGATCTGGCAACAGCGCCTTATCCACATGGATATCTTGCTGACACCAGGTGCGGGCGATATCTCTATCGTCAACACCTTTTAAATGCGCCACCAGTCCGTCACCGTGGCGCTTCCAGTCGTCGACCTGTATTTTCTGTCGACCCTCTGGCATATCAACCCACCAAGGCTGGTAATCAAACACTGCTTCCAGCTGCTGGGTGTAGGAGTGGACTTTGACCCATCCCCGCACACCAAATACTGCTGTAATCCGCCCAACGACAAGTGTTTCCAATGGAAGACTCCCGGGCTGCAGAATCAATTAAGCTGCTGCTTTGGCAGCCTCTTTAACCAGTGCAGAAACACGCTCGCTGATCTGCGCACCCTGGCCCTGCCAATAGGCAACACGCTCAAGGTCAACACGCAGACGCTCTTCGGCGCCACGGGCAATCGGGTTAAAGAAACCGATACGCTCGATGTAGCGAGCATCGCGAGCTTTGCGCGAATCAGAAACTGTGAGGTGGTAAAACGGGCGTTTTTTAGAGCCGCCACGAGCCAATCTAATTGTTACCATTTACTAAAATCCTGTGTTCAAGCGGCAAAATCGCCGACTTGATGCTTTACATTTTGCTGTCATTTCAGGCCCTGACTGCGCTGTTGGCCGATTAAGATTTATCGGTCACAGGCAGACTTCGCAGGACCCCCACGAAAGGCGCGGTATAGTACGTTAAAAGGAGACGAAAGGAAACTACTTTTGACGGTTATTACGGGGCTTTTAAAGGAACCCCCAAAAGGCCCGCAGGCCCCGCGGTTGTGAGGCTAGAACTTGGGAAACCCGCCCGGAGGCAAACCACCCCCTGGAGGAGCCATGCCCCCCAAGCCCCGCATCATGTTTTGCATACCTTTGCCCTTCATTTTCTTCATCATCTTACCCATTTGCTTGTGTTGCTTAAGCAGACGGTTAAGATCCTGAATACTGGTGCCTGAGCCCTGCGTTATACGCCTCTTGCGCGAGCCATTGAGGATATCTGGATTGGCGCGCTCTTTGGGAGTCATGGAGTCAATAATGCACTCCATGCGACTAAACTGGCTGGTCACATCATTTTGCTGGGCCATTTGCGCCATATTGCCCATTCCGGGCAGCTTATCCATCAAACCGGCCATACCACCCATGTTTTTCATCTGCTGAAGCTGTTCACGAAGGTCTTCCAGGTCAAAGCCCTTGCCTTTAATAACCTTTTTGGCCAGTTTTTCAGCTTTAACCTTGTCGACCTTGCGCTCTACTTCTTCGATCAGGCTAAGTACATCGCCCATACCCAGTATGCGCGAGGCAATACGCTCGGGATGGAAAGGCTCAAGGGCATCCACTTTCTCGCCCACACCGAGGAACTTGATAGGTTTACCTGTGACCTGGCGCACAGACAGCGCGGCTCCGCCTCGGGCATCACCATCCACCTTGGTGAGGATTACACCTGTTAGAGGCAGCGCTTCATTAAAGGCTTTGGCCGTATTGACGGCGTCCTGACCTATCATGGCATCTATGACAAACAGTGTTTCGATAGGATTAGCTGCGGCATGTACCTGCTTGATCTCGCCCATCATCTCTTCATCGATCGCCAGGCGGCCAGCCGTATCCACAATCAGCACATCGGCAAATTTGGTCTTGGCCGCGGCAATGGCGCTATTAACAATATCCACTGGTTTTTGGCTGGCTTCACTGGGGAAAAACTCTGCACCTACCTCGGAGGCCAGTGTTTTAAGCTGCTCTATAGCGGCGGGACGATAGACGTCCGCAGACACCACCATCACTTTTTTCTTTTCTCTCTCCTGAAGATAGCGCGACAGCTTGGCTACGGACGTGGTTTTACCTGCGCCCTGCAGTCCGGCCATGAGAATAATTGCCGGGGGCTGAGCGGCTAAATTAAGGGACTCGTTTTTCTCGCCCATTACCGCTTCGAGCTCAGCCTGCACAATTTTAAGGAATTGCTGGCCCGGATTTAGGCTGCTACTGACTTCGGTACCAACAGCACGCTGTTTTACCTGTTCAACAAATTCTTTTACAACTGGCAGCGCCACATCTGCTTCGAGGAGTGCCATACGCACTTCGCGCAGGGTTTCCTGAATATTCTTTTCACTGAGACTGGCTTTCCCTGATATCTTTTTAAGACTTTGGGAGAGACGATCACTCAAACTTTCGAACATGGCCATGCAATTTGCTTCCAACTAACGAATTAAGGCCGGCATTATAGCAATAATTTTGCCCTGCTCTTCACCCTGTGTGCTGAATATGCCACACTTCGGAGACGTTTTTTAAGAATCGATACAATGACAGGATCAATACTGGGCTTCGCTGCTATTGCCATTTACCTGGCGGGATGGATACTCCATCAGCGGCAACTGCGCCTCGACAGGCAGACTAAACCAGCGGCACTGCAGGCAGTTGCCGCCTGCGCTATTGTGTTCCATGGGCTGGCGATTACCGATCTGCTGTTTGTCGATAGCGGTCTGGATCTAAGCCTGCTTAAAATCACTGCCCTGCTGGCCCTGGTTATCAATATCCTGGTGTGGGTTAGCGGCCTTAAAAAGCCTCTGCAAAGCCTGAATTTATTTTTATTTCCCATTTCTGCACTGAGTTTATTGGTGGCGCTGCTCAGCACCAGCACCAAACCTGTATCAATAATGTCTGTGGATATGCAGGCCCATGTGCTGATTTCAATTCTTGCCTACAGCCTGCTAGCCATAGCTGCACTGCAGGCGCTGCTTGCGGGCTATCAAGACTGGCAGCTCAAGCATAAGCATCAGAATCTGCTTATGCGCACCTTCCCGCCAGTGCAGACAATGGAAGCGCTGCTGTTTGAGCTGATATGGGCCGGTGAAATACTGCTAACCCTGTCGCTGCTTAGCGGCTTTTTATCCTATGAGGATCTATTTGCCCAGAAACTGGTGCACAAGGTGGCATTTAGTCTGCTGGCCTGGGCGGTCTATGCCATATTACTCTGGGGCCGGCATTACCGGGGCTGGCGCGGCAACAAGGCAATTCGCTGGACCTGGGCTGGCTTTAGCGCCATTTTGCTCGGCTTTATTGGCAGCAAGTTTGTGGTCGAATTTATCCTCTCCTAAGCCCATATCCAAAGGAAAAAGCCAGTTGCTAAAAATGGCAAACTAATCCAACATACCAATCCTTAAATTCAGAGGTCCCCATTCATTGGACGGTTCGCACCCCTTGGTGTTGTGGTTAACACTTGTTGTTCTTCTTTTAGTCTCCGCTTTCTTCTCTGGCTCAGAAACCGGCATGATGTCGCTAAATCGCTATCGCCTGCGCCATCAGCGCAAAAAGAGTGCTGGCGCAAGGCGCGCCGCCAAGCTGCTAGCAAAGCCGGATAGACTGATTGGCCTGATTCTGATTGGCAATAATGCGGTCAATATTCTAGCTGCGATCATTGCCAATATGCTGGCAATCCTCTATGTGGGGGAAGCCGCCGCACCCTGGGTGGCTACGGCTTCCCTAACCATCACAGTGCTGGTCTTTTCAGAGGTCACGCCCAAAACTATCGCGGCCCAAAACCCCGAGTGGTTTGCCTTTAGGGCCAGCCATATTTTGAAACCACTGCTGCAACTGTTAACGCCTCTGGTGTGGCTGGTGAATAAACTCACCAATGCTGTAATCTCTCTACTGGGCTTTGACCCCAATAAGGACCGCGACGATGGTTTGGACACCGAGGAGCTGAAGTCTCTGGTAGATGTCTCCGGGCACAAACTATCTGACAGCAATCAGGGCATGTTGAAGGGTATTCTGGACCTGGAAAATGTGACTGTGGAGGATATTATGATCCCCCGCAACGAGATCAAGGGTCTCGACCTTGAAGACAGTATCGAAGAGCTAATGAACACCATTGTGTCTTCAGAATACACCAGACAGCCGCTCTATGAGGGTGATATAAATAATATTGTGGGTATATTCCATGTACGCAAGGCCAATCATCTGCTGCGCTCTGATCAGGTCACCCACAATGCACTGAAACGCTTTGCCGAGGACGTGTACTTTATTCCCGAGAGCACTACATTAACCCAGCAACTGCTTAACTTTAAAAAGAATCGCAATCGCTTTGCGGTGGTGGTCGATGAGTACGGCGAGGTGCAGGGACTGGTGACCCTGGAAGATATTCTGGAAGAAATCGTAGGCGATTTCACCACCAATACGGCCGATGAGATAGAGGAAGTCATTCCCCGTAGAGACAGCAGCTACGAGATTTATGGTGTGGCTACGATTCGCGAAATCAACAAGGCAACCGGCTGGGCGCTGCCAACCGATGGGCCAAAAACTCTCAATGGTCTGGCCCTGGAGCAACTTGAGAGCATTCCCGATGGCAATGTGAGCTTTATGATCGATGCCTACAGATTTGAGACTGCGCAGATTAACGAGACCATGGTTAAAACCGCTATAGTTACTTGCCTCAAGCCAAAGCAGGAGCCTGAGGAATAACTAACCAAGAGAGCTGATCAAAAACAGCTGATTAGTAGAAGGGATTGTTCTTTTGATTGCGCTCACCACAGAGCACCAGCACATCCAGGCGCTGGTGGTTATCCATAAAGCTCCACTCACGAATCTCTTTGCTTGTGCGATAGCAGCCGATACAGATATCTTCGTCGTTTAGCGAGCAAATAGAAGTGCATGGCGAAGTCACAGGCTGGTCAGACATCAGCGCTTTACCTCAACCAGATCAGTAACCATTTTTTGCCCCTTTTCTACATAATGGGCGGCAGAACCCAGCAAAAACTGGCGAGTCTGCTCATCGTTCTCACGTACTACCTTGCCCGGGGAGCCTATAACCAGAGAGCCATCGGGAATTACCGCGCCAGCTTTAACCAGCGAATTGGCGCCTATAATGCAGTCGCGACCCACTTTGGCGCCATCTAGAATAACGGCATTGATACCCACCAGAGTGCGATCACCCACTTCCAACCCATGAATCATAGCGTTGTGACCCACGGTTACATCCTCACCAATCACCAGCGGCTGACCCGGGTCACAGTGCAGTACAGCGCCATCTTGAATATTGCTGCGCTCACCCACCTCAATAAGGTCACAATCGCCACGAATAACCGCATTAAACCAAACGCTGGCGCCTTTCTTAAGCACCACTTTGCCCATCACATCGGCACTCTCAGCCACAAATACTGTATCGTGGATCTCCGGAATATCGTTGCCAATACGGTAAATCATTGTTGACCTCTCTTGCGTAGCTCTTCGATTAACTCTTCGCCCGGGTATTCTAATTCAACGCCGGCATCCAGGGTACTATTAATCAGATCTACCAGCACTTTCAGGGTAAAGCCCCAAATTTTGTAGCCCTTATACGGTAGACAGGGAAAACTCAGAGCACCCAGCTGATGTTTCATTTCAAAATACTGATAGTTATTAATATCAGTGAACAGACTGACAGGCACATCAAATATAGCGGCTATCTCTGATGGCTCAGAACGCAGCTCCAGCGGCCCCTGTGCCAGACCCACAAAGGGTGTGACCCGAAGCTTGCGCCTCTTTGGAGAGGCTTCTGGCAACATGGCAATTGGCTCTACCAATGCTGGTGCCAGACCAATTTCTTCCTGCGTTTCACGCAACGCTGTGTAAAGCAGATCACCATCTGTACGATCCCACATGCCCCCTGGAAAGGCAACTTCGCCAGCATGGTTATTTAAATGCATGGCTCGCTGAGTCAATACTATTTGAGGATCGTCCTGGTCACCGTGCAGTACAACCATAACCGCAGCTAAGGAGCCTGAGTCTTGTTGGCTAGGCCGTACTGGGTTGAGCGGGAATTTTTTTAGTTGTTTTTTGATGGTTTCAAGCATTTGTGCATTATACTCGCCTGACATAGTTTTCTGAGCTTTTCATGAATTTTTGTTCCGCTTGCGGTAATGCCGTTATACAAAAGATACCAGAGGGTGATAATCGCCAACGCCATGTCTGTGTAGCCTGTGAGATTATCCATTACCAAAACCCAAAGGTTATCGCCGGTGTACTCCCTGTATACGGCGAGCAGGTGCTTCTGTGCAAACGCTCTATTGAGCCCCGCCATGGCTTTTGGACCCTGCCTGCAGGTTTTTTAGAAAATGGCGAATCCTCGCTCGATGGTGCCCTGCGGGAATGTGTCGAAGAAGCTAATGCCCAGGTAATCAATCCTGCTTTATACGCAGTCTTTGATATTCCGCAGATTAATCAGGTCTATGTTTTCTTCAGAGCGGAACTGGCTAAACCGGTGTTTGGGCCCAGCTCTGAATCCTCAGAGGTAGCCCTGTTTGATGAGGCAGATATTCCCTGGTCGCAACTGGCCTTTCCCGTGGTTGAGCTGGCTCTTGACCATTACCTCAGAGATCGTCAGACCGGTGAATATGCTGTAAAGCACGAGGAAATAGCCCGTCCCTGGCGCAGCCGCAGAGCTTAGAATCCAACACTGCAGCTTAGAAAGAGTTGCCGGTTAGAAAGCTAAGGCCCTTAAAAATGCAGCTGCAGGGCCAAAAAGTAACCCTCAAATTTGGCATCTGACTGTAACTCATCGAGATCATCTAGCTCAATCGACTGTGATCTGTAGCCGAGAATAATACCGGCATCCATCACCGGCAGCATATCAAACTCATAGCTTAGCTGAGCTGACCAGTCGATTAGCCTAAATTCATCCACATTAACCCAGTTGGCCAATAACTCTGCAGCCAACCCTGTGGTGGGCACTGATACCCCTAGCTTGCCATACAGCAGCGGCACCGCAGCCTCTAAATCAATACTCTCCTGCTGAGTTGTACCAGCCAGACTGGCCTTGCCATCAAACAGTCTGGCTGTCAGCCCCAGATCTAAATCGACAACATTGTCCAATAGCTCATAATAAAAAGTAGCATCTGTATGAGTTAGGTCCAGAGCAATATCGGCCTGCTGAGTAGTAGTAAATGGAGTGCCATTTAAATCGGTGCCGGCGGTCACAAGGGCGCTGCCAGTCCAATTCATTTCACTGTGCTGAACCCGCAGGCTGGGCAGTACAGGTATGGGATGCTCAATGGCAATGTAGGCAAACCCGTTGCTCTCCTGGTCAAGATTAAGTGTTGAATCCAAGTCTATATCAGTGCGGCCAATGCTACCTGTAGGCGTTCCCTGCCAGGAGCCAGCACCCAGATAGAGACCCATAAGGTCGGCCGATGCGGTGAGAGGTGCAAGCGCTAAAGTAGCGCAGAGTAATTGGGATGCGAGTTTCATGCTGAGTCCTTGAGTGCTGAGAAAATCCAGCCGCTATAGTAGCCAACCCTGCTCTGACAATATGTGACGCAGTACCCCTATAAACTATTAAGTGGGGCGAAAAAAAACCTCGCGCGTTCAGGTGCGAGGTTTTTACTCTGTAGCCTTGGCTCTGACTTAGAGTGCGTCGGCATTTTCCGAGAGGTACTCAGCAACACCAGCTGTGGTGTCTTTCATACCTTTATCTCCGCGGTTCCAGCCTGCAGGACAAACTTCGCCGTGCTCTTCGTGGAAGCTCAGGGCATCAACCATACGTAGCATTTCATCAACATTGCGACCCAGAGGCAGATCATTAACGACCTGGTGACGAACCATACCCTGCTCATCAATTAAAAATGAGCCGCGGAAAGCAACACCATCGGCGGGATGCTCTACGTCATAGGCCTGACAGATCTCATGCTTTACGTCGGCAACCAATGTGTAGCGAACCGGGCCAATACCACCGTCATTAATAGCTGTGTTACGCCATGCATTGTGAGAGAACTGTGAATCGATAGATACACCGATTACCTCTACACCACGCTGTTGGAATTCTTCATAGCGATGATCAAATGCGATTAACTCGGAAGGACAGACAAAGGTGAAGTCTAGAGGGTAAAAGAAAACTACTGCCTTTTTGCCCTTGATAGCTTCGCCGAGGTTAAAATTATCTACGATTTCTCCGCTTCCAGTCACTGCCGCTGCGGTAAAGTCAGGTGCTGACCGTCCAACTAAAACACCCATAAAGTGCTCCTTTAATAAAAAATAAATGTGATTTTTAAAGATTAGATTGCGCGCGAATAATGGCACTGCTACTGACTATCAGCCAATTGAAATTGGCTATTGTTTTGATAGGACAGAAGCAGGTACCAAATGGTTGACAAAAGGATGCTGGATAAAAAAAGAGCCTGGATAGGCATCCAAGCTCTTTATGTACTTTGAGCTAAAAAGCTCGGGGCATGGTTAATGCTGCAAGCAGGCCTTAGGCCTCAGCTGATGGCTCTTCGCCAATGGCTTCATCAATCAATGGCTTGAGCTCACCTTTCTCCTGCATATCAGTCACTATGTCGCAGCCGCCGATTAGCTCACCAGCTACCCAGAGCTGGGGGAAAGTAGGCCAGTTGCCAAACGCTGGCAGATTACTGCGGATTTCGGGGTTGGATAGAATATCCACGTAGGCAAAGCGCTGCCCACAGGCCATAAGTGCCTGAACTGTGCGCGCAGAAAAACCACATTGAGGCTGATTGGGAGACCCTTTCATATAAAGTAGTACTGAGTTGTTTTCCACCTGATCGCGGATCGTTTCCATAATGTCCATTGAGACAAACCTCTAAATAGTAGCTGATGAATATGGGCAGGATTTTACCAATTTCGCCGGCCCTGATACAGGGCTACAGATTATTATTTCCCAGTTAGGCGCAAATCCACCCCCGCCCCTATAAGAAAAGTATACTTTTTTTGGTAATGCAAATGAGAACGATTTGCATTTGCGTTTAAATCCGTCTATAGTTCACCCCATCAATAACCCATCCGATTAGATTTAGTTTAGGAGTTCACTAATGAACAAAAAGATTCTTGCCCTGGCAGTGGGCTTGAGCATTTCTGCAACAGCACAGGCAAAAACACCAACACTTGAGCAGATGTGGCAGATTATTCAGGATCAGCAGGCCGAAATTGCCGAGCTTAAAGGCCAGCTGCAGGAAACCGATATCAAAACAGAGGCTACTATCACTGCAGTAGAGCAAATCGCTTATACGCCAGTTACCGCCAGCAAAACCACTTTTGGTGGCTATGGCGAGGTGCACTACAACAACCTCGAAAAAGATAATTCATCAGCCACCAAAGATGCCGTAGATTTTCACCGCTATGTGATGTTTACCGGGCACCAGTTTACCGACAAAATTCGCTTCTTCTCTGAACTCGAGCTGGAACATAGCATTGCCGGAGAAGGCAAAGTGGGTGAGATGGAGCTAGAGCAAGCCTATATTGAATGGGACGCGACAGATAGCCTCTCCGCAAAGGCGGGTCTGTTTCTAATCCCAATTGGTCTTCTAAATGAAACTCACGAGCCTAATACTTTTTACGGTACCGAGCGTAATAATGTAGAGAAAAATATTATTCCTGTTACCTGGTGGGAAGCTGGCGCTGCATTAAATGGAGAAATCAGCCCTGGTTTTAGCTATGACGTTGCAGCTCACTCCGGCCTGTATATTGCCGAGGGCAAGCACAAGCCTCGCGATGGCCGCCAAAAGGTCGGCAAGGCCAAGGCAGATAATATGGCCTTTACCGGACGTTTAAAATATACCGCTATTCCAGGTTTGGAAGTTGCTGCTTCTTTGCAGTATCAGGCTGATGTCCGTCAGGGTGAAGGCGCTGCCATTGACGGTACTCTGTTTGAAACCCATGTTGCCTGGCAGGCAGATGACTTCCAACTGCGTGCACTCTATGCACAGTGGGATTTTGATGATGTGATCAACGCCACTAAGGATGGTGCCAGCGAGCAGACTGGGTTTTATTTAGAGCCCTCTTACAAACTGAATGAAAAACTGGGTCTATTTGCCCGTTATAGTGAGTGGGATAACAGCGCCGCTAGTGCTACAGATTCAAAAATCACTCAGTTTGATCTGGGCGTAAACTACTGGCTGCACCCCAATGTGGTATTCAAATTTGACTACCAAAATCAGGATGCTCCAGGTGGAGCAGGTTACGACGGTATCAACATGGGTGTCGGCTATTCTTTCTAGATGCACAGACTTAATATAAAAGCCCTGATATTTATGGGCACTGTACTACTAACCTCTTTGTCCTCACCTTGGGTGATGGGCAAAGGGGTTTTTCAGTCTGGCCCAGATTTTATCGCCGAGACCTTTGCGCCTGAAACCGCCAAGCCTGGAGTACTCTGGTTGAATGGCAATATTCGCCAACAGGCACAGAATATCCTCGATCGACCAATAGCTGGCTTGCGAGTTCGCTATCATATAGCGGGCGGCAAAACTGCCTGGATACTCGAAGAAATTGGCAAGGAAATGCCTATCACTATTGGCGTGGTTATCCATCAGGATAAAATCGAACAGGTAAAAATTCTCGCTTACCGCGAAAGCCGCGGTGGTGAGGTGCGCTACCCTGCATACACTGCACAGTATCTCGGTGCCTCACTCACCGACAATCACAGGCTCAATCAAAATATCGATGGTATTACCGGTGCCACCCTCTCAGTTTGGGCGGTAAATAAGGTAGCCGCCCTCGCTTTGTATTATCATAGCCAAATCGATAAAGCAGACTAGCATTAACCTGATTGATAAGGCTCGCCGTGAACATTAAGAAGTCAATTATTCTGAACCTGCGTTGGCATCGGCGGATTGGCTTGTCGGTGTTTGTGGTGATGATTTTCTTGGCGATTACCGGCTTTGCTCTCAACCACTCCCCTGGGCTTAGTTTGAGCAAAATTAAGTTAACCAACGACTGGCTGCTGTCTTGGTACGGTGTGGCGCCCCAAAAATCTGAAGGCTATGCCGTGGCGGAAAACTGGGTTTATGGTACAGGCTCAGAGCAGCTGTATTTCAACGACCAGGCCCTAGGCTACTGCCCTCCACCACTAATTTCGGTAACCACCACTAATCAGCTAATAATTGCTCTGTGCAGCGGCTCGATATCCATACTGACAACCGAAGGGTTATTAGTGGAAACCTTTAATCAGGTGCAGGGCCTGCCAGCCAACAGCACGGGCCTGGCTACCATCGGGCAAAAAATTATGCTCCTAGGTGATACTATGGCCTGGGAATTTGATCCCGACCTATTAAATCTCAGTGTTGTCGATGATCTCTCGGTATTAAAACAGGCCGCTATTCTACAGCCGGACAACCTGCCTGCAGCCTTTAGCAATGGTGACAATAGCGGCGGAATTTCGCTGGAAACTCTGATTGTCGACCTGCACAGTGGCCGCTTTTTTGGCGATGCGGGCGTGCTGTTTGTGGATATCGTTGGGTTGCTGATCTGTCTTTTGGCTTTCACTGGCCTCTGGGCCTGGGTCAATCACCAGCGATTGCGCAAGCAGTAACAGCCAAATCCTCAGTTGCCAGCATAAAAAAACCGCTATATCATCAGCAAATACTAAAAAATAATCATAAAGGGCAGCACGGCTGCCTTTTTTTATTGTAATAAATATTGGCTAGAGCCAATAGGCAGGAGAGTTATGACCACAGATGCCCTAATGAATACTTATGGCCCAAGAGCAGCCACCCTGGTTAGGGGAGCAGGTGCCTGGCTATGGGACGACGAGGGAAATAAATATCTAGATGGCCTATCGGGCATTGCTGTCTGTGGCCTGGGTCATTCACACCCGGCAATAGCCGCAGCCGTTACCGAGCAGGCTACCGCTCTCACTCACTGCTCCAATTTTTTTGCCATCCCCAATCAACAGGCGCTGGCCGATAAGCTGTGCACCGTCAGCGGTATGACCAATGTGTTTTTTGGTAACTCCGGTGCCGAGGCCAATGAAGCCGCTATCAAAATGGCACGGCTCTACGGCAATAAACTGGGCATCAAGCTGCCCACCATTTTGGTCATGGACAATGCCTTTCATGGCCGCACCCTGGCTACCTTGACAGCCTCTGGCAGTCGCAAGGTACAGGCGGGCTTTGAGCCACTGGTGCGCGGCTTTGCTCGCGGCCCGTTTAATGATATCGAGGCGCTAAAAACCATAGGCGATAATAACCCTGATATCTGTGCTGTATTTGTTGAGCCTATTCAGGGTGAAGGTGGCATTAGGGTTGCCGACGATAATTATCTGCAGCAACTCAGAGAGCTCTGCGATCAGCGTGGCTGGCTGCTGATGCTCGACGAGGTGCAGACCGGCAATGGTCGCACAGGCGAATATTTTTGCTATCAGCACAGCGGTATTGTTCCCGATGTGGTGACCACATCAAAAGGCCTCGGCAATGGTGTGCCGATTGGCGCTATTCTGGCCTCTGGTAAGGCCGCGGGTCTTATGCAACCGGGCAATCATGGCTCAACCTTTGGTGGCAACCCGCTGTCCTGTGCAGCGGCGCTGGCTGCGGTGAATGAAATTGTCGATGGCGGTCTGGACAAGCGAGCGGCGGCACTGGGCGATAGAATAACTAATAGTCTACAAGCACAGCTGGCAGATACCTCCCATGTGCTGGAAGTGCGTGGCCGCGGCTGCATGATTGGCATCGAGCTGGATAAGCCTTGCAAATCGTTATTTATGGCCGCTATGGATAAAGGCCTGATTATCAATGTAACCGCAGATTCGGTGGTCAGACTGCTGCCACCCTTTATTATGAGTGACGACGAAGCAGACCAGCTAGTCGACATACTGGTGCCGCTGATTAAAGATTTTGATAAGGACTAAAGCATTATGGCTATTAGACATTTTCTCTCTCTGCGCGACCTGAGTCCCGCCGAACTCGAGCAGGTCATCAATCTTGCCATTGAAATGAAAGCGGCCAAACGCGAGGACCGTCAGGAGCCTATTTTTGCCGGCAAAGTGCTGGGCATGATTTTTGAAAAATCCTCTACCAGAACCCGTGTGTCATTCGAGGCCGGCATGGCACAGCTGGGTGGTGACGCACTGTTTTTATCACCAAACGATACTCAACTGGGTCGCGGCGAGCCTATTGAGGACTCTGCCCGTGTGATATCTCGCATGGTGGATATGGTGATGATTCGTACCCATGGCCATGATATTGCTGAGCGTTTTGCGGCCTATTCCGATGTGCCGGTCATCAATGCACTTACCGACAAATACCACCCTTGCCAGCTACTAGCAGATATACAGACCTTTACTGAGCACCGCGGCGCAATAAAAGGCAAAACTGTGGCCTGGATTGGCGATGGTAATAATATGTGCAACTCGTGGATCAATGCGGCTATGCAGTTTGACTTTAAACTGCAGATTGCCTGCCCTGTGGGCTATGAACCCTGCTCCGACCTGATAACAGAAGCCGGTGATCTAGTGGCTCTGAGTCATGACCCGATTAAGGCAGCTACAGGCGCACATCTGGTGACTACCGATGTATTTGCCTCTATGGGGCAGGAACAGGAACAGGAAGAGAGACTGCAGAAGTTTGCTGGTTTTCAGGTCAATCATCAGCTGATGTCACATGCTGCAGACAGAGCTTTGTTTATGCACTGCCTGCCTGCTCATCGCGAGGAAGAGGTGTCTACTGAGTTATTGGAAGATGCTGAGATTTCTGTGGTTTGGGATGAAGCTGAAAACCGCTTGCATGCGCAAAAGGCCCTAATGGTATTTCTGATGCAAGCCAGCAACTAGCTGGCTTGTTTATCAAACAGCTGTCTATTAAAAAGCTTTCTATAAAAAGCTAACGATTAGACCGTGTAGACCACATCGTCGATTTCATATTCGACATCGCCACCTGGGGTCTTGACCACTACTACATCGCCCACTTCCTTGCTTATAAGGCCTCGAGCAATAGGTGACTGGTAGGAGATTTTACCCTCTTTAACATTGGCTTCATCATCACCCACAATGCGATAGGTAACCTGCTCATCGGTGTCCAGATTAAGAATGGTTACCTTGGAGCCAAAAATTACCCGATCGCCCTGAGGCATGGCAGATATATCAATCACCTGAGCAGTAGACAGCTTGCTCTCGATATCCTGAATACGACCTTCGATAAAGCCCTGTTGCTCTCGCGCTGCGTGATACTCAGCATTCTCTTTGAGATCGCCGTGTTCTCGCGCCTCGGCGATAGCTTCAATTACCTGGGGGCGATCCTGCTTCTTTAGCCGCTCTAACTCGGCTCTCAGGGCCGCCTCACCCTCGACTGTCATAGGATTTTTTTGCATTAGCCAATACCTTTGTGCAGCGCCTGCAGGTTGCGCACCTTGATGTCGCCGCCAAATTGCAGTGCCTCACAGACTGCTCTACCGCCTGCCATAGTGGTAGTGTAATAAACCCTGTGCTGTTCGGCACTGGATCTGATGGTTGAGGAATCAGTAATCGCCTGACGCCCCTCGGTGGTGTTGATAATAAGGTTAATCTTATCACTCTTAATCATATCGACAATATGGGGCCGGCCTTCTTTTACCTTTTTAACCAGCTCCACTTCGATACCAGATGCTTCAATAATACTGGCAGTGCCCTGGGTGGCAATCAGGTTAAAGCCCAGGCTTTTGAGCTTTGCAGCCAGCTCGGGCAACTGATGCTTGTCGCGCTCTCGCACACTGATAAAGGCATTGCCCTGAGCGGGTATCTCGTCGCTGGCTCCAAGCTCTGCTTTGCCATAGGCCTCAGCAAAGGTCTCACCCACACCCATCACTTCGCCGGTAGACTTCATCTCTGGCCCGAGGATCGGGTCAATGCCGGGGAATTTATTAAACGGGAACACCGCTTCTTTAACACTGAAGTACGGTGGAATTATTTCCTTGGTAAAGCCCTGGGACTCCAGACTTTGACCCACCATACAGCGTGCTGCCACCTTGGCCAAAGATGTGCCTATACATTTGGACACAAAGGGCACAGTGCGCGAAGCGCGGGGATTTACTTCAATCACATAGATCTTGCCATCTTGCAGCGCCAGCTGAACATTCATTAGGCCGCGAACTCCGAGCTCACGCGCCATCTTTTTGCAGACATCGCGCATCTCATCCTGAATCTCTTCGCTGAGGCTGTAGGGAGGCAGAGAACAGGCAGAGTCACCGGAGTGGATGCCCGCCTGCTCAATATGCTGCATAATCGCGCCGATCACTACCTGCTCACCATCGCTGACGGCATCCACATCCATTTCGATAGCATTGGGCAGGAAGAAGTCGAGCAGCACAGGAGAGTCTTCCGAGACCTCTACCGCGGTTTTCATATAGTGGCGCAGCTCGTCTTCTTTGTAGACGATTTCCATGGCTCGACCACCCAGCACATAGGAGGGTCGCACCACCAACGGATAGCCAATCTGTTTAGCCAGTTCCACAGCATCTGCAGCACTGCGTGCCGTGCTGTTGGAAGGCTGCAATAGCCCCAGCTTCTCGATCATCTGCTGGAAGCGCTCGCGATCTTCGGCGCGATCGATAGCATCTGGTGTGGTGCCCACAATGGGTACTCCATGAGCTTCAAGAGCACGGGCTAGCTTCAATGGTGTCTGGCCACCGAACTGCACTATGACACCCTTGGGCTTTTCCACACGCACAATTTCCAGCACATCTTCCAGGGTCACTGGCTCAAAAAACAGTCGGTCTGAGGTATCGTAATCGGTTGATACAGTCTCTGGGTTGCAGTTGACCATAATGGTTTCGTAACCATCTTCCCGCATAGCCAGGGCTGCATGAACACAGCAGTAGTCAAATTCAATGCCCTGACCAATCCTGTTGGGACCACCCCCCAAAACCAAAATCTTATCTCTATCACTGGGGTTGGCCTCGCACTCTTCCTCATAGGTTGAGTACATATAAGCAGTTTCAGTACTGAACTCAGCGGCACAGGTGTCCACACGCTTGTAAACCGGATGCAGCTCATACTGATAGCGCAACTCGCGTACGTCGGCTTCGGCACAGCCAATAATATCGGCGAGACGGCGGTCAGAGAAACCTTTGCGCTTTAACCTGAACAGGCTGTGCTTTTGTAAATCTGCCAGCTCTGTGCCAACTAAGCGCTGCTCTTCTTTGATTAAGTCTTCAATCTGCACCAGGAACCAGGGATCAACCTTGGTGATCGCGAACATTTCCTCAATGCTCATGCCTTTGCGGAAACCATCGGCCAGATACCAGATGCGGTCTGGGCCAGCTTCTGCAAGCTGGTTATTGAGAATAGCCGTGGATGCATCGTCGTTGAGATCCAGTTTGGGGTCAAAGCCAGCTACGCCAACTTCTAGACCACGCAGTGCTTTTTGCATGGACTCTTGGAAGGTACGGCCAATGGCCATCACCTCACCCACAGATTTCATCTGGGTGGTCAATGTTGCGTCGGCCTGATTAAATTTCTCGAAGGCAAAGCGCGGTATTTTGGTTACCACATAGTCAATACTGGGCTCAAAAGATGCCGGTGTGGCGCCACCAGTGATTTCATTTTGCAGCTCATCCAAGGTGTAACCCACAGCCAGCTTGGCCGCAACCTTGGCGATAGGGAAGCCGGTGGCTTTGGATGCCAGTGCCGATGAGCGAGACACTCTGGGATTCATCTCAATTACAATCAGGCGGCCATTTTCTGGGTTAACCGCAAACTGTACATTGGAGCCGCCAGTTTCTACACCTATCTCACGCAGCACCTTGATCGAGGCGTTGCGCATAATTTGGTATTCTTTATCGGTCAATGTCTGAGCTGGCGCTACGGTAATAGAGTCACCAGTGTGAATACCCATGGGGTCGAGGTTTTCAATGGCACAGACAATAATGCAGTTGTCTTTGCGATCACGCACCACTTCCATTTCAAACTCTTTCCAGCCAATCAGAGATTCATCGATCAGCAGTTCATTGGTGGGCGAGAGGTCAAGGCCGCGACGGCAGATGGTTTCAAATTCTTCGCGGTTGTAGGCAATACCACCGCCAGAGCCACCCATGGTAAATGAGGGGCGAATAATACAGGGGAAGCCAAAGCGATCGGCAACCTGGTAGGCCTCTTCCAGGCTGTGGGCGATACCTGAATTGGGGGTGTCCAGATCAATGGCTTTCATGGCCTTGTCGAAGCGCTCGCGATCTTCGGCCTTGTCGATAGCATCGGCATTGGCGCCAATCATCTCAACGCCAAATTTATCCAGTACCCCATGCTTGGCCAGATCCAGGGCACAGTTGAGTGCCGTCTGACCGCCCATGGTGGGCAGTAGCGCATCTGGGCGCTCGTCTTCAATAATTTTGGCAACGGTGCGCCACTCTACCGGCTCTATATAGGTGGCATCAGCCATCGCCGGGTCAGTCATGATAGTGGCCGGATTAGAGTTGACCAGAATAACTCTAAAGCCCTCTTCACGCAGTGCTTTACAGGCCTGGGCACCAGAGTAGTCGAACTCACAGGCCTGGCCGATAATAATAGGTCCAGCCCCGAGGATGAGAATGCTTTTTATATCAGTTCTTTTTGGCATAGGGGATTAACCGCGCTGTTCCATTAATTCAATAAAGTGATCAAACAAGGAGGCTGCATCATGGGGGCCCGGGCTGGCCTCGGGGTGACCCTGAAAACTGAAGGCGGCCTTGTCGGTGCGGTGTATACCCTGCAGAGAACCATCGAACAATGAACGATGGGTGGCTCGCAGGCAGCTGGGCAGGCTCTTCTCTGCCACGGCAAAACCGTGGTTTTGACTGGTGATCATCACGATATTGTTATCTATATCTTCTACCGGATGGTTAGCGCCATGGTGGCCAAACTTCATCTTCTCAGTCTGAGCGCCAGAGGCTAGAGCCAACAACTGGTGGCCCAGGCAGATACCGAATACTGGGATGTCTCTTTCAAGAATCTCTTTGATAGCCTGAATGGCATAGTCGCAGGGCTCTGGATCGCCCGGGCCATTGGATAGGAAAACTCCGTCCGGGTTCATGGCTAACACCTCACTGGCGGGCGTCTGAGCTGGTACCACAGTCAGTTCGCAGTCGCGATCTACCAGCATGCGCAAAATATTGCGTTTAACACCGTAGTCGTAGGCCACTACTTTGAATTTGCCACCGCTGGACTCTCTGTGACCAGTCCCCAGTTCCCAACTGCGCTCTGTCCAGGAATAGCTACTGCTGGTGGTAACCTCTTTAGCCAGATCCATACCTTTTAGGCCTGCGAAGCCGCGAGCCGCAGCAAGGGCTGCTTGGTCATCCACATCACCAGCCATAATACAGCCGCTCTGGGCCCCGGTTTCACGCAGTATGCGTGTCAGCTTGCGGGTATCTATATCCGCTATGCCAAGAATATTTTTCTCTTTGAGATAGTCATCCAAATTCTGTTCGCTGCGGAAATTGGAAGCCAGCAGCGGCAGGTCACGAATAACCAAACCTGCAGCCCAAATTTGATCGGACTCTTCGTCTTCTTTATTGACGCCGACATTGCCGATATGGGGATAGGTGAGAGTCACAATCTGACGAGCGTAAGAGGGATCAGTAAGAATCTCCTGATACCCTGTAAGAGCTGTGTTAAAGACTACTTCACCAACAGAGGACCCATCTGCACCTATGGCAGTTCCTCTGAAAATTGTCCCGTCTGCGAGCGCAAGTACGGCTTCCCGGTGAGTATGGGAATTCACACAACCTCCTAATTAGTCACATGGACCTGGAATCAGATAAATCCGAAATGCACATCAGACATTTGCAAAAAAACGAGATGAAACTCAGCGTCTCATCTCGTTTAATTAAATAATATTCTGTGGCCTAACCTCTCGGAACGAGACCGCTTTTAGTGTCGCGGTGTTAGAACGGTATTGTATTGAAAGAGGCTGTTTTTGTCTATCACTGTTATCTACAAATTCGCCTGTTTGGCCGTTATTTTTACGGTGCTTTTACCTGAGCCCCAAAACATCCTGCATATCAAACAAACCGGGCTCCTGAGTCGCCAGCCATTTGGCGGCGCGCACGGCACCTCGGGCAAATGCCATGCGACTGGAAGCTTTGTGGGTAATCTCTATGCGCTCACCTTCTCCCGCGAACAGCACCGTGTGATCACCGACAATATCTCCAGCGCGCACAGTGGCAAACCCTATGGTCTCGGCGTTGCGAGCACCGGTCTGCCCTTCGCGGCCATACACAGCTACCTGCTTGAGGTCGCGACCCAGGGCTCCAGCAACCGACTCTCCCAGAGACAGGGCTGTGCCTGAGGGCGCATCAATTTTATGGCGGTGATGAGCTTCGCTAATTTCGACATCCACCTCATCGCCCAGCACTGAGGCAGCGAGCTCGGCCAGCTTAAAGCACAGATTTACCCCGGTGGCGTAGTTGGAGGCCATGCATACAGCATTGCTTTGGCTGGCCTTGGTGACTGACTGCAACTGGGCCTCGTCGAGACCGGTGGTGCCAATAACTATTTTTTTGCCCTGAGCAGCACAGAATGCTGCATTGGCTGCAGTTACGGCGGGAATACTGAAGTCGATAAGCACGTCAAAGTCGTCGGCAATCTCGTCCAGAGAGGCCACAAGGGAGATATTATTACGCCCTATGCCTGCAAGCTCACCAGCATCCACACCGATCAATGAACTTTGCGGATTCTCCAGAGCACCTGTGAGCTGCACACCATCAGTGGCAGCGATGGTTTCAATGAGAGCCTTGCCCATGCGACCGCCGGCACCAATTACGGCAATATTAGTCATGGTCTTTGCTCCTGTTATTTGCGTCTATGATTGATAAATATGATTTAACTGTAACCTTAACCGGTCAAATTATCGAAGAATTTCTTTACCCCATCAAACCAGTTATTGGTACGGGGAGAGTGCTTGCTATTGCCCGCCAGGCTCTTTTCAAACTGCTCCAGTATGGCTCGCTGTTCGCTGTTGAGATTGACTGGCGTCTCCAGAACCACCCGGCACAACAGATCGCCAGTGGCGCCGCCACGCACCGGGGCTACACCTTTGCCACGCAGTCGAAATAGCTTGCCACTCTGGGTTTCAGCAGGGACTTTTAACTTAACCTTGCCTGACAAAGTGGGCACTTCAATCTCTCCACCCAATGCTGCCTGGGCAAAGCTGATGGGCACTTCGCAGTGCAGATTTGCATCATCGCGGACAAAGATACTGTGATCACGCACGTGCATCTGTACATACAGATCGCCAGCTGGACCACCCTGGGGACCAGCCTCACCTTTGCCTGCCAGGCGGATACGATCGCCAGTGTCTACACCAGCCGGGATTTTGACCGACAGAGTCTTGCGCTCTTCTTTGACGCCCTGTCCATGACAGTCACCACAGGGATCAGTGATGATCTGACCACGGCCATGGCATTTCGGACAGGTCTGCTGCACTGAGAAGAAACCCTGAGACATACGCACCTGGCCGACACCGCCACAGGTATCACAGGTGACTGGCGATGTACCTTTGCGCGCACCAGAACCATGACAGGTATCGCAGTGGACCATGGTGGGCACATCGATCTGTACTGTTTTGCCTTTTACCGCATCTTCCAGATCCAGCTGAAGGTCATAACGCAGATCCGAACCCCGGGCTGGACCACCGCGGCCACGACCACCGCCGCCACCAAAGATATCTCCGAACACGTCGCCAAAGACATCACTGAAACCTGCACCGCCGCCTCCAAAGCCGCCCCCGTTGCCATCGACACCGGCATGACCAAAGCGGTCATAGGCTGACTTCTTTTCCTCGTCACCAAGAATTTCGTAAGCTTCTTGAGCTTCTTTAAATTTCTCTTCGGCGTCTTTGCTGTCTGGGTTACGATCCGGGTGATATTTCATCGCTATGCGACGAAACGCCTTTTTAATCTCAGAATCAGTGGCGCCTTTTTCAACACCCAGTACTTCGTAATAATCGCGCTTGGCCATAGCTTGCTTCTTGTTTCCTAAATATCGCTGATAGTATTAGGCGCGGAACCTGTCCGCGCCTAATAGAGTGCCCAAAACCGCATAAGACTTATTTGCTGTCTTCTTTGGCTTCTTCCTCTTTGTCTTCTTTGACTTCTTCAAACTCGGCATCCATAGCGTCGTCGCCTGGCGCCGATTCGCCACCCTCAGCCTGACCAGCTTCGGCCTGCTCGGCATACATCTTCTGAGCTAGACCAGATGAGGCTTCCGAGAGCACCTTGGCAGCTTCATCTATAGCGTCCTTGTCATCGCCCTGAACAGCTTCTTCAACCTGCTTGATAGCGGCTTCAATCGCTGCCTTTTCTTCGTCAGTAGCTTTGTCACCGGCTTCTTCTATAGTTTTCTTGGCGGCATGAGCCAGACCATCAGCCGTATTGCGCGCCTGAACCAGCTCTTCGAACTTCTGATCTTCAGCGGCGTTGGCTTCAGCATCCTTAACCATTGCATCGATCTCGTCATCAGACAGACCAGATGAAGCTTTAATAATAATCGACTGCTCTTTACCTGTAGCCTTATCCTTAGCGCTTACATTGAGAATACCGTTGGCATCAATATCAAAGGTCACCTCAATCTGGGGCATACCGCGAGGGGCTGGTGGAATATCTGCCAGGTCAAAACGACCCAGTGATTTATTGCCTGTAGCCTGCTTGCGCTCACCCTGAACCACGTGAATGGTTACCGCTGTCTGGTTATCATCGGCGGTCGAGAAAATTTGCGACTTTTTAGTAGGGATTGTGGTGTTCTTCTCAATCACTGGAGTAGCTACACCGCCCATGGTTTCAATACCCAGGCTCAGTGGCGTCACGTCCAGTAGCAGAACATCGGTCACATCTCCAGCCAAAACTGCACCCTGCAGGCCAGCACCCACGGCTACTGCTTCATCAGGGTTGACGTCTTTGCGTGGCTCTTTACCGAAGAACTCTGTCACTTTTTCCTGCACCAGTGGCATGCGGGTCTGACCACCTACCAGAATAATTTCGTCGATTTCAGAGGTAGACTTGCCTGCATCTTTAAGAGCCAGTTTTAGTGGAGCCAGCGAACGCTCGACCAGATCTTCTACCAGTGACTCGAGCTTGGCGCGGGTCAGTTTTACAACCAGGTGCTTGGGGCCCGTGGCATCTGCAGTAATATAAGGCAGATTAACTTCGGTCTGGGCACTTGAGGACAGCTCAATCTTGGCTTTTTCCGCGGCTTCTTTAAGGCGCTGCATAGCCAGTGGATCACCGTGAATATCAATGCCGCTGTCGTTTTTAAACTCGGCTGACAAATATTCGATCAGTCGCATATCGAAGTCTTCACCACCCAGGAAGGTATCGCCGTTTGTGGCCAATACTTCAAACTGCTTCTCACCATCAACATCGGCAATCTCAATAATCGAGATATCGAAAGTACCACCACCCAGGTCATAGACAGCCACAACGCTGTCGCCTGAGGTTTTGTCGATACCATAGGCCAGTGCCGCGGCAGTTGGCTCATTGATAATACGCTTAACATCCAGCCCTGCAATACGGCCTGCATCTTTGGTCGCCTGACGCTGGGAGTCGTTAAAGTAGGCAGGTACGGTAATAACGGCCTCTGAAACGGTTTCACCCAGGTAGTCCTCGGCGGTCTTTTTCATTTTCTTCAGCACTTCGGCAGAAATCTGTGGTGCAGCTTTGCTGTCCCCTTTGATTTCAACCCAGGCATCGCCGTTATCAGCTTTGACGATTTTGTAGGGCACCATTTTGATATCTTTCTGCACTACGTCGTCTTCAAAGCGACGGCCGATCAAACGCTTCACCGCATAAACTGTGTTGTGGGGATTAGTCACTGCCTGACGCTTGGCTGACTGGCCAACTAAAATCTCCCCTTCATCTGTAAAAGCGACTACTGAGGGAGTGGTTCTCGCACCCTCTGCATTCTCAATCACCTTGGGCTTATCGCCTTCGAGAACCGACACACAAGAGTTGGTAGTTCCCAAATCAATTCCGATAATCTTTCCCATTTTTTGTTTCTCCGTTACTTATCTGTAGATGTTTAACTGCTTGATAGTTATTTGGGTGCGATTTGCAAAAATTCAAGGGTCGCAGCCCGTATTTGGTGTTTTTTATGCCTGAGAGACCACTACCATGGCGGGCCTTACCAGACGCCCATTGAGGGTGTAGCCTTTCTGGAACACATCCATCACTGTGTTGTGCTCCAAATCCGGATTGGGCACCATGCTCACGGCCTGGTGCAGCTCGGCATCAAAGGGCTGACCCGCGGGATCAATGGCTTCAATCTTGTAGCGCACCAGAACCTCCATAAAGGATTTCAAGGTTAGCTCCAAGCCTTCGGCGACGGCCTTCTGCCCCTCATCGGCACTGTCTATCGCAGCCAGTGCACGCTCCAGGTTGTCGACCACGGGCAGTAGATCGGCTGCAAACTTGTCCAGGGCGTACTTATGGGCATTTTCAACATCTCGCTCGGCGCGGCGACGCACATTCTGCATCTCTGCCTGCACTCTCAGCACCTGATCGTTGGCCGTTGCCACCTCGGCCCTTAGCTGTTGTGTTTCAGACTGCTGCTCTTGCTCCGCTGCCTCGGCATCCATCTCATCCATAAGCTCAGCTTCGATCTCAGCATTTACCTCATCCAGCTTGGCCTCACCATTGTCTCCGGCTGGGGATGTCTGTGGTTCATCATTTGCTGCGGTATTTTCATCATTGTTGGTTTCGTCTGACACGCCAACTCCTCACTTTTTGTTCATTGGATTGATCCTGGGGATCGTTATATTTACTCTGGTTCTAGATATGGGGACAAACTATTGAGTTTCAAGCGATTGCTTAACAGCAATCTGTTCTGTATAAACCTAAATTGACTTTTAGCTGAATAAATTACCTTGCTGCTATCCATCAATATCAATAATTACACCCTGGTAGAGACGCTGGAGATTGAATTCTCCGCGGGCACTACGGCCATAACAGGGGAAACTGGCGCCGGTAAGTCTCTGGTACTGGACGCCCTGGGCATGGCACTGGGTGACCGTGCAGATACTGGCACCATTCGCCACGGCAAAGAGCGCGCCGAAATTACCGCTACTTTTGACATTAAGGGCCTCGAAGAGGCTGTGGACTGGTTGCAGAGCAACGATTTTGATGCCGATGACCAATGTATATTGCGCCGCCTATACACCATAGAGGGGCGCTCCAGAGGCTATATCAACGGCCAGAGCTGCACCATGCAGCAGTTGCAACAGCTCGGCGAGATGCTGACCGATATTCACAGCCAACATGAGCATCAATCATTGCTGCGGCGAGAGACCCATCGCAAACTCCTGGATGACTATGCCCAGGCGACAGATTTGGCCACTCAGGTGGCCTCTGATTACCGTCAATGGCATGCCGCGGACAAAAAACTGCGCAGCCTGCTTGAGCGTTCAGATGAACTGATTGCGCGCAAAGACCTGCTGAGCTTTCAAGTCAATGAGCTGGAACAGCTGGATCTCGACCCCGAGGCACTGAATAAGCTGGAGTCCGATCAGCAGACTCTGGCAAATGCCGAACAGATTTTACTGGAGAGCCAGGCTGTACTGGCGATCTGTGATCAGACAGAGGGCTTTAATGTCCGCGATGGCCTTAACCGCGCCCTGTCCACTCTCACCGGACTCAGCCACAAACCTGAGGCCCTGGCCAATGCCGAGGAGCTGCTGCAGAGCAGTCTCATTCAGGTAGAGGAAGCCACCCGGGAAATTGAAAGCCATGTGGACCGTTTTGAAGCGGACCCCCAGCGCCTGCAGCAGGTCGAGGAACAGCTGGCAGTGATTTTTCAACTGGCGCGTAAACATCGGGTAAATGCAGATCAGCTGGCAGAAACCCTGGAGGTTTTACAAGCCGAACTTCAAGGCCTCCAAGACGGCGGCGAGAGCATAGAGGCGCTGCAACTGCAGCTGGATAATTTGGCCGCGACCTACAGTGCCTCAGCCAAAAAGTTGAGTTCTATTCGCCGCAAAGCAGCAGAGACCATGGCGGCGGAGATTAATCAGCAGCTACAGAAGCTGTCGATGGAGGGCGCTGAGTTATTGGTGCAGCTACGACCTGTGTCTGAAGGCGAGTTCCGCGCCAGCGGCCTGGAGGAAGTGGAGTTTGTGATTGCCACCAACCCGGGGCAACCTCACAAGCCCCTGGCAAAAATTGCCTCTGGCGGTGAGCTGTCGCGCGTTAGCCTGGCGATTCAGGTGGTGGCTGCCAGCCACTCCAAGATTCCCACGCTGGTCTTCGACGAGGTGGATGTAGGCATAGGTGGCAGTACCGCGGATATAGTCGGCCTACTGCTCAGACAGCTGGGTGACCGCGGCCAGGTGATCAGCGTCACTCACCAGCCTCAGGTAGCGGCCCATGCCCATCACCACTACCGCGCCAGCAAGGTCATCGAGAGCAATAGCGCGGAGTCACTGATGGTCGCGCTTGATCGACAGCAACGGGTAGATGAATTGGCTCGTATGTTAGGGGGCGCTCAGGTGACAGATCAGACGCTTTCTCATGCTTCTGAATTGCTTTCAATGGCGTCCAACTAAGCTAGCCTCACTTATAATCTCTCTAACATCACTGATAATTGTAATAGGCGGCCAAAGAGGAATTACAACATTAACATCTTCACATGATGGTAGAGAAACTCCAGATTCGTGCTCACAGACATTAGTTTTAAAATCAGTAGTTACTCGGTCGCCCGCTTCGAGTACTTTTGCTTCTCCTGTGTGCCCTTCGACAAATACCCTATAAGCGCCGAGGTTTTGGCTTACTTCGTAGAATACGACTTCCCAATATGGGACTAAAGAGTATTCATTGCCTCTAATTTCATAGGAAAGCTCTATTGGAGACTTATCAAGAGTTACCCACTGTAAGTCAGGCTTCCCAAGATGCAGATTTACTGCAGCTAGAGCCAATTTTAATGCCTTTTCTTTAGAATATTTCGAGGGCTCGATGGTTGCAAGCTGGGGATTAATAACCAGTGTATATAAATCCGTGACCTGACCTTCCGGGCTAATCTTTATCTTTGAAGTGGCTTTGACAGGAATGTCATTAATTACTTGTCGAAACTTCACTGAGTAACCCTTCTTTTCATTGCCAGTTATCTTCCTGATCTCATATTGACTGTTTTTTGGTGCATTAGTGATAAGGTGCAGTCGATGTAAAAGTCCTGAGATTTCTAAAATATCTTTTTTAAGGATCTTTTTTATATCTACTTGGCCAATATCTTCAGCAATAAGATTTGCACTTCGCCCAGCATTTCGAACTGTCTCGTTATAGTACACAGGCCTACTGATCTGGATTAATTCGGCCTTAAGTAATTGCTTTTCTAATCTATGAATAGAGGAATGTGTTCCTTTAGATATAAGACGTGCTTTGCTCCGATTATTACTTTTCGGTTCTCTCTGCTTGAGCTTGTAGACCAACTGCTGGTTTTTATTAAGCTCCCGGGGTATCACTCTATAGGTCTCACCATCAATCACTAAATTACCTACGACTTCTCTAGACTCGTCATCAATAATAAACCGCGCCCTGCCCTTGTGGCCTATGAGCTTCGCGGTCACATAGCGCACCTGCTCTTTGGCATCTGGGATAGATTCCACCACAGAGAGGATATAGGTTTTGCCGGCAATGGTGATTTGTGGATCAGGTAACTCTAGATCGGGGCGGTTTGGGTCCAGAGATATAACTTTGCTGGGAATTAACTTACTGGTGTCGATACTTGCTGTGTCTACTAATGTTACATCTTGATGAGGGTGTTTTTCCTCATAGTGAAGCTCATCGACTGAGGGTTTTTGATCGACTCTTGATAATGGGGTTTGGGACTTTGATGTGGGTTTGAGGTTGGCTAACTCCTTATTTGATTTAAATTTAAATGCTGGGTGATCATTGACTCCTGAGAACGCTGGTGCTGTTGCAAAAAGCATTGAGGTGGCCACCAGATACTTACATAGGGTTAAAATACGCCTATTCATAACAATCTCGCTCCTTAAGATTGGTCTAACTCCGTAATTTATGGCCATCTACGTCAACGAAATGCCAGATGACCGGCTCTGCCTCGTTGAAATTTATCCATCCGTTGGATAACAGTGCTTCAATGAAATTCGACCTATAAATAATAGTTAGCAAATATGATATCTGCCAATAGCTCGCTATGTTTATGGCTGCTCTGTGCGCTGTTACTGGTTTTTGGGGCAAAAAAAATCCCCGACTGCCAAGGCAAGCGGGGATTTTTTATTTCGCTGAAGCTTAGGCTTCTGGAGCCTCTTCTTCAGCGGCTGCGGCTGGAGCTT
>Ga0228670_1000016_pt1 | contig 143970 bp, 140 predicted proteins | sample 85DmetaG_FD_182785 | JGI IMG/M metagenome (GOLD analysis project Ga0228670, IMG submission 182785) | Seawater microbial communities from Monterey Bay, California, United States - 85D | ecosystem: Environmental > Aquatic > Marine > Coastal | place: USA: California | collected 2016-10-13
CTTGGATTCTCACACTATCTCTGGCATTCGCTGCATATCACTGGAGTGATATGAATGCTATTGTTCATAATATCGCTAAAATAGTAATGACTACTATCAGTTCTACTAATGTGAAGCCTTTTTTATGAATGTGCATGTGAGTTTTGTTATAAATAAAAAGATATTACTCTAAAATAATATCTTTTTAACAAAAAAAGGAAAGGAAAATACTTGCTTTAAGGTTGACAGAAGAATGAATAACTTAGTAATTATATATTCCATTTGTGCTAAATATCTCAGTACTTGGAACTATATTATCATTTTGTGGTTCTATGATTTCGACTTCTTTGTATTCTATGGTTGCTTTATTATCAAGTTCAAACTTAATGACTTGTTTGTTCTCTATATTCGCATCAAAGTAAATATTTGCATTATCTTTGTTATCTCTGAGATCAATTTCAAGATTAAAGTTTCCTTTTATTGTATTGTTTTCACTGCCCCCTCATCATAAGAGCACTTGAGGGGTGTTGCTTATTTCAAAACTATTATTCCAATCAAGGTATTTTTTGTCATATTTTCAAGAATGTTCGATAGAGAATATCGGTTCTTCTTGTATGTCATGAGTAATAGTGTTTCCTGTAATACTTTTATCTTCTAAGAGTACCTGAGATTTAAAAATATTTTTATAGTCTCCTATATAGTTGAATTCGTAAGTTTCATAGTCGTATGTTCATTCTTTTTTATCTATTGAAATATTTAAGTTTCATCAGATGAGAGCTTTATTCCCGGAATCCCAATTTCCTGAGATATATAAATCTGATTTTAGAGATTCAGATATATAATTATTTTTTAGAGTAAATACTCCAGAAGAGTAGTTGAAGTTTGCTGTTTCAAATATCGTGCCAGTTTCAATCTCAGTTCCAGTAATGTCTATTTCTATATCTGAGAGTGAGTTCTGAGAGTTTGTATTTCCAGATATATTTATTTCAATTTTATTGTTGTCTGTTAATTCTCCTCCTGTATAAATGCCTCACTCATATATGCCTTTGAATTTTTTATCTGTATAGAGAATATTTCAAGTTATTTTTTTGTTGTTGAGAGTTAGGTTTGATGAAAGAGAAAAATCGTCTGATTTTGAAGTTCAAGTGAAATTTATAACGTGGAACCTATTATTTGAGTCAAGAATAGATCATAGCTTGAAGTGTATATCTCATTTTTCAGCGAAGAGAGAGAAATTTAATTTTTCATTTTTCTTGTATTCAAGACTAAATCATTCGTCTTTAAATATTTCTTGATTTGGTATTATTTCAATATTTGCTTCTTTTATTTCTTCATCTGAGAATACTATATATCATTCAATCGTTTGTATGCTAAATGTTTTTATTCATTCGAATCCAAGTTTAGTATCCGTTCATAACTCTATGTATATACTTCCTGCTTCTGCTAATGTATCTAATAGGTCATTATATTGACCCTTACTACATTCTTTCCCATTGAAAGGATCGAAAGTATTCTTGAGTTCTTTTACTCTATCACAAGCGTATTTTGTTGGAAGTAGATAGTACTTGCTTCCTTCTTTTTTGTATACCTCAAACATTGGCTTTGACAGTATTTCTTTTCCATCAGCAAAAATCTTATTTGGACTTAGTGCTTTTAATAGCTGTATTGATTGCCTTGTTTGTTCGTCTTCAAATTGTATGTATTTATTTTGCTCGGCTATTTCTTTTATCTTCTCTAGATAATCTTTTATTGTATCTACTCATTCCTGATCGACTATATTCAGTTCTTTGAGAAGGAGAAACATGTTTCCATCTTTTGATATAAAATCAATGAGAGTATTGAGTTGTAGTTTTATTTCATCTCATTCATTTGGAGTGGCTTCAATGAGAGTATTTATTTTTCACTTGATTTGTGTGTCAAAAATTGAGTTTCTTGCTATATAGTCTGATAATTCTAAATGAGCTTTTACTGCTCCTATTTGTTCTTGGTTTATATCAATATTCATTTGAAGATTTCATTTTTCTTCATATTGAGCAATGTGTTCAAATTCACTTATAAGATTTTGGAGGTGAGAGGCTCATTTTTCAAGAAGGTTGAGTTGTATTTGTACTAACTTCTCATCTACTTTCTTTTTTTCCTCTTCTGAAATGGTATTTTCAGGGTTTGTATACTCTTCTTCAGGTATAATATTAATGATAGCAGAGTCTATTTTGAGTTCTAGATATAGAAGGATCTTTTGTAGAACCTCATTTTTGTTACTCTCCTGAGTTCACTTTATTTTTTGTATTTTTTCACTTATTTGTAATAATTTTTTTTCATCATCTTTAAAATTTTCTATAAGAGAATCTATAGCCTCTATGTACTTTCATCCTTTTTTTATTTCACTAAGTTCATTTTTTGCATCTAGAAGGAGTTTTTGAGTATCTTGTTGCGTAGCATAAGAGAAAGAAAGATTACTGGTAAGTATAGCTATACATATTATTAAACTTAGGATTTTCTTTGTTATGTTCATAGGTATTTATTAAAAATAAAGAGAGTAAATAATTTACTCTCTTTATTCTAATTTTTCCTTTCCAATAATCAAATGAAATTTAATAGAGTTTTCTTTTTTGTTGGGAATAAAATAAGCCTATGAAAATAAATAAGAGAATGGATAGATAGGTCGCTTCAAATACATGAAGAAATACATTCATGACGAGTATTGCAGTGAGAAGTCAGAAGATTATATGTGATACTTTGAATAATCTTTTAAGAATGATTCATAGAATACTGATAAATAGGAAGAAATAAATAAAACCTCATTCAACGAGCTGTTGAATAAACCAGCTCTCGGGGATATAGTACTCTTCTATTTCTTTTGTATTTTTCTTATTTTTGAGTTCAGGATGAGTACTTCTATATGCAGGACCAGCTTCTCATAGTCAGCTTCACATAGGTTTTTCGATAAATCTATCAATTCATATTGCCATTCTATCGAAGTGACCTTTGGTTGAAGATGTTCTGAGAACTATGTTTTTTACTTTGTCTTGAAATATAAATGAGAATATTCATGTAATAAGAATAAGCGCGGTTATTCAAATAATAAACGGTTTTCTGTAATGTTTGTATAAAAACTTTATATTATAAATAAAGAGTATTCAAGTGGCAGTAAGAGTTCCTAGAAGTGCACTTCTAGAATAGGTAAGTATGAGAAGTATAAATAAAAATGATAGGAAAAAATATACATAAAATTCTGATTTTTTCTTTTGTAAATATAGAAACAATGAAGTATAGAGAACAAGAAAAAAGGCCATGTTGTTTGGACTGTCAAAAATCCCACTAAAACGTCTTATTCCAGAATTTTCTAAGCCGTGATATATAGGAATTCCTCCTTGATAGGTCCAGTTACTCACGTAATCCGTGAAACCAAATACAAGAAGGGCTTCTTCTCACATTCTAAATTTTATAAGGATAGAAAATAGAAGTGAAGCAGAGGCTGAATACATAAATATGCTCAGAAGTTTTTTTGTTCTCACTTTTAGGAATTGGTGTCCATGTTTATATATAAGGAATACAAGGAAGAATATAAAGTCATATCTTCATCCATATATTATACTTGAGAGTCACAAACCATTTATAAGAGTGATAATTATTCCATATCAAAAATAGGCAAATATCAAATAGTCTATATATTCAAACTTTGGGAGTTTTTTATGCTTATAGTACTCGTATACAAGACTTATGATAAGTAGTATCAAAACAAATTCTTTTACAAGAAAACCAAACTTTGGTATTCATAGTTTATGTTCAAAAAAGACCTTTATGAATACATAAAAGGGTAGAATGATAACCAGGAATTTTGTCAGAAGTGTGAACAGGTTTTGATTTTTTCAATATAGTTTCATAAAAAAAATTTAGAATAATGTGTTTATTCTAAATTTTTAATTGTAGTTGTCAAGGATAGAAGTCTATTCATAATACTTTATAGCATTACTTCTGTGTTTCTTTTTCTCAGTAACTTTCCTTTTATTCTTGAGCCTTTCTTCTTTTACTGATCTTGGTACTTTAGTAGGAACTCTTACTTTATCTTCTTCAAGGGCTGATATGAGAAGTTTTCTAAAGTGGTCTTTCGCGTTGCTTTTATTAAAAGGAAGGAATCTTTCCTCTCAATTTTCAATTTTTAGGATTCAGTTTTTATTTACCTTTACTCCGTTTATTTTTTTGAGTTTTTCTTTTTGCTCCTCTGTAAGAGATTTTGATTTTTCAACATCAAAAGAGAGGATAGCCTTTGTATTACTGGTATTGGCATGTTGTCAGCCTGGTCATCAACTTGTTTTTGAGGTCATGACTATTTCTTTTTCTATGATTCTTTCTATGGCTTTCATTATTCATCTCCCCTTTTCAAGGGGAGTACTCGAGGTACGAGAGGGAGGGGTTTTATTGTCCATTTTTCTATTTATTAATTAACTTTTTTATCTTCTTTTCAAAAACTTCTATTGAAAAGTTTTCAGCTTGTTTGATACATACATCTTTTTTGTATTTCTTCTTTCAATTATTTTTATCAAAAATTTTAAACTTTTCTACAAAATCTTTTCACTCTTTATTTTCGAAGAATTCTCAGGTAGTTCATTCAAGAACCGTTTCGGTAAGTCATCATCATTTATATGCAAACACTGGCTTTCCAGCAGCCATTACCTCTATCGGTACGATTCAAAAATCCTCTTCTCCTGGGAATACAAGTCATGAACTATTTTGCACGAGAGATACAAGGGCATCTCAGTATTGAGGTCCTGTAAAAGTAATATTGTTGCTTTCTACTAGATTTTCTAACTCTCATCTAAAATTTCATTGACCAATGATAACCAATTTTTTCCCGGACATTTTATTAAAAGCATCTATCGCTACTTCTATTTTTTTGAATTCTGTGAGTGCAGATATGATTATGTAGTAAGAAAATACCCCACCTAGCCTCCCCTTACTAAGGGGAGGGACTTTTCTACCCCCCTCCTTGACAAGGAGGGGTTGGGGGAGGTCTTTCATTTTCTTCGCAAACCTTTCAGTCTCAACTCCAGGATAGATAATCTCACTTTCTTTTCTATAGTATTTCGTAATTCTTGAAGCAGTATTATTTGAATTTGCTATACTTATATCAGCTCTTGAACTTGCTACTATATCCCATTGTCTTAATTTCAAGAATAGCTTATTTAAGAAGAATCACTTTATTCCAGTGCTGAATCAAATATCCTTTTTATACTCATTTGTCCAGTCCCAAAGGTATCTTGCTGGAGAATGATAGTATACTATAAATTTTGTCTCTGGTTTCGTAATAGCTCAGTGGGCAAAACCACTTGATGAGCAAAGTACGATATCATATTTTGAAAAATCAAGTTGTTCTATACTTCTTGGCATGAGAGGAAGACAAACCCTTTGTTTCTTTGTCCAGTTATATCTTTTCTGAGAAGGAAGAGAAAAGACTTGTGTATTTATTTTTTCTTTTGGAAAAAATCATCACATTTTTTTTTCATCGTATACAAGTGTGAACAAATCAGCATCAGGAAATATTTTCAAGAAACTTTCTACTACCTTTTCTGCTCCTCCAAATTTTACGAGCATTTCATGGAGTATTGCTATTTTCATCTTTATTTTTATGAATAATCTAAGAGCTTGATTAAAATATAATTATTTTTTGAAAAAAATGAATTTTTTGTTACTATTTTGATATAATATAGTTTTTAATTATCAAAAATTATCTGTATGGTAAAAAAAATAGTATCTTTTCTTCTTTTTTTTATATTTTTTGTAGGTATTTGATTCTCTCAGTCGTATTCTGCAGTACAACAATCATTTGCACCAGGTTCACTTGAGGCTATAGCAAATTGACAAACAGAGAGTAATGGACAAACTCAGGTGTCTCCTGAGTTCAACTCAAGCCAAACACCAGTTGAGAGAAACTCTAACTCAAATCAAAATAGCAATGTATGTCAATGAGATGATTGTATTAATTCACAAGGCTTTAAAATATCTGTTTCTAAGATAGCTCCTGGGGGTGATTTTGTAGCTGATGAGTGACTCAAAACTACTCCTGAAGTAGTAAATTTTGTATTGGGTACTATTATTCAGAAGCTTATGATAGCGCTCGGGAGCTTAGCACTTATTATAATGACTATTTGAGCTGGATATATGATACTTGCTCACGGACAAGATGAACTCTTGAGTAAATGAAAGTCTATTTTCATATCAGGTATTACTTCCTTGGTAGTTGCACTGAGTGCATATTATCTTGTGAGCTTCATTCGTTTTATTCTGTATAGTGGAACTTAATTTTGTAATAAAAAATATGATGAAAAAATTGTTACTATATTTTACTTTGTTTTTCTCGCTCTTTTCTTTTTTTAGTGAGAATATAACTTTTTCTGCTGGTCCGAACACTGAAGCACCTAAAGTAAATTGTATTGGCCTTCCAGGCTGTCCCGATAAGGATATTGAAAATCCAGGTGGATATAACATAGACGATAATGTTACTTTGAAATGGGTCTCGGCACTTATTTGAGAGTTTATAAAGTATGTCGCGGTAGTAGCTGTTATTACTCTTATGATTAGCGGTATTATGTATTTAGTTTCAGGCTGAGAAGAGGAAAAAGTAAAAAAAGCGAAGACTTGGATTATCTGGTCTCTTGTTTGAGTGTTTTTTTCAGTTTCAGCTTGGTGAATTATTAATGTGTTAAATAGTTTATCTATTTTATAATTTTATGATACGTATGAATTTTTTAAGAAAAATATTTTTTATAGGACTGATACTTTTATCAAGTTTTAGTTTTGTGTGAGCTGAATGAGATGATACGAAAATAAAAGATGCATTGTTGTGAAATGACGGAGTGGCAATAGGAAGTGATAGTATTGTAAGCGATGGAAATGCTGTAAATTTTGAAGATGGTTTTCTTTTTCTCGATGTTGTTTTTGCATTTGTAAAAGAGTCTATTTCAGGTTTGCTTATGCTTATAGCACTTGGAGTATTTTTATTTATTGGTATTAGACTGTCAGTAGCAAGATGAAATCCAGAAGAGTTCAAAAAAGCAATGATGCAATTTGTTTATGCTGTCGTATGAATTTTTATTGTTTTTGTTGCATGGGCAGCAGTGAAGTTAGTTGCTGGTCTCAATATAGGTTAATTTTAATTTTTATTATTTTTTCATGTTATATTATTTCAGAAAAATATTTATTGTTTTATTCATTAGTATATTTTGTTTTTCTTGATTTGAGGTTTTTGCTGCAGAAGGTACAGAAACTTTGGATTGTAGTTGACAAGACTGGGACTCTGATACCGTAAGTATATCAGATGGAATTGATAATTGTTTAAAATGAAGTGCCTTGGCAAGTTGAGATGATGCGAGTGTAGAGGTATGACTTAAAGAGAATATTAATACTTGGACGCAGGCCCTTGCTATGTTTCTGTGAATCTTCTCAGTGTGATCAATAGTGTATGGAGGTTTGCTTATGACTCTGAGTACTGGAGATGATGAAAAGATCAAGAAAGCAAAAGATGTCGTAAAATGGTGAATGATAGGTTTTATTTGTGTTATTTCTGCCTCTGCAGTGATCTTGTTGGTGGTAAATATAATGTTTTCTATTTGATCATAATGAAAAGAATACTTTGATTCATTCTTTCTACTTTTATTTTTACTCTTTGATTTCTTTTTATAAGAAGCTATTTTTTCTGATGAGATGAACTTGAGCATATACATTATATCGAAGAGACCTATATTGACGCACGAGAAGAAGAAGAAGACTTTGAGCAGTGGTACATAAATCAAGTTGACTTGGAAACATTAAAGGAGAAACAGGAAGCTATAAAGAAGAAATTAAAAGCTAAATTTTCACAACAGACTATTATAGAATTTCATTACTTTCCTTGAGGTTTTAAAAATAAGGTATCAGCTTATAGAGATACTTTAAAAAATTTTTTAGAAAGTGATCCTATGAAGTCAAAGATAAGAACATTGAATATTCATATGAATGAAAAACTTTTTGATGTACGATGAAAAATGAAGAATAGAGTCCTTCACTTTTTTTGAGTTTTATGAATGGAACAGGGTGAGTTTTTATCAGTATGAATACATGAATTTGCTCATTATGTTGATTTATATTTTCTTAAAAAATCAGTGCTGAGAGATATAAGCGATTACTTTTATTCTATCTCTTGGGATTCAGCAAAGGTAATGAAATCATGAGGAATACAAAAACACTTTGTTTCTGGATATGCTATGACGAACAAATATGAGGACTTTGCAGAAAGCTTTACCTACTATATTTTACATAATGATGATTTTCTAGAAAAATCTCAAGAATCTGAGGTATTAAGAGAAAAATATGATTTTTTTACTAAAAACCTTTTTAAGCAAAACGAATTTATTTGAACTGACTTTTCTTCCAATGAAAAAGTAGAAAATTATTATTGGGATATTACAAAAATAGAGTTTCATTTACAAAAACTATTGATTTTTTTAGAAAAGGGAATATAATGAGACTACCAATTGAAATGTAACTTCTTAAGTCTTGTCTCGATTCTTCATCATAAAGAGTCTTTAGAAAAGTACATTTTGCGAAATACGAAAACTTTGAATCATTCATTCATTTCAATTTTTTATTCAGATGAAAATAATTTTCACTTATTTATAAGCAAAGTTTTTTTGTGTCCTCAAGGGGCATCAAGATATTTCGATTTTATTTATTAACTTTCAAAATATATATGGAAGATTTTTTAGCCGATTTAGATAATGAATTAAACGGTAACGATACTGGGAACAATCCAGTAAAAAAAGTAGAAGATGATAATGGAGCAAAAAGCGTAGAGATTAAAAAGGATTTTTTAAGAAATAACTGAAAACCAAGTAATCAAAAAAAGACTATTGCACCTCAGACAAAAAAAATACCTTCCTCACAGCCAAAATGACAAAGGAGCCAATGAAGAAGAACCACTTCAAATTGAGCATCTGAAGTAAAAGGGAAGTTTATTTCTACCTTTCCTGAAACAAAATTTTACCTCCCATCTTTAAGAGAAGGATATACAAGATTTATCCCTATTTGAGGAAATAATGAGACGGGATCAAAGAATATGAACATGGCTCAGTATAATGATGATATAGTTATTATTGACTGTTGAGTACAATTTACAGATGCGAGTTTACCAGGTGTAAACTATTCTATTCCGGATGTTTCTTTTTTAACAAAGTATAAGAAAAACATAAAAGGTATTATCATTACTCATGCCCATCTTGATCATATTGGTGCATTGAAACACATTCTGCCAGCACTTGGTATGCCACCAGTATATGGAACAAAACTGACTCTTGGTTTTATCAAAAAACAACTTATTGAAGCTCAAATATTTGATTATGCGACTCTTATAGAAATTGATGCTGGAAGTACTAAAAAAGTAAAAATATGAGAATTTCAAGTTGAATTTTTCAAGGTAAATCATAGTGTTCCAGACTGTGCTTGATTTTGTATGGAATCACCAGGGGGAGCAAAGTTTGTCCATACCTGAGATTTTAAAATAGATCATACGCCTGCGATAGATGCTCCTGCAGATCTTGATAGAATTGCAGGGATTTGAAAAAAAGGTGTAACTTTATTTTTATCAGACTCTACTGGTTCTACGAGAAAAGGTTTTTCAATGAGTGAAAAGAATGTTTGAGAGGCACTTGATGCTATAGTGAGAGATCACCATAAGGGTAGACTGATTATAGCAGCTTTTTCATCATGGATATCAAGGGTTCAACAATTAGCGGATATATGTGATAAGTATGGAAAAACTATATTTTTGAGTGGAAGAAGTATGATAGAAAATGTTGCTATAGCAAAAGAACTTGGGTATCTAAAAATTAAACCAGGAACTATAAAGAAAATGACACCAAAAGCAACAGAAGGAATTCTTCCTCATAAGCAAGTAATAATTACTACCTGAAGCCAATGAGAGCAGTTTTCAGCTTTGACTAGAATGGCCGAATGAAGTCATAACGCTGTTGAAATAATTAAGTGAGATACCGTAGTTTTTTCATCGAGTATTGTTCCTGGAAACGATAGGTCAGTAGTAGCTATTATTAATAAACTTATTAGACTTTGAGCAAATGTTCTTACGAAAGATGATGGAGAGTTTCATACATGAGGACATGCGTTTCAAGAAGAGCAAAAAATAATGCTAGATTTAGTAAAACCAAAGTATTTTGCACCAGTATATGGTGACCTATATTTTAGAACGGTTCATAAAAATACTGCTGTTTCAATGTGATTCAAACCTGAAAATGTTCTTATGATAGAGAACGGTGCTATTGTTGATTTTGCTCCAAAAGGACTTTCTGTTTTTAAATCAAAAATAAAAGCTCCAATTCAAGAAATTATTATTGATAGTAATGCTATGTGATTAGCTGGATCTCATGTAATAAAAGCAAGAGAAAAAATGATGCATTCTTGAGTATTGGTTATTAACTATAAAGTGGATAAAAAATCTAGAGCTATTTTAGGACATATAAAACTTGAAACCAGAGGTTTAGTGTACTTGGAAGAGGTAAGATATATTCATAGAATGATTCTTAAAAAATCAAAAGAGTTGTATGAAAATACTATTTTAGATGTTCCTGATATCTTAGAAAAAGATCTTTTGAAAATTATTAGAACAGATTTAGAAAAGTTTATTCTCTATAAGGTAGATAGAGAACCAATGATTATTCCAATGATTACTGAGGTTTAGTAAAAGAAAAAATATAAGAATGATGGATTGAATAAAGTAAATAATTTGGGTAGATCAATAGAGGAGTGTCTTGTAAGGTTTTCTAAAAAAAATCTTTGGAGAACGAAAAAAATACTATACTATATAGATAATTCGCCAACAAAATTTTATTAAAATATTAAAAAGGAGGTTAATATGAATAGAATTTTAGCGCACAAAAGTGCTTTGACTATTTTTTTGGTGGTTATGGGATTCATAATGTCATATACTATATATAATGGTATTTCTTGAGAGAAAATAAATTATTTTCAGATTGGTATTCCTTTCTGAGCGTTTTGTACTATCGCTTTTTTGTTTCATAAACATCATATTTCAAGTGATAAGCGTATCCTAGAGGGCTCTATAATGGGCTCTTTTTGAGTGGGTATAGGTTGCATATTATGAGTAATTTTGGGCTGTATAGCATTAAACCATCAGGAGTTTCTAGGTGTTTGAATGATGTCAGTGGCACTACTATGAGCATTGAGTTGAGTACTTTTTTTTGCTTTGGTAGGTATCTTTGAGGATATTATATGGGCAATTTTGGTTCTTGTTCTATGAAGTGACTTATGATTAAATTTATGAAATAGTTTTTGAGCTACTTTATGACATGATCTTGGTTTTAATATTAATACTATTACAACCGTAGATGCTTTAAATATTGCTATTGGGGTTACTCTTGCAGGTATTATAATACATTTTTATTTGAGCTATAAAAGAATTTGTATTGTTGAAAAGATATGCCAACAAGAACAAAAAATTGACAATTTATAATTAAGATTATAATGACTTTCTTTGTTAGTTTAAAGGTGTTGATTGTATGAAAAAGTATAATATATGGTCAGATCTTTCTATACCAAATATATTTGTTTTTACTATAGCTTGTATTTTTGGCATTGTTTCGATCTGTATGATTTCTTTAAAAGATAGTTATATTACTTATTTCGATTGTATTATGCTACTATCCTCTTTTTCTCTTTTTTGTTGGTCAATAGACTATAAAGATACTGAGAGTGATTATTAGTAATTTTTAAAAAATAGAGGGAAAACTTCCCTCTATTTTTTTGCGATTTATATTATTTACAAAATTGAAAAACTCTATAGAATATGAGTTAGAAATTAATATTATATTTTTAGTATAAGAGAAATATGTTTGGAATGAAAAAAATGACAAAGAGACAAAAAAAGAAGTTTAAGTGGTTTATAGCTTTTATTATTTTTGTAGTATGAGCATCTTATTTTTCATACTATATGTGAAAGAATGACCTGAGTATTTCTGATGCAAAGAAACAATTATTATGAGAAGAAAAGGGTGAACAAATAAAAAATCCATCCCCTAACCCCTTACCTTTAAGTCTAAAGGAAGGGGAAGAAGATGGTCCAATAAAAAAGGAAGAAGTGAATATAATTCGTGAAAAATCTCTTATAGATTTTGATAACTTACCTATTTGAGTTGATTTTTGAACTCCTGTAAGCTTGTGAGCAACGAAGTTTACGTATTCTGATTTGAAGTGACTCGAAGTAAATGCAGGATCATTTGAAAAAGAAAATATAAACTGTGATAATGTAACTGATTTTTTGAGTAGCACTATTAATACTTGGTTCTATTGGAATACTTGTAGAAAAGTGATATCAGATGATGATGGAATAAGTTTTTATGTTATTAAGCTAAGTGAAGATAAAAGTGAGTATATTTATGAAAAGCACTATATTCTCTATAATAAGTGACTCTATGGGGTGTATGAGATTGTATCTTGAATCTCAGTAGATGAGGATAATATAGGACTGGATATTCAAGCTCAGCATTCTGTATTAAAAGAGAAAAATGAAGATTATGCAGTATTAGAAGTGGTAGATAGTTTATTTAAAAAAATAATAAAATAATTTTATGAGAGTATTATTAAAAATATCGGGAGAAGCTCTTGGTTGAGGAAAATGATTTGGTCTTGATGATGATATGTTAGATACGGTTACGGATCTAATTTCTGATCTAAAATCAAAGAATATTGAACTCTGAATTGTTGTTTGAGCTGGAAATTTTATAAGATGAGCTGAGGTGAAAAAAATTGAAAGGTGTAATGCCGATAGTATGTGAATGTTGGCTATCAATATTAACTCTATTGCTCTTGCTGATGTTCTTTCCAGGAAGTGAATAGGGTCAAAACTGGTAAATTCATTTTGAATTGATGGTGTGGTTGAAAGGTTTAATAAAGATAAGGCAGTTAAGAATATAAAATCCGGAAAGGTTATTATTTTCGGATGAGGAACATGAAACCCATATTTCACGACTGATACTGCTTGAGTACTTAGAGCACTTGAAATAGAAGCTGATATGGTGATAAAAGCTACGAAGGTTGATGGGGTCTATACTAGGGATCCAGTGAAGCACAAAGATGCTGAGTTTATTCATTCAGCTACGTATGATGAAGTATTAACTCAAAACCTCAAGGTTATGGATTTGACAGCAATAGCTCTTGCGAAACAAAACAATCTTACTATTAAGGTGGCAAATCTTTATAAAAAATGAGCTATCTTAGATGCTATTCTTTGAAAAAAAGAGGGAACGACGATTTCTTAAAAATTCTTTTGACATTTATAGTTTTATCAATACTCTATGTTCACAATTTTTGAGTGATGTAAAAACTTCATTTTAAATTAATATATAAAATAATCAAGATGTTAGGAAAATTAAAGAAAAGAAAGAGACTAAGAGTTCACGGATTCTTAAAGAGAAGTTCTACTGTTGGTGGGAGGAATGTACTTAAAAACAGAAGAAGAAAAGGAAGACACCAATTAACGGTTTCATACCCAAAAAGATATCAAGAAATCAACGGGAAAGCAAAGATGCATATCGTTGCTGGAGGTACTGCTAAAAAATCACCTTTCGATGGAAAAGGAAATTATATAGTAAGAAAAAAATAAGACTTATTTTTTAAGAGCTTACTTTTTCAATGATAAAGAAAGAATATAGATTAACAGAAAGAGAAGTGAAAAAGGTTTTGTGAAAATGAAAACCTTTTTTTTCGTATAGTATTGTTTTGAATTATTTGAAAAATAAATGAGAGAATCATAGGTTTGCTATTGTATTATGATCGAAGCCTGTAAAAAATAGTGTTGAAAGGAACTTTTTCCGTAGGTTGTTTTACGATACTGTTGGTGACTTTCTTTTAGATAAAAAAGAAAAAAATACTGCGCTAGATATGGTTTTTGTGGTGAAAAAGAAAACAAAATTAGACAAAAAAAACGAAAGTCTTATAAATGACTTTAGAAAAGAAATTAATTTTTTATTTAATAAAGTAGTTTGAGCATGAAAAAAATACTAGATATACTTATTATAGTTTTACTTACTATCTTGGTAATGAATCTGTTTTCGAATAAAGCAGAACAAACAGCAACTGGGAACCTCATACTTGAAAGCATAGATAACAATTATACGATTCCAGCAGCAGTTTGATTGAAAATTCAAAATAAAACGGATGCAGATGTTACACTCAATACCTGTGAAGATATAGAGATTAATTATGCCGGTCAAAACCTCACCTTTGACCCTATTCTTTCAAATGGTGAAAACTTCTGTAAAGATATAATAGTTGCGTCATCAAGTACTGAAAATATTGATTATAACTATTATTATAAACAGTTTCTTACTGCTGGAGGCTATACTTTTAAGTCTTCTCTTGGTGAAAAAGAATATATTTCTCAGTTCAATATAGAAAATCCAGGAACGATAAGAAAACTTTTTACTACTATATTTTATGCTCCTATTTATAATTTGTTAGTTTTTCTTACTTTGCTATTTAGTAACTCTTTAGGGTATTGAATTATAGCTATTACTATTGTGCTTCGCTTGTTGCTTATATATCCTCAGCATAAAATGATGCTTTCTCAGAAAAAGCTTCAAGCTATTCAACCAAAAATAAAAGAAATACAACAAAAATACAAATGACAACAACAGGTTCTTGGAATGAAGCTTATGGAACTTTATAAAGCAGAAAAAGTAAATCCAATGGGATCAATAGGTTTTTTACTTATACAAATGCCTATACTATTAGTAATGTATAATATTATTCTTCATATAAAGGATCCTTCAAATTTTTATTATCTCTATGAAGCTTTATCGCGTTTTGATTTACAGACAGTATCGTATAACTTTTTTGGTTTAGAGCTACTCGAGTCTTGAGGAGTGAAAGGAGCTATATTGGCTATTTCTGTATGAATAGTTCAGTTTATCCAGATTAAACTTTCTCTTGCTAATAAAAAGAATGATGAAAAGAAAGGAGTAGTGCTAGAAAAGAAGAAAGGAGATGCTGGGTATAATCAATTTATGCCAGACCCAAATATGATGAATAAATTTATGCTTTACGGTATGCCAGCAATGGTGGTAGTATTTACCTATCATCTATTTGCTTGAGTTGGTTTATACTGGGGGATTTCAACCTTATTTATGCTTTTTCAACAGTTAATTGTGAATAAAAAATAAAATAATGCAAGTTAAGTCTCAACTTTCGCTTTGACTTCAGTGCTTGTTTTTGTTACTATAGTTTGGTTTATAATTTATTCCTAAAAACTCCCCGTTATGATTAAAAGAGTATTATTGTGTCTTTCATTGTTTGCTGTAGCTCTACCACATGTAGATGCATATGAAGTACTAGATTGTTCTTCAGATGTTGTTTTTGATTCTAATTCTTGTAGTCAGTGTTTTGATGGAGGAACAAAAGTACAAGGTGATTATATTGGTCTCTTGAAAGATGATTGGATAAATGCTACGGATTCAAAAAGAATTCTTTATAAAGAAGAGCAAAAAATGCCTTCTCTCATTTCTCTTGACTCTGATAATGTTGTTTGGTCTCAAACTCCAAGTGCAGATGGATTCTGGGAATATTCTGAAGAATTTGATGCTTTATATAGTGAAGATGAAGAATGATATATTCTTGACTCTTGAAAAAGAGTAACTTGGCTTCAATCTAAAGTAGGATATGCTTATAAGCTTGATCAAAATGCTGCTGTTGAAAATACAAATATTGGTTTACTTGTATACCCAATCTCTACTCATACTATTCTTGAGGATGGAATTCCAAGTATAGATGATGATGAACATAGAGAGTGTGTTTTATTTAAATCTGCTTCTGCTTCAGAGGCTGAAGTACCACCAGCTCCAGAAAAACTTCCTGATACTGGTCCAGTTCAATATATATTGGTTCTTATACTTGCTATGCTTCTTGGTTTTGGTTTTATTACTATTAGAAATAAGGCATAATAATTATTATAATTTTTCGTTAAAAAAATAGCTTCATCTCTATAGATGAAGCTATTTTAGTAAGAAAAAATATTACATTTTAAAAATATAAAAATAATAAAGTCAATTCAAATATCTCGGCTTTTATTATGAGATATGGTATTATAGTAAATGGTTTATACAGAAGTATATAAAACATTTATTTTCCAACCTTGTATATATATGTTCAGAATTGTCGAAAATTATAAAATCATGTTTCTTAGCTTATTAAGGAATACTTTTGAGACGGAAAAGATTGGCAAACTATTAGATGATAAAATTGAGGACGATTGTGATGTGGAAACTCTTTTTCAAGGATCAACAGGGTGGTGAGATACAAAACAAAAAGTAATTGATCATTTTGTATGAAAGAATGACTCATTGGTAAATAAACAAGCTTCCAGATTAAAAACGGAATTAATAAAATTAAAAGTTGAAAAACATATAGCCGAAGAAGAGACTAAAAACTTTTTAGAGGATATTCATAAGTCGGTAAGTAGTTCGTTAAGTTCTACAGAGAAGCTTGATGAGAGTGATGTATTGGAAAAGTTGAATAAAATTGACTTAAAAGTACAGGATCGAATTGAGAAATTTAAAATACAAAAAGAAAAAGAAAAGTTTCAAAAAGAACAGGATACCATAGTAAATAAAATTGATTGATTTGAGAATGGTTCTTATAAAAATAAGGTTGAAATGCAAAAGACAGCTGACCAAATTATTAAAAGCACAAACTCATTTAACTTAAGATTAAAAAAATCAAAATACTGATCTCAGTTAGATCCTATTGACACTGAAAAATTGAATTGACTTATGGAGATCAGTAATAAAATTCAAGAAGAAAAAGATGCTATGCCAGATAGAGCAAAAGCACTTAGAAGTTATTTTTTAAATCCTCAGTTAGAAAAATTTGAAGAATTATGATTATTAGATCAAGAAAAAATAAGAGTGACTGAACTCGTAAAAGTATTTAATAGAGATCTAAAAGATTTAGGATTTGGTGTATCAGTTAAAATTGAAGATACTGGTTTTTTGGAGAAAATTGATAAAAGAAGATGAGAGTTAGAAGAAGTACAAAAAGTAATAGAGAAAAAAAGAGCTGAAGAAAAGCAAAAATCAATTTTGATAGCAGAAGAAGTTTTGAGAGGTCGTGGGTTTGTTTTTATTGATACTGAAGTATTCACTCAAAGCCTATCAAGGTGATCGAAATGAGATCAAGTGAAGGTTTTACAAACATTTCTTGGGTTTGAGAATCCAGATGGAGACTTTGGTCCTGAAACAGAGACTTCCTTAATGGCATATCAAAAAATGTCATGAAGTAGAGGAAGAAATATAGATGGAGTACTTACTGTGAGTGGTACGAGTAGAGATAAGACATTATGATATATAAAAGCAGATGTAGTAAAATTAGCCCCAAAAAAGATTCAGAAAGATATAGAAAAAGCATGAGTGGGAAAAACTCTAGAAAATGAAGGAAAGGAAAAGAAAAAGGATGGAAGCAAAGATGCTAAAAAAGAAAAGAAGGTATATGAGAACTGAATGAAAAAATTTGAAGAAGTTAAAACAGAGCAGTATGTTGCTGGTACAAAAGGTACCTTTTGATGAATTCTTGATTTAGAAGGATTAAAAGAAAATCTAAATTTAGATTCATTTTTTGAAATAATCAAAAAAATGGATTTTCATTCCCTTGAAAAGTTCTATTTAGAGTCAGAGAAAATATCTGATAAAAATAATCTTACGAAAAAAGGTGGATATAGTTATACTCCGTTTAATATATCTGAATTAAAAGTCTTATTTAAAGAAAAATGATATGATGCTGATGGTTTCTTTTTTGGAGAAGAAGTGATGTCCCTAATAGCGTTATTAGAAAGCTTTTATGTGACTCAAAAAAGAATTCCTGGCATGGTACCAAGAGATAGAATGAGACTGTTATTTGATTTTGATTCAAATGGGAAGCTTCAGATAGATAAAAACTTCTATGTTTGAGAGCTTCAGATGGGCTTCCATTCATTTGATAGTCTTACTGCTGATAATTTAGATATTCTATTCGAAAATCTTTGATTATGAACGTATGAATCTTTTTCTCAAGAAATGGGGAATAACCTTTATAATTCAAGAGAAAGGTTTCAAAGAGCCCTTTGAGTTATTATTGAAAGAGGGGTAACACCATCAGAGATAATGATAAAATGATGAGTTGAACAAGCAAATGGAAGAATATATGAGGAAAGAGAAGGTGTAGTACAGAAAATATCTGAAGAAGTTGATAAGTATGTTGAAAGTAAGCTTTCAGAGTTAAGGAAATTAGAGGAGGAAGAATGAATTGAGGGCATTACTGATATAGAATGAATTTCTCGTGCTATTAAGTTGGAAGCTGTATGATTATTGGCAAGTGCAGACTCTGTTTGAGTATGAGCAAGTTTTAATATAGAAAAATTACCAGCATTTTTTGATAGTTTAGAAGTTTGATTATTCTTTAAAAACGGTCAGTTGGTTCCAGGAATAGCAATATCAAAGAAGCTATTAGAAAAAAATGGCTTTACTGCAACTTGGTCACAGGCATTTCTGGTTGTACCAGTATTTACTGGTACCTATACCATGGATCGTCAAATAGATGATTTTCAAAGACTTTATCCGAAGAAAATCAAAGGAAAAGTAGGAGTGTCAACATATGCAAGTGGTACCTATCATGTAGTAGGCTGAGGAATTGCTTTGAATAGAATTGATCAAGATACTTCAAAGGGGATAGAGAAAATGAAAGAAAAGATGTCAGAAATACTAGAGGGTATGTGAAAGGATATACAGGAATGAAAAACTTTTGAACAAAGTAAGTTTGCATCAGTATCAGAAAACAAAAATGGAGATGCAAAACTCTATGAGGAGATGAAAAGTGTATATGACACATATGCAAAAGGAAAGCCTTATGAAAAAGAATTTCTTGATGATATGATTAAAGGGTACTTAAGCTATTATGAGAATCAATTATTTAAGAATGCCGAAGGTACGAAAGCTACGACTATCTGAGTTTGAGGAGCTATGATTTATTGAATTTTTCCAATTCTTTTCCTTACTGCTTGAGGTGAACATATCAGCACAAAGTGGGAATCAGTGATTCACTCAGTAGATAGAGCGAGAGATATTACGAGAAAGAGTATTGATTTAGGAACTTTAGGAGTAAAAGAAGTTGAATACAAAGGGCATAAGGTTTTATATGTCCCTAACATAAAGAACTATACATGAATTTCAAGTAGCATCTGATCGACTCAAGCTGAAATAGTTGATGGAAATGCTTATATTTCTTGAGACCTTTCTTCGTTTAGTATTGATGATTACACTACTCATGAAGGTTTATATAGAGCTATTATTTTATGAGAAGGTGAAAAAAATGAGAAAACGTGAAGATATGAATCTACAGAAATTGTGGATATTACTTCATCTATTGATGGTTCTTTGAAATCTGAAGAAATATTTCAAAATGATCTCGATGCTATAGAAAGTACAGAAGCTATAAGATGAAATCTTTTCAATATAATACAGTTTGATGCTTTGAATCACCCCAAAACAATTGGAATGCTAAAACTTCAGAAAATGATTTTTAATTATAAAAAGTCTTGAACCCCAGCATTAGATTCTGTTTGGAATCAATTTAATAGAGTGGTTACTCACTCTGGATTTAAAGAGTATGCCAAAGAAAGATGAACAGAAAATCAAGTTGATTTGCTAATAAATAGTTTATCATCTGTAAAAACGGAAAGTGAGAAGGTTCTTATAACCCAATCAGTTGCTAGCAATTTTATGAAAAAATCTTTATTACAGGATACAGATAATGATCCAGCAATTGAAATTGCGAATGGAAAAACGATAGAGTGGTATGATAGGAAATACGGCAGAGCAGCTTATTTTGATAAGCAATTTAAAAAGAAGTTTCCAGCACTATTAAAAAGAATTCAGGATGCAAGAGAAGAGTGGAATAAGACAAATAAAGATGCAACAGAATATACTTTTCAACCAGTTGCTGATGGAGCAGTTGTGTTTACTTGAGTTGAATCTAAAAAAAGAGATAGATCTATCAATGTAAGTGGGATTATGTCTTATACTTGAGCATATAATGTAGCTGAAATAGGACGTAAAAAAGATTTTATAGAAATGCCTTGAAAGTCTGCTGAGGTGGTTAATGGTTTACCAGAAAGAGTATTAGAAAATATACGAGAAGTATTAAATAAAAATGGTGCTGATTTGAAAAATATTCAACAAGTGAAAGACTTTATAAATACCAAGCAGACAGGTTGATTAAAAGTTGATTATACACTTGCCTTTACCAGAATGTGAGAATGTTTGAATGATTCAGTCGTAATAAAAGATATTACTATCATAAAAGATGGAAAGAGAATTAAAATATGAGCTACTACTACAGGTGAGGTATATAGTCCAAGTCATGATGTTGTGAATTGGTGATTAGTTTTTCATTGAAAAACAGAGAGAAGGAAGAATAATAGTTGATGATGAAATGGTAACTCAAGTAGTAATGTAGATACAAGTCAGCCTGATAGCAATGAAGGGAATGTGAATGTCCCTTCTGATCCAAATGCTCCTAATATCTAATAATTATAAAATTTATGAAAAAAATAGTTTTAACTTTATCTCTTCTCTTATTATTCTCTTGCTGAGAATCACTTGTTGAGGAGGAAAATAATATTTCTGAAGAAATAAATATCCCGATAGAAAAAACACTAACAGAAACTCCTGCAAATCCTGATATTATAAAAATACCTGTAGATACAGGACCAGACTTATAATTTTGACATATTTGTTTATATTTATATAGTATCTTTTGTTTTACCATAAATAACTTTGTTTTATTATGAAAAAAATCATATTTCCCATCTCTTTATTACTATTCTCTCTTCTCTTTATAAAGGAGGTAGAGGCAATTAATGTATCTTCACTTACATCTGCACAGACATCTTGTTCTGAAGCAAATATAAGTGATACATTTTATATGTCTTCTACGAGTGCAACTTATTTTTTATATGATACATATACGAGTAGTAATCAAAGGCTAATATCAAACAATAGTACCAATGTTGGAATATGGCAATCAGACAGTGCTTTAGTTACATGATGTACTACAGATGCTGATTGGCATAGAATTAGTACTTATGCACCTGGAAATAATACAAGCGTTATTGCTGTTGGAGCAAATTGTACTATTAGTAGGCCTACAAATAATGCTAACAGGACTTTTCAAGTAGTGTATAATGTAGCAAATTATGGAATCACTTCTGGAACAGATTCATATACTCTCCAGTACTTTACAAGTACTGGGTCTGTGGACTCTAATTCCCCAGATGGTACAGAATCTTTTACTAATATTGGGTTTAATGATCTTAATGTACATGGAAATGAGTGTTATAATGTTGAATTACAATATTGTTGAGATGGAGAGATAAATGGAACTGAGACATGTGATACTGCTGATGCAACTCAAACTGGATGGTGAACATCAGGGTGTTCTGTTTCTTGTCAACCTGATAATGGTTGATGAGGATGAGGTGGAGGATGAGGGTCTTGATCTTGAGGTTGAGGTTGATGAAGTAGTGATGATGATTCATCAGAAACTTGTTGAGATTGAGTTTTACAAAGACCCAACGAAGATGGGATTAATGAACAATGTGATTTTGGATCTATAGCTGATTGGTGAGTATGTAATAAAGCTACATGTGCTTGGTGAGATCTTACTTCTCCAGGTCAGTATGATGGTGATATTACCATTCCGAATGATGGTAGAATTAGCTTCTGACCTAAGAACGATATTATTGTATGACATGGTATCAATCCTTTTTCAGAAACACTTCAAAAACCATATATTCAAAATGAATCTGATTTTTCTGTACAGTTTGATAACCTGTGTGTTGTCAAAAAAGCTGGAAGTAATTCTTTAGATGGTTGATCTCCACAGTGTGAACCAATTGGAGTTATAAACCCTTGAGAAAAACATAGTTTTATCAACTATCCAAACTTTGTATGAAATAAGAGTACTATTACTGGAAGTTATGGGGATAATACTCTATTGGTTACTTTAGATGATAACGGCACTTTATATGATTCTGCATACTTTACAGCACCATTTAAAGTAAGAGTTTCAAAGCCAAGTGTAGCTACGACATGAGGAGGGACGAGCTTTATTTCTGATACGACTGATATTGCAAATATAAAAGATGTAGCAGATGAAGGTAGAGAAAACCTTAATGCTTGAGAGAATTCTAATTTTGTTTGAGCTGGTATATCGACCTGAAGTTTATCAAGTGCTATTAAAACTATTGATGATGTTTCTATTGTAAGTGATATTTCTGATGATGGAATAGCAGCTCAGGGCTCACTTAATGACTTATTAGATGATACTGGAACTCCTTCACTTATTACTACTACCGACTTAGAAGACTTTGAAAGCTATAATGGAATAGAAAATGTTTTTATACTGAAGGAGAAAAACTTTAGAGTGCTTTCAGATACTTTTAATAGTATTGCTGGAGCAAGAACATATATTATAGAAAATGGAAATCTTCTTATTGATGATGATATAGATTATCCAAGTAATATAGCTTTTGTAGTAAAATCTGGGGATATCAAAATAAAAGAAAATGTAAATCTCATTACAGGAACTTATATTTCTATTCCTGGAGCAACGACTGGTTGAGGAATTGTATGAACGAGTGATACAAATGAAGTTTTAAAGGTAAGAGGGTCTTTATATGGAGATATTTCGGAACTCGTATCAAGTAGGACCTATGTAAAAGAAAATCCAAATGGGCAGATAAATGTAGGAACTATTGTAAGTTTTGGATCGAGTTTATTTAGAAAACCTGCTCCTTTGACTTGACAGTTTATATGAGAATACCTTAATTCTGAGAAAGTAGCAAAATAAAAAAATGTGGATTTTTCCACATTTTTTTATACTTCATTGATAATTTCAAATGATTTGTAACTTCATACGATGGCAACTCATATGACTTTTTTCCAGTCATTTGTCTTTTATTAAATCAAAAATAGGTGTTTTCGTTTTTTCTAATATTTTGTTAGCAAGTTCTTTGTTTCCTGTTTGTTTTGCATAAAACATAAGGTTCCCAAGCAATGTTTTTCCATACTTTTCTATACTATAGAAGTCGAGATAATATACCTCATCAAGATATACTTGAGGGAAACTAGTCTGCATTTTCTGAAGTCAATTTATGAGTCAGTACTTATCCTTGAATTTTGAATATTTTTCTATAGTTTTTATATATGTCTCTATTTCTATTTCTGGATTTATGTTTCTTTTTTTGCACCAGAAAAAAAATCCATCTCCTCCGTATTTTAGGACTCAGTCGGCTCAAAAGTATACAAAATTTTCTTCAAGAATCTTTTCTTGAGTTTGAGTGTATATTTGTTTCTCAGATAGTAAAAAATCCTTTTGATTAGGGAAGTAATATACTTTTGGTGGAGTCCCTACTTTATATATACAATCTTCATCTATAAGCTTCTTGATATGTCTGTGAATGATTTGAGGTGAGAGATCAAAAGCTTGTTTAATATAGTTTATGGTGGTAGGTTTATTGCTTTCTATATACTGTAGTATGTTATGTTTTGTATTTGTTCTCATAGTTTATAGTTTATAGTAAACTATAAATAGTACATCATTTTCTATTATAAATACAAATAAAATATGGATTTTTCCATATTTTTTTTTATAATTCTTTTCATAGTTATTATTTATAAAATAATTTTATGACAAATAAAGGGCAAATTTTTTTCATTATGTGAGTTTCAGGTTCAGGAAAGTGAACATTAAGGAAGAATCTAGAATGAGAATCTTTAACTGATTCTAAGTTCTTGAAATCCTATGTTACGAGACCGATGAGAGTGTGAGAGATAAATGGAGATATGTATAACTTTATTAGTGAAAAAGAATTTAGGGAAAATATAGGGAAGAAAGAGTTTTTAGAGTATGAAAAGGTTCACGATCTTCACTATTATGGTACAAAATATAGAGATGCTATTAGTGAAGGAATTGAAGTATGAAAAAAAGTGATCAAAGAAATAGATATGAGGGGATTAAAGAACATACATAAAAATCATCCAGAATTACAAAAATATATCACAAGTATTTTTCTCGATATTTCTGAGGAAAAGCTATCTGAACGTATTAAAAAAAGAGGTGCTTTTATGAGTCAGGAAGAATTGAATCAGAGAAAAAAAAGTCTTAGAGATGAAAAAAGAGATTCAAAAGTATATTGTGATTATATTATCGACACAAGTATTATAACTCCTGAGGAAGTTTTATATCAAGTTTTAGACATTATAAATAAATAAGATGAAAATACATATAATCACTATATTTCCAGAGTCATTTGATTCGTATTTTTCAAGCTCTATTATTTGAAATGCGAAAAACAAAGGATTATTTGAAGTTGAGTTTTATAAACTGAATGATTTTTCTTCAAAAAAATTTGGCCATGTAGATGACAAAGCATATGGTATGCATGGGCAGGTTCTATGTGCTGAGCCTTTAGGGAAAGCTATAGATTTTATATATGGTCAAGTTGGGAAACATATTCCTGTATTGTATATGTCACCGAGCTGAGAAGCATTGACACAAGAAAAAGTAGAACGTTGTCATAAAAAATTAACGGAATTTATTATTATTTGTGGTCATTATGAGTGAATTGATCAGAGGGTTATTGACATGTATAGCGTAGAAAAAATAAGTATTTGAGAGTATGTTATATCAAGTGGAGAACTTGCTTCTATGGTTTTTATTGATGCTTTAGTAAGGCATATTCCAGGGGTTTTATGAAATGTTCAATCTTTGGAAGAGGATAGTTTTAGTAAGCAATTGAATAGACAAAAAGAGTATCCTGTATATACTAAACCAAAAGATTTCCATTGATTGAAAGTTCCTGAAGTTTTGTATTCTTGAAATCATGCAGAAATTGAAAAGTGGAAGAGGGAGCACTTATCTTAGATAATAATATTTTAGAAGTATGAATATAAATGCTATTATAGATTTTTTGTATAACAACATTACTTTTGAAATGTTCATAAAGTTTCTTGTTCTCTATTTTTTCATTATTTGGATTTCTCTTTTGGTTTGGGTGGTAAAAGATATTTCAAACAGAACGGATAATATTTTATTACAGCTTTTATCAATACTTATTATTCTTTTCCTTACTCCTTTCGGCATATTTATATACTTTATTATTAGGCCAGGGAAAACATTTTTAGAGAGGTGTTATGAGGAAATAGATCATAACCTGGATGTGATAGCTCAGTTTGTGGAAGAGCATACGAAAGTGAAACAACAGGAGAAGAGAAAAGCAACTCCAAGGAAAACTACTTCAAAATAATAGCATGAAAAAAGGACCTTATCTTGTAAAAGATAAGGTCCCTGTTTTTATAGAAGAATGATCAATGATGGTGTTTGTCTTCTATCGAAGAATCTAGATTATATTGTTTTTCATCCAATTTCCCGTTCAATTTATCAACTATGACAGCTATAAGGGCATCAAAGGTGACATTGATAGAAGTTCTACACATATCAAAAATTCTATCTGTAATTGCAATTGTTATAATTATACTAGGATCTATTCCAAATATTGATAAAATAAATGCGAGCATAAATAACGATGCTGATGGTACTCCTGCAATTCCTATAGCCATTGTAAGGGATATTATTGCTATGAGAAAATATTGTAAGATGATAAGCTCAAGAGAATCTTGATTTGCACCCATTACCGTGTACATAGACAAGCAAAAAGCTGTTCCAACCATATTCATGGTTGCTCCTATGTAAATAGTAAAATCTCTATTACTTTTTGATACTCCCATATTTTCAGTTGCTTCTTCTGTTATTTGTATAGTAGCAACACTACTAGCAGAGAAGAATGAAAATAATGATGCTGGAGATACCTTTTTATAGAATATGAGAGGGTTTAATCGTACCATTATTAAGCTTATAGCTGGTAAAACAGCATAAAGTAGGAATAGAGCTGGAACTCCTATGGCCAATAGAGAGAAGAGTTTTTTTATTTCTTCCCAATCTTGTCCTCCTATCATGGTAATCACTATTCCAAATATTCCGTAAGGAGTAAATTTTATAATGAGATCTACCATATATGTTACAAACTTATTAAGCTCAACCATACCTTTTGATAGTACACTTTCCTTTCCTAATTTAAGGAGAAAAATACCAAAAACTGCACTAAATGCAATAAGGGCAAGAGCATATTTTAAGTCTAAAAACATATCAAGAAATGATGGCGGTATCATACTTACTAAATATTCTGTAACTTTGAACTCTGTTCCTTGACCTATTGTATTTGATACATTAGATAAGGAAGTACTGCTAACACTGTCTATTTCTCCAAAGCTTACATGCATTATATTTGCTGTAACCATACCTGCTGTAGCTCCTATTATACCAAAAAGGATTATGAAAAACATAACTTTTTTTCCTATTTTAATGATGGTATTTATTTCGGAAGTACATATGGCAGTTACAATGCCTGTAAAAATTATTAGAGGAACTGGTGATTTTAAGAGCGTTAAAAATACATCTTTCAAGGTCTTTCCAATTTCTAATAAGGTAGAGCTTGGGTATACGAGAACAAGTACTAAAGCTAATACAAACATGATGAGTAGCTTTTTATTAAAGCTCAATTTTGAGAACTTTATTATTGGCGAAAAGAGTACAGATATGACTCTTTCAAACCTATTTGTTTTTATTATAGTCATAAGTTTATATAAAAAGTTGATTGATTAATTAACAACAACTGTTGACATGTTAAAGAACAGTATTATTATTCTAATGTTTTATGTATGATAGTCAATACTTTATTTGTAAGTCAATAATAAAAAGAGAAGCAATCGCTTCTCTTTTTATTATTGTACTGTAATATCTGTAGGACTTTCATTATATCACTTTGTTCCATCTCAGAGTTGTCCGTAACGGTTGTTTCACCAACAAGTAAGATTTCAACTTGTGCTTACCGTACATGTGTGAGTAAATCATGCATCAGCACTTGCTATACCTCAGAGAGCATCAGCAAAAGTAGATTGGTTTGTAGTAGTTCCTTCTCAGAGCTGAGAGTCTTCATTTCTTCATAAACATTTGAAATCTCAGCCAGTGAATATCGCACAAGTATATCACCATCCTGGTACTATTGCTTGTATAGAAGTACTTACATCAACAGGAGCATTTCTTTGAGAATTAGTACCATCTCCTAGATTATAGTACCCGTTATATCCCCAACATTTTGTTTGTCCACCAGTTGTAATGGCACAGGTATGATACACTCATGCAGCAATTGATTGTACCCCAGAGAGTATATCCGTAGGTGATTGTTTTACTGTGGTTGTATTATCTCATACTTGTCAAAATTGGTTCCATCCCCAACATTTAAGTTGTCCTCAGGTTGTAAGCGCACAACTATGTTCGTGACCACCATCAACTGCTTGTATACCAGAGAGTATATCAACTGGACTGGTTCTGTCTGTTGTTGTCCCATCTCCAAGTCTCCCATAATTATTTTCTCCCCAACATTTTAATTGTCATCCGGTTGTAATGGCACAAGTATGTTCATTTCCAGTTTTAAAACTTTGTATTCAAGAAAGTATATCAACAGGGGTAGCACTATCATCTGTAGTACCATTTCATAATCGTCCTGCGTAATTATCTCCCCAACACTTGAGATCACCTCCTGTAGTAAGTGCACAGGTATGAGAGTTTCAACCATCAACAGCTTGTATATTTGAAAGAATATTTGTAGGATTTGCTCTATTGGCTGGAAGGTTATCTCCGAGTTGTCAGAATTCATTTTCACCCCAACATTTAAGGTTTCAAGTAGTGGTAACAGCACAAGCATGAACGTGAGAATAAAAAGCACTTCATCATACTGAGACAGACAGTATTCATGTAGTTACATCTACGGGAGTATTTTTATTTAATGTAGTACCATCTCATATATTTCCATCTCCATTCCATCCCCAACATTTGAGATCTCCACCAGTTGTAAGGGCACAGGTATGTTGACTTCATGCGGAAACTGATTGAATTCATGATATTATATCTACAGGACTAGGTTCATCTGCACCCCAATCTCATTTTCAGAGCTTTCCATAAAAATTATCTCACCAACATTTTAATTGTCATCATGTAGTAATGGCACAGGTATGTTGATCTCATGTATCGAATGATTGTACTCCAGAGAGTATATCAGTAGGACTAGTACGGTTGGTAGTGGTTCCGTCTCATAGTTTTCCATTATTATTGCTTCCCCAACATTTGAGTTGTCATCATGTAGTAAGTGCACAAGAAAAACGAAATCATGTAGCAACTGATTGTATTCCTGATAGGATATCGGTTGGACTATTTTTACTGCTTGTTGTTCCATCTCATAACTGCCCATTACCGTTATATCCCCAACACTTTAACTGTCCTCCGGTAGTTATACCACAGGTATGATTATCTCATGCAGATACTGATTGCATTCAAGAAATAATATCTACAGGGCTACTTTGAGCTGAACCATTTATTCATAATTTTCCGGCATAATTCTCTCCCCAACACTTTAGGTCTCAGGTGGTTGTTATTGCACAACTATGCTTGTCTCATAGGTCAACTGACTGTATTCAAGAAAGTATATTTATCGGAGTAAATTTATCATTAGTAGTACCATCTCCAATTTGGCCATATTCATTTCTTCCCCAACATTTAAGTTGTCCTCAGGTAGTAACGACACAGGTATGATATCCTCATGCTGAGGCTTGTGCAACTATTCAAGGGGCAGCAGCTCCTGTTGCTGTTGATACAGCAGATATTTCAATTTGAGAATCTACATGTTCATTTATAAGTACTTGTGCTATAAGAAGAGCACCTCATTCATCACTGGTTGTGCTTGTTGATACGATATTATCTATATCTTTTGCAGTAGATTTTAGAATACTTCCTGAATATGCATTTTTTAATTTTTCAAAGAACTCTATTTGTTTATCTTTTTGAGTCAGGTCAGAAGTACTTCAACTATAGAGAATTATATCTGATCAAAGTCATAGGTCTACTTCACTATTTTCCCATAGGGTAGTTCCACTATAATAAGGTGGAAGATTTGAAAGTTTATTGTATACGAGTTTATTATTACTGAGGATTGTTTCTACATCAGTATTACTGAGGTCTCATGATATTATTGCTGGTATTGCTAGAATATAGGTAAGTCATCAGAGCTGTACTTTTGCTAAGACCCCATTGTAGTTTCAAGATGTATAAGCTGTTGCTTTTGTCCCTGCTGCATAGGTTTCTCATGCGAGAGGAGGGAGCAAGCGAGAGATTGGACTTCACTCTAGGACTCCTCAGAGTTCATATTCAACTTCAGTGTTGAGTAGAGAATATGTATATTCGCTACTGGTGAGGGGATCAGTTGGTTTTTCTTTTAAATTTCTTGATAGTTGCGCAACAACATTATCTCATAAGCTTCATTGGTACCAAACAACTCATCCAGAATACGTAATTTCTTCTGCACTATCTGGGGTAGGGTATTTTCCAGTTTGCAGTACAAAATTTTCTAAACTTTTTTTGATATTTCAAACATCAGATATTCTTTTTGTATCTCTTGCATCTCTTGCATATCATTGCAAAGAAGTAAATGCAATCGTTCATAGAATGGCTAAAATGGTGATTACCACTATGAGCTCTACGAGAGTAAATCATTTTTTATACATATAGCTATATTAGTTATTTAAAAATTACTTTATTAGTATATTATTTTTTTTGATTATTACACCTTTCTTGAGGGAAAATATATTGACGTAAATGAGAAAATACGTTTAAAAAAGAACAGCATTTAATGCTGTTCTTTTTTCTTATTTCACTTTTATTTTGTTTCAAAAAAACTATCAATTAATTTTCTGTAACTTATTCTTGTTTTTAGTTCTTCGTAATACTTATTTCCAGGTACATAAAGTTCTTTGAGCCTTTCAAGTACATCTTCAGAACCAAATTTTGCTAGGATTCATTCTATTTCTTTTTTTAGTTCTGCTTCTGTTACTTCAAACTTTTCAAGTTCTGCTAGTTTATGGAGAATAAGTTCTCATTGAAGTCTCTTTATGGCAGTAGGTTTTACATTTTTCTCTTTGTATTCCTCCTCTGTCATTTTTAGGCTTTCAAGATACTGCTTTATTTGTACTTGTTGCCCGGCCATATTTTCTTTTATTTCATTGTATACTTTTTCAATCTGGTTTTTAAGTATTCCATCTCAGAGTTCTAGTTTTGTTATTTTAAGGAGCTCATCAATCAATTTATTTTCTTCTTCGAGCCTTGCATTTGATTCTTTTGTATCTAAAATTTCTTCTTTAATGAGTGACTTAAATCAAGCAAGATCAAGTTTTTTTCCTCTGAGTTGTTCTATGAATTCAGGTGTAAACTCTGGCTTTACTGCTTTTTCTATTTTCTTTACTTTTACTTTAAAAGTAGTTTTTTTACTAGCAAAGTCAGCATTATGGTAATCTTTTGGGAAATTTACTGGAAGTTCAAGATCATCTCAATCTTGTGCTCATACTATACCTTCTTCAAAACCAGGAACGAGAACATTTGATCCAAGAACAAGAGGGTAGTCTCTCATAGATGTATTTTCAAGGATTTTTTCTCATTCAAATCCATCAGTATCAACGGTTACTCTATCTCAGAGAGCAGCTTTTGCTTTTTTATCAGGATCTTCTTCAAATTTTGTAAACTTTGTTTCTATTTCTTCAAGAGCTTGTTTTACTTCATCGGCACTTACAGAAACTTTTTGCTTTTTGAGTTTGATATTTTTATATTTCTTATCTATTTCTATTTCAGGGAGAACTTCAATATGAATTCTAATTTTTAAAGGAGATTCAGAAACAATTTCTTTTATTTGTCCTTCAGCAACAGGTATAAGGTTTTCTTTTTTAAGTGCTGTTCTATATATGTCATCAATAGCAAATTCAATGGTTAGTTTTGTGATATGTTCTTCTCCATATTGTCTTACGAGGATATTTTCAGGAATTTTGCTTCCTTTTCTAAATCCTTTTACATCAGCATTTTTTTCTATATATGATATTGCTTTTTTTCTACTTTTCGCTACTTCTTCCACAGTTTCTTCTACCACTAATTCCACGATAGATTTTGGAAGGATTTTCTTTTCTATTTTCATAAAAATATTGTTAAGTTTATAAATATGGGCAGATTATATAGAAAAATCAACCAAAGACAAGATTTATTTTTCTATGATTTCTTCTACTAAACTTCTTCCTAAAAGGACTCAATTGTATTTTCAACTGTATTCTTCAGTTACTTTGTTTGGTTTTATTCCACTAAAAGCGAAAAGCAGTCTATTTCTTAGTTCTTTTTCATAAGCTTTATAGATTTCAGAATGGATACTGGTATCTACCTTCATAGTATCAAAGTTTCTTGCATTTATTGCTATTCAAAACTCTTGATTTTGTAACTGTAAAACCGTTTCTAAGTCTTCTTTATTATCAACTTCTATGATAGGAAAAATGTTTTTATCAAAACTATATTTGGTAAAGCTTTCAAGTTTTGAAGGAGCGAGTGTTTTTTTCATGAGAAGTACTGAGTCGTATCAATAGTAGCTCGCTCAATCAATTTGTGAAGTACTCATTATAAATTCTTTGAACAGGGTTGGTTTATTTCACTTTTCTTTGAGGTACTTTATACGTGTAATATCTCATTGAAAGAATTTTTTGTCTATCAGTATTGATATAGCCTTTATATTCGTTGCTTCTAGATAGGCGTCAATAATTTCAGTATATTCTATAAGTTCAGAATAATCATAACTTGGTGAAGCAATTTTTACTTCACCTATTATAGAGGCAGTTTTTTTTTCGAAGATTTTTTGAAAAAGATCTTTATTTGATCTACTTTGAGTTATTTCTTCCCCCTTGTTTTTTATAATTTCTTTTAGAGTATTGTCCATTTTTTTATATATTCTTATGAATCATAATTTCCCATTTTATAATCGTAGTTTCACGTTTCATCATTGTATTCATATATGATCCCATAGTTTTCGTATTGTTGAAAATCTACCGGAAGATATTCAAGATATCACTGATCATAGAGTTGTTTTGCATTGATTGAGGAAACTCAATTATGTTTCTTTTTGTATGCCTCATTTGCTTGTTCTATATAAGCAAGGTTTAGTTCACGTATAGATTTGCTTACATAATTAATACATTTTGTATCTGATAGTATTTTATCTTCTTGTTCTTCATCGAATTTTCAGAATATATTATTGTTTTGGTCAGATATATCTTGTATAAGTTTTCCACTCAAGAGTAAATCTTTTTGTAGGAATATTTTTACTCAAATATTTTCTAGTGTGCTTGCAAAAGAGTTACAAACTTTGTCACTTGAGTCGATAAATTTTGCTATATTGAGAAACATGAAGTATGACTTTTCTCTTTGTCCTCATTTTCATTGCATAATTGCTGCCATAACTCGAGATCACTCTAAAGCATCCTCATTTGCAGAAGCTATTTTATAGTAATTTGCTGCGATGAGGGGTTCTTTTTTGTAGTAGTAATATATATATGCGAGATAGTATGGAATAGTATAGCTTTTACAAGGATTTTTATATTTCTCTTGAGTCCAAATATTTTGTAAATTAAATTCTCACTTTATTAATTCTATTTTTTCAGGATCACAGAAGTTTTGTATTCATTTAAGTCATAACTTTTCTCCTTCTCGTATGTGAGACATTTGTTCTTCTTTACCTAGTTCTTCATACCTGTGGTTATAACTTGGAAGTAAAAGTTGTCCGGTAGTGTATGCGTGTTCAAAATATGGATTGAGCTCTGTTATAAGGTCAAGAATGATATATAAGTATTTTTTATAGTCGGAACTTATAGCATTTCATCCAATATATTGAATTGTTTGTAACCAATACAAGTCTGCTTTGAGATTCTTGAATCAAAAAGCAGTATTTTTTGCGACTTCCTTTGTAGGAAGATTTTCAGGGTGATCTACGAAGTTTTTTTGTATTTCTATATACTTTCTATAATTTAGTTTATTTGTCTGGAAAAAACCAAATAACACTATTCATAGTAATATTACTATAGGGATTATTTTTTTCATTATTAAATCTTTCATTATTTAATGTTATATCTTGTTTTTTTGAAGAAGTTTTATATATCTTCTCAGTCAATATCTATAGTTAATTTCTTAGCAACTGATTTTGATTGAGGAGTTGGTTTTGTTCCTTTTGTGCAAATAAAAAGCCTTCTTTCTTTTCACTCTCACTCACTTTTTGTTGAAATATCACTATTTCAATGATCTCATACAAAGGAATGTATCTTTTTTCTATCATATGCTCAATAAAATGGAAGCTTAACATCCTTTCAAGATGATTCAACTTGTTCGATTTTTGATTTTATGAAAGAAAAAAGTCTTTGATCTTTTGACTCCATATAGTCATTTACTTCTAAGTGAAGTTTTATTTTTGAGTCAGTTTGTTTTGACGCCATAAGCTTTAGGAGTCATTGAATAGCTTCTAGGTTTTTTCAATGAGGTCAAATAAGAATTCCAGAATCATCCGTTTTTATTTTTATAGAAAAGATATTTGCTTCATCTTCGTTTATTTCTAGTGACTCAATATGTACTTGTAATTTCTCGAAAAAGGATTTTATAATATTTTCTATTTCGGTTTGCATTTTATAATGGTATTTATTTTATTAAAGCTATACTAGAGATTAATAAAAAAAGAGTTTTTTACAAGTTCAACTTTTAATTTATTTTGACTTTCTAAAAAAAAATAATATATTTACCTAAAATTTTTCCCGATTTATTCAGTAATTTTAAAGATATTAATGAACTCTAAGAATGTAGTAGATGATTATTATGCTAGTATTCCATCTAGTGACGAAGGCGCATGAGCGGTTTCTGCTTCTCCAAAGCCTAAGATAAAAGCAAAGAAAAAGATAGTTATCAAAAAGGTAGTTGATAAAAAGGAAGAAACTCCAGATGAAAAGTTAGTGGAGGAAAAAGAATCAACGACATCTCCTTTGAAAGCAATAAAGCCAAAGAAAATAGTACAGAAGATAGAAGTAGTGAAGAGGGACCCTATCAAAGAGAAAAAAGTAATTTCACAAGATTCTTCAGCTGTTAAGAAGAAGGCAGATGTGAACCCCCCTTTGGTATCAAAAGGTTTTAAAAATAAGAATAACCAAACGGATAAGAGTGCTGATACTGATATGGAAAGACCAAAAAAATCAAAACTTTGAGGTTTTGGAGATAGAAAAACAAGATGAAGACTCAGATTCGTAGAAGATAAAGACGTTACGTTTGTAAGGTCGAACAAAATGGCAAAGAAAAAGAAGGAAGAAAAAAAAGTAGAAGACATCAAACAAAATCTAGTAGATCGTAAGTGAGAAACAGTAGTTATTACTGATACTTTGACCGTAAAAGAATTTTCTGAAAAGATAGGAATTGCCTTTCCTCTCCTTATTGCAGAGTTTATGAAGAATGGGATGATGGTAAATATAAATTCTCAAATTGATTTTGATACGGCATCTATTATTTCAGATGCTTTTGAAATAAAGCTAGAAAGGGATATTTCAGGTTGAGCAAATATGGAGGATATACTTGCTGGAAACTTAGAGCTACTATTAGCAGAAGATGATGATTCAAAGTTGAAGCCAAGGGCTCCTGTTGTAAGTATAATGTGACATGTAGACCATTGAAAAACTTCACTTCTTGACTATATCAGAAAAGCAAATCATGCTGCTGGTGAAGCAGGTTGAATTACTCAGAGTATATGAGCATATCAGGTAGTTTTAGATGAGGAAAACCATGGAAGGGAATGAAGAATCACATTTTTGGATACTCCAGGTCATGAGGCCTTTACTGTGATGAGAGCTAGGTGAGCAAAATCTACAGATATTGCTGTTTTGGTAGTCGCATCTGATGAAGGAGTAAAACCACAAACTATCGAATCTATAAATCATGCCAAAGAAGCTGGGATACCTATTGTAGTTGCTATTAATAAAATGGATAAACAGGGAGCAAATCCAGATCATATTAAGTGACAACTAGCAGAACATGGTCTCTCTCCTGAAGACTGGGGTGGTGATACACCAATGGTTCCTGTTTCTGCTCTTTCAGGTTTTTGAATCAATGACCTTTTAGAAATAATTTTGTTAGTTGCAGAGATGAAGGAATTGAAAGCAAATCCAGATAGAAATGGTATTGCTACGGTAATAGAATCACATCTTGATCTTAAATTTTGACCAGTAGCTACTGTTTTGATAAATGCCGGTGTAATTCACTCTTGAGATGATATTGTATGTGGAGACTCATTTGGGAAGATAAAGATTATGAAAAACTATAAAGGTGATAGTATTCAGTTGGCACTTCCATGAGAACCAGTTCTTATAGTATGATTGAGTAATGTGGTTCAATGATGAGATATCTTGCAAAAGGTGAACTCGCCAGATATCGCAAAGGAAAAAGCATTACAGTATAAAGAGTTGGTACTGAAAGAGAAATGAGGAAGTGCTTCGAGTTTAGATATGCTTATGTCTAAAATAAAAGCCTGAAACCTAAAACAACTAAAAATTATTCTCAAGTCAGATACAAATGGCTCTCTAGAAGCTATTAAGTCTTCTTTGCTGAAATTATCAACTGAAGATACTATGGTATCGGTAATACATTCTTGAGTTTGAAGTATTACAGAGGGGGATATTCTTATGTGACAATGAAGTGATGCTATTTTAGTATGATTTAATGTTTGAGTACTTTCTACTGCAAAAGGTATTCTTGATTCTTCTTGAGTTGAATATATCAGTAGTAAAATTATTTATCATATCACGGAAAAAATAGAAAAAATTGTTACCGGGATGTTTGATCCAAAAGAAGTTGAAACCGTTATATGAAATGCTAAAGTATGATGAATTTTTTACACTTCAAAAGATTTTCTTGTTCTTGGTCTTATCCTTAAAGAGTTTTTGAGTGATGGAACAAGTAATAAAATACAAAATAATGCACTTGTAAGAGTTATTAGAAAAGATAAATGTATTTGATCTTGAAAAATTGAATCTTTGAAAACTTGAACTTTAGAAGTAAAGGAATTAGAATGACCGACTGAGTGTTGAATTAAATTTGTATGAAAGGCAGGTGTTGAGATGTGAGATGAGTTAGAAATTTATACAATACAAAAGCAAAAATAGTCTTTAGAAATATTTTAGTTTATAATCATTTTAATATGTCTTTATTGGAAGGAGTAGGGATTTTAGATGTTCTAACACAAGATGAACTAGATAATTTGCGATTATTTTGTCAGGAAAAGACACTTTCAACTTGAGAAGTTTTATTTCGTGATGGGGATGAAGCAAAATCAATGTATATACTCAAGAGTGGGAAGATGGCAGTTTCAAGAGTGATAAATGGTACAGATATCCATTTATGATATGTCTCTGCTGAAGAGATACTGTGAGAAATGGCTTTATTTTGAAGTAAGACCACTAGAATGGCTACTGCAAGAGCAGTTGAAGATTGTATTTTGGTGGTGATACTTGCATTTTCCATTAAGGAACTTACGAGGAAACATCCAGATCTTATGGTAAAAATTCAAGGTATTATAAAAAATAGATTAATAGATAATAAGGTAGCAGCTGACAAACATATAGGAAGTTAACAAAATACAGAAAGCTAAAGTATTCTGTTAAAAATATATTTTCGGGCGACTAGCTTTAGCTAGATTGGTTTAAAAAAATACTCTTTGGGAATTCCAAAGAGTATTTTTTTTGTATTGTGAACTACTTATCTAGCTCTCAACATCTTCTATATATAGCACCTATCTCAATAAGGAGATATTTAGTTTCATTTATTATTCATATATAAAGTGCACTACTTCATATATCTACTTTTTCATCTTTTACTCTTTGTATATCTTCTTCTATATATTTATTGAGGTCTTCTCTTAGAGTAGTTAATATTTTGAACTCTTTTTCAAAACTCTTTTTTTCAATACCACTTATAAGGAAATTATGTACTTCCGTTATTTTTGAATGAAGTGTTGTTAGACTTTTACATTCAAGTTGAGAGAACACATGATTATTGTCTATATGTTCAGTTACTGACTCTGATATAAATCTGAGAGACTTAGAATAGTTTTTCATAGAGTTTAGTATTCCTACGTGTGTTGAAAGAGATTTTACATCCTTCTCATCTATATCTCATATATGTAATAATAAATCTTTTTTAAAGCTATATACATCATCTTTATACTGCTTTATTTCTTTATGAAGTTTTTTTGCCTTTGAAACTCATTCTTCAGATAAGTTATCTAAAATTTTTCCATAGTATTCATCTCATAGTACAAGGTTCTTTTTTACTCATTCTAGAAAACCTTTTGTTATATCTTCACTATCATTAAGCTCAGCATTTACTACTTCATCATCCAGGTTTGTTTCTTTAAAGAGCAGAGGTTTTGTCATAATATATATGGTAATTAATATAGCTCATATAGCAGCTATACTTCATCAAAAATATATTACATTAGCTATTATGAAAGCAAAGGTGAATGCTCAGAAAGCAGTAAGGAACCAACCAGTGATAACACTTACTACCCCATTTACTCTATATACAGCACTTTCTCTTCCCCAAGCTCTATCCGCAAATGCTGCTCACATTGCTACCATAAAAGTAACGTATGTTGTAGAAAGAGGGAGCTTGTAAGATGTAGCAATAGATATAAGTATGCTAGAACATATAAGAATTACCGAAGCTCTTATCAGGTCAAAGTGTGTATCACCTTTTTTATTGACACTTGCTTCTACGCTTTCAAATCTACTTCCAGTAAAGTTCCATATTTTCTTAGGTACTATTGCTTTGAGAACTTTCATACCTCTTATAAAGTTTCTTACAATTGCTTTTGATAAGTAAGAAGCTCAGAAGTTTTCTTGTCCTTCATTTTGACGAGCAAGTGAGAGTCAAGTATCCAAAACATTCTTTGCTTTTTTAGAAAATATAATAGTAAGTACCATTATAGCTCCACCAATAATAAGAAGAAAAACATTAGCTTTTTCTTTTTTATTGAGTCCATCCATAAAGAAAAGAGATGGATCTGTAATGCTTGTATCAGCAGCAAAGAGAGTATATGATTTAAGAGCTGCAAGAGGGACTCATATGAAGTTTACTAAATCATTTCAAGCAAATGCCATTGCAAGTGAGAAAGTTCATACAAGAACAATAAGTTTAAATACATTTACTTTTAGCGTTAAAAGTAAATTTAGTATAAGGAACCATATAACAAAAGCTATTGCTAAGAATAGAATAAGATTATGTTTTACCCAATCGATAGTTCCAGCATATCAAGTAATTACTGATCCTTTCATACCTTTTACAAGAATAAAGTGAGTGATAGCAGTAATTGCTATTGCTCAAAGAATAGCAGACCAGTATTTTGGTTTACTTTTAAAATCGAATGTAAAAAATAGTCTTGCAATATATTGGACTATAGATCAAAGAAGAAATGATGCTACTACGGAACCAAGTATTCAAAGGATAATAGTAAGTACTTTTGCTGTGTTTATAAAAGTAGATAACTGTTCCATTGGAACTTCAGTTTGCATTACCTTTATTACTCATACTCAAACAGCTCCTCATAGTAAACAAAATACTATAGAAACAGTGGTAGAGGTAGGCATTCATAAAGAATTAAACCTGTCTAAAAGCAAAATATCTGCCACAATGACAGATAAAAACAAAATAGTAATTTCAACGAAACTAAAGTATTGAGGGTGGAAAATTCACTTTCTCGCTACCTCCATCATTCAGCTCGAGAATAGGGCTCCAAACAGGATTCAGAAGCTGGCAACTATAATAATAGTTCTATATTTCGCAACTTTGGATCCAACGGATGGACTCAAAAAGTTAATCGCATCATTACTTACTCAAACAATAAGATCAAATATTGCGAATAAGAATATTGCACCGACCAATAACACCAAAATGTTACTCACATCCAACATAATAGCTTTATATTAAAAAATATTCCTTAGTACACTCTTGCAATATATTTTAATATGTAATAAAAGCAATCAAATATAAAAAAACAAGTGTACAATTAAATATTGTATTTAATGATTAATTTTTCTCTTAGAAAATTGACTACAACAAAGGATTACTTTATAATAATCTACTTCAGAATAAAAAAGTCAAAAAAAGTTTTGCATTTTCTAAAAATATATATAAACTGCTCGCACTTCGTAAATCTTAATTGACTCATTTCATGTCAAATAAACAAGATAAAATAGAGGTAGAGTGAACTGTATTGAAGGCTCTTCCTGGCCTGGTTTTTGATATTCAATTACCAGACGACTTTTGATGATGAGTGATTCAATGATATTTAAGTGGAAAAATGAGAAATAACTTTATAAAATTGATAGAAGGTGATAAAGTTTTGGTAGAGTTAAGTCCTTATGATTTAACCAAAGGAAGAATAATATTTAGACAAAAATAATTATATTACATTTAATTTTAAAAACATGAAAGTAAGAGCATCAGTAAAACCAATCTGTAATGATTGTAAAACAGTAAAAAGAAAATGAATTGTGAGAGTGATTTGTAAGAATCCAAAGCATAAACAAAAACAAGGATAATATTCCTTGCATTCATAACTGATTATCTCAGAATAATATTATTATAGATACTTTATTTTACATTAATATATAACAAAATTATGGCAAGAATTGCTGGAGTAAATTTACCAAATGGAAAACACGCTGAAATAGCACTTACCTATATATATGGTATAGGAAGAACAGCTTCTCAGAAAATACTAGATAAGCTTGGTATAGAAAGAACAAAAAAGATAGATATTTTACCTGAGTCTGATCTTGATAAGATAAGGGATGAAATAAAAGAATCTCATCTTGTAGAGTGAGACCTAAGAAGATTGGTAGTAGCTAATATAAAAAGACTTCAAGAGATTAATTGTTACAGAGGTCAAAGACATAGAAAGAGACTTCCTGTAAGAGGACAATCTACGAAAACAAATGCTAAAACAAGAAAGTGAAAATCTACAGCAATTGCTGGTAAAAAGAAATAATAGAAAATCTTAAAATAATAATTTTAAATACAATTATGGCTACAACGGTTAAAAAAAGTAAAAAGACAAAACATATAGTACAACATGGTCAGGCTCACATAAAAGCTTCATTTAATAATACTATTATCAGTATCACAGATGAGAAATGAAATGTGTTAACTTGGGCAAGTGGAGGAACAGCAGGTTTTAAGTGAGCAAGAGAGTCTACTCCTTATGCAGCGCAAATTACCGCTGAGCAGGCTGTTGAAAAAGCAAAAACACTTCATTCATTAGAGAGTGTTGATGTATATGTGAAATGAATAGGAATTGGAAGAGAACAAGCTATTAGAGGACTTATATCAGGTGGTGTAGAATTAAAGGCTATCTTTGATATTACTCCAGTTCCACATGGAGGCTGTAGAAAGAAAAAAGTAAGAAAGCTATAGAGCAAGAAAATAATTTTTGTTCGCTAGGGAGACTACTATTAATTATTAATTATTAATGACAATATGAGGTATACTTGACCAAAGAAAAAACTTTGTAGAAGAGAAGGTATAAATTTATTTGGTACTGAAAAATACGATTTAACCAATTCAAAAAGATGACTTTTGAGAGGGAGAAAATCCAGTGAATTTGGTACTCAGTTAAGAAAGAAACAACTTGCGAAAAGAATGTTTGGTTTATCTGAAAAACAATTTTTATCTTATTTTAAAAAAGCTCAAAAATCTAAAGCAGAATGAACTACTTGAGAGAAAATGCTTAAATTGATAGAATTGAGATTAGATAATGTTGTATATAGAGCAAACTTTGCGAGAACAAGAATTCAATCAAGACAGTTTGTATCGCATGCTCACTTTACTCTGAATGGAGTAAAAGTTGATGTACCTTCTATATCAGTTGGTATTGGAGATGTTATCTCACTGAGAGATAAATTAAAAGAAAGCTCTTTATATAAATGACTTTTGGAAGAATTAGAAGAATTTTCTAAACAAAATAAATGAAAAGTTTCTGGTTGTAAATGGATTGATGTAGATGCAAAGAAGTTGACAATTACGATAACGGCACTTCCTACTCGTGAAGACTTTGAGCAGATAATTGATATACAAAAAATAGTTGAGTTCTATTCAAAATAATTTTATTATTTACCTTAATATCCAATGCATATTATTCATAATACAATAGGTGTTCCAAAAATAACCCAAAAAGACTTAGATACAAATATTTCTTCTTTTGTTATTGGACCACTTCCAAAGGGTTATGGTGTTACTTTATGAAATTCTCTAAGAAGGGTTTTACTTTCTTCTATTCCAGGAACAAGAGTAACTTGAATAAAAGTAAAAGGTGTGAGTCACGAATACTCTACACTTCCTTGAATAAAAGATAGTGTAATTGATATAATGTTGAATTTGAAAGATCTTGTTTTAGAAAAGAATGAAATTGGAATAGAGTGGTTAAAACTAACAAAATCGAAAGCAGGAAAAGTTACAGCAGCAGATATAAAAGCTCCAGCATGAGTAACTATCCTAAATAAAGATTTATATATTACAGAAATAGATAAAGATGGTTTAGATTTGGATATAGAAATTAGAATAGAAAAATGAACTTGATACTTGGCATCTGAAGAGTTAAAAGCAAGGGAAGAAGATGTAGAAGTTCTTTTAATAGATGCAAACTTTTCTCCGGTATTGAATGTAAAATATGCTATAGACCAGACGAGACAATGAGATGTTACTAACTTAGATTCACTTTCTATTGAAGTAACTACGAATGGAGCTATTTCTCCTGTTGATGCAGTAAAGTTCTCTGGAGATATGTTAACAAGTTATTTTTCTATATTTAATGAAGAGTCTCTTCAGGTAGAAGGGCAATTTATATCAAATGTGAAAGATCTTGTAAATAAAGAAAAAGAAGAGATTCAAGAAGAATTAGAAAAAGAAAGTTATACTCCTATAGAGATTATGTGACTTTCTCCTCGTACACTCAATGCACTTATCAATGGAGATATTCTTTCTATTGAAAAGTTAACAAAATGTACAGAGACAAAGCTTTCTTCTATCAAATGATTTGGTAAGAAAGCAATGACGGAAATTAGAGATTCACTTGCTGAAAGAGGTTTAAAACTTTTATGAGATGACTAATATTCTTATACAAGATACAAAAAAGTAATTAACTATTAATAATTTATAAAATGAGACATAGAGTTAGAAAAAATTTGAAATTTAACAATAAGAGTTTTCAACATAGAAGAGCTATGGAAAGAAACTTGTTGACAGATTTCTTCTTGCATAAAGCTATTAAAACTACTGAGAAAAGAGCAAAACTTATTGTTCCAATGGTAGATAGACTTATCAACACTGCAAATGAAAAGGATGAGATGAATGCCATTAGATATGCAATGACTTATTTGTTTACGAAAGAGTCATCAGTTGAATTATTTAAGAATGTTGCACCACAATATAAATGAACAAAAACTTCTGGTTTTACAAGGATTACTCCTATAAAATATAGAGATGGTGATAATGCGAAACTCGTATTACTAGAATTAGTTTAAATTTTAAGTTATAAGGTAAAGAATATGAAAACTTTTACTCCGACACAATTAGCGGAAACAGATAGAAAATGGTATGTTATTGATGCTAAAGGTCAAACATTGGGAAGACTTGCTACAAAGATAGCAGTAGTATTAAAATGAAAGAATAAGGTAGACTTTGTTCCTCATTTAGATAATGGTGATAATGTTATTGTCTTGAATGCTACACAATTTAAAGTAACAGGAAATAAACTTACTGATAAGAAATATTATAGACATAGTGGTTTTCTTTGAGGTTTGAAAGAGATTTCTTTGGAAGATCTTTTAAAGAAGAAACCTACTAAGGCTTTAGAATTTGCGGTAAGTGGAATGCTTCCTAAAAATAAGCTGAGAGCTTCTATGATTTCTAGATTGAGATTGTTTGAAGGACAAGAACATACTTTTCCGGCACAAAAACCAGAACTTATAAAATAATAACTTTTTATGGCAAATAAATACACGTATACTCTTTGAAAAAGAAAAACTACTTCAGCTCAGGTAAAGATTTTTGACTGAAAATGAAGTAATATAATAAATGGGAAAGATATTTCTGAATATATTACAAGACCAGACTTATTTGATACTATATATGCACCACTAAAACTTTGTAAAGTAAAAGATAATGTTTACTTTGAAGTGACTATTTCTTGATCAGGAGTTTCTGCTCAAGCTCAAGCTATTAGACATGGTCTAGCAAGAGGATTAGCTTCTAAAGATGAAGGTTTTAAGAAAATATTAAAAGCTGCTTGATTTTTAACAAGAGATGCAAGAAAAGTGGAAAGAAAGAAACCAGGTCTCCACAAAGCGAGAAAAGCTATTCAATGGTCAAAAAGATAATTTTAATTTTATAAATTTAGTGAGATGCCTACTATTAATCAATTAATTAGGAAAAAAAGAAAAACTCCTACGAGTAAAAGTAAATCACCTGCTTTGCAGATGATTAAAAACTCTTTGAAGAAAACAACTTCAGAAATAGATGGGGGTTGTCCTCAGAAGAGAGGAGTATGTGTGAAAGTAACTACTATGACTCCTAAAAAGCCAAACTCTGCCTTGAGAAAGGTAGCAAGAGTAAGACTTACTAACGGATATGAAGTAAATGCTTATATTGGTTGAGAAGGACATAATCTTCAAGAGCACTCTGTAGTTGCTATTAGATGAGGAAGAGTAAAAGATTTACCTTGAGTAAGATATCATGTAGTAAGATGAGTACTTGACTGTGAAGGAGTTGCAAATAGACAACAAGGAAGATCTCTTTACGGAGCAAAAAAACCAAAGAAATAATAAACAAGGTGGAGTAAGTTAACAATTACTGAAAAATAACCACCAACTATATTTAATTTATTAATTGTTATATAACTATGAAAGTTGAAGAAAGTGCTATGTTAGACAAATTTGTGAACTATATCATGTTAGATGGTAAAAAATCACTTGCAAAAAAATTACTGGACGATACTTTTGAGGAAATTAAATCAAAAGGTCAGAAAAACCCAAAAGGAATTTTTGATAAAGCTTTAGAGAATATAATGCCAAGAATTGAAGTAAGACCAAAGAGAGTTTGAGGATCTATATATCAAGTACCTCAAGAAGTAAGACCAAAGAGACAACTTTTTCTTGCAGCAAAGTGGCTTATAGATTCAGCTAGATCTAAGAAATGAGCAGCATTTCCTAAATTTTTAGCAGCAGAACTTATAGATGCAGCAAACGAAACAGGGAACGCATTTAAGAAAAAACTTGATGTATACAAGATGGCTGAAGCGAACAAAGCTTTTGCTAGGTTTGCTCAGAGAAGATAGGAGAAGAACAGGAAAATATTTAAATTAATAATTTTAAAAAAATGGCTCACAAGAAAGCTCAATGATCAACGAGTAATGGAAGAGATTCCAATGCCAAGAGACTTGGTATAAAACTATTTTGAGGACAAAAAGTAATTGCAGGAAATATTATTGTTAGGCAAAAAGGAAACAAATATTATCCAGGTGAAGGTGTTTCTCAAGGAAAAGACTTTACACTTTTTGCTGTAGCAGATGGATCTGTAAAATTTTTCGAAAAGAAAAAGAAACAGTATGATGGAAGAAAATATGTTAAAACATATGTTTCAGTAGCATAAGGAGATAACGAAACCCTCCCCCTCCACTTTGTTTTGGGTACTCCCCTTAAAAAGGGGAGATGAAATATTGAAAACCAATAATTTCAGCCGCTATAGCTCAGTTGGTAGAGCACACCCATGGTAAGGGTGGGGTCATGAGTTCAAATCTCATTAGTGGCTCCATGCTTAAATAAAGATTAACAAACTACTTTTATTTAGAGGTAGTTTTTTTAGTAGCTTTATTTGACTTTGTTGTTATAGTTATATAATTTATATATTACTTTCTATACTTATTATATATGTTGCAGAATCAAGGGAAGACAGTTATGATTATATGATCAGGTGCCAGGGAGCATGTATTGGCAGAAGCATATGCTGCAAGTGAGATAGTCTCAGAAGTGATAGTAGCTCCCGGAAATGACTTTATGCTTACTTCTCCAAAAGTGATTATTGAAAAAGAAGTAGTATTAAAAAATATAGATTCTATATTAATAGCTGCTGATGTATATAAACCTGATTTGATAGATGTAGCTCAAGATGATGCGTTAGCTATGGGGGCTGTTGATAGTCTTCTTAAGAGAGGTTTTTCAGTTTTTGGTCCTACACAAAAGGCTTCGAGAATTGAATGGGATAAGAAATGGGCAAGAGAGTTTATGAAGAAATATGGTCTTCCAGTTCCTGAGTTTGAGTACTTTAATAAAGAAAGTATGAGGGAAGCAAAAGTATATGTAGAAAAACTTTTAGATACATATAAGGAAGTATTTTTAAAAGCGAATGGACTTCATGCTGGAAAATGAGTGGTTTGATTAGATAAAGAAAATTTTGATAAAGAATTTAAAAATTTTGAAAAAATATTATCTCCATGAGAGTGATTCTTAGTGGAACAATGACTAGTATGAGAAGAATTTTCATACTATGCTATGGTAGATGGTAATAATTGTTTGTTCTTTCCTTCGGCACAAGATAATAAAAGAGCTTTTAATGGTGACAGGTGACCAAATACTTGATGAATGTGATGTCACTCTCCAGCAAGCATAACAGATGATCTTGAGGCAGATATTCAAGATATTATGAGCAAAGTAGTAACAGGTATGAAAGAAGAAGGACACCCATATACTTGAATACTCTATTTTGGGGGAATGGTATGACCTGATAGAAAAGTAAATATTATAGAGTTCAATGCGAGGTGGTGAGATCCTGAAACACAGGTTGTATTACCTGCACTTGAGAAAGATTATTTTGATTTGGTCTATAACTATGCTCTTCATTGAAAGTTGAATCAGTTCCAATCAAGTTTTTCTCAGGATAAAAGAGTGTGTGTTGTTGGAACAGCTCATCCATATCCAAGTAGCATAGAGTCTGAAAAAGGAAAGAAGATTATTTGATTAGAGTGGCTTACTGAACAAGGAATAAAAGTATTTGGAGCGTGAATGAAAGATATATGAAATAATGAATTTGGTGTCAATGGATGAAGGCTTTTTAGTGCTGTATCTCGTTGAAATGATTTCGGAAAAATAAGAAGTAATATTCATAGTGCTTTGGAAAATGTTTGAATCGATACTTGAAAGCTTCATTACAGAACTGATGTGGCTGATAGAGAAATAAAGAGAACCAAATAGGTTCTCTTTATTTTATTATATCTCCAGGTTTCGTAAACATATTCGTATCAAGCACTCTTCCAGGATATGATGAAGTATTGATTCCAGTTTTTACATTATCTCAAATGATGATTCAAAGCTTTTTGATTCCAGTATCTATTAATTTTTCTTTTATCATACATTTGATGTTTCATTTATCATGTCTTAAGTTTGCGGTAGTAAAACCACATCAGAGATTTACATTATTTCATATGATTGAATCTCATACATAGCTGAGGTGAGCAATATTTGTATTATCTCAAATAGAAGTATTTTTGATCTCTACAGCATTTCATATTTTACAATTTTTTCATATTGCAGTACTTCATCTGAGATACGTGTTGGGTCATATAATGGAGTCTTTTTTTATAAGTACATTTCATTCTATATAGGTTCCTGATTTGAGAATGGCTCATTCTTCAAGGATAATATTTCATTTGATAGTAACTCATTCTTCAACGGTTCATCTGATATCTGATATTTTTAAGTTATCAAGGAAATGAGAGTTTGCTCAGAGTATATCCCATGGATATCATACATCTAGAAAATACCCGTCTATTTGGAGTGCCTTGAAGGGGTATTTTTTTACGAATATATTAATAGCATCTGTGATTTCATATTCTCATCTTGAGGAAGGTTGAACATCTTTAATGAAATCAAGTATTTTAGAGTTAAACTTATAGATTCATAGGTTGGCTAGATTTCAAATATATGCTTCAGGTTTTTCTATAATCTCTTTGATGTTATTATCCTCATCAATTTTAAATATTCCGTATTCTTTCGGGTTTTCTACTTCTTTTACGAGTACACCATATCCATTAAAGTTTACTACTTTTTCGATATCTTTTGTATCAAATATAGAATCCCCATTCATGATGATAATATCGAGTTCAGACTCTATTCATCTGATTGCGGCTGCGGTTCATTTTTCTTCTCATTGGGTTTTATAGATAATCTTGGTTCCTTTATAATTATCTCATAAATGTTTCTTTATATCTTCTTCTCTATACTTTACTATTATTATGATTTCAGAGACGTGAGAGTATATACTTTCTAGGTTGTATTCTATAATTGCTTTCCCGTATATTTTCACGAGAGGCTTTGGAGTAGTATTGGTTATTGGTCTCAATCTCGTTCCTTCTCCTGCTGCTAGAATTATTGCTTTCATAGAGTTATATATAAATGTTATTTTATTTCTATGATTCAGTATAAAAGACTCTCAGGAAAATACAATTTTTTCGTATAAGAAAAGCCTCTCATAATTATGAGAGGCTTTAATAGTTATTATTTTATGTTTTTGAGAGAACATTCATTGAGATCTACTTTTTTTGGTAGATTATAATAATTTTCTTTTAGTTCTTTATAAATTTTATTTGTTATTCGAATGTTATAGAAATTTCCTGCCTCTACACATTCTGTTGTGTTTTTAGGTAAACGATGACGAACAATGCTGTCATCGTTGTTTGCGTAAACATTCTTTTTTTGTATTTTTAAATTATCTACATAATTTCTGAATGCGCTATATTTTTTAATAAGTACTTGCTTTCTGGCATTGAGTCGTTTTGCTGCGTTATTATCATTGTTTGCATATGAACTTTGGGTTATAACGAAAAAGGAAGTGAGCAAAAGAAGTAAGTATTTTTTCATTTTTATTTTTATTTGAGTTAATAGTTTTATTTTTTATTTACTGTGTAAAGAAACACAGTTTATACATTTATATTCCAAAGAATAAATAAGTCAATTTTCTTTGTATTTTCTTGAAAAAAGTCTTATTTTTTCTTGAATTTAGAGAGAAAATGAGTAGTATTTGTTGTGTTAATTTTTAAATATTTCAAAATATGTTAACGAATGAGCAAATTGATGAAATGAAAAAGGCTTGATACACTTTTGAGGAGATTGATAGTGTAAAGAAATCTTTGGAAGCTGTAGATAGATGAGAGGTACTTTCGGAGGAAGAATTTTGGATTTGAGTACGTACAAAAATAAATCTTAAAATGAAAGAAAAAGAATGTATAAAATAATGGTTTCGAAACGAGCAGATGAAAATCTTGATGATATCTATGACTATATTTCAAATGACAATGATTTTTATCCAATAAAAGTTATTAATCATATTCATTATACTATATGATATCTTAAGGATTTTCCATATTTATGAAAACCATCTTTTTGAGACCTTAGAGAGTTTGTTGAAACGAAATATAAGTTTCGTATATTATACAAAGTAAATGAAAATGAAAAATATGTTACTATAATTTCCATATTTAAGAATATATAAATAAGAATACTTTTTAACTAAAATACATGTCAGAAAACGAAAATAATGGCTTGCTTCCAGAGGAGGAAGAAAATGAAAATTTAGGTGCTGAAAACGAAGAAAACAATACAGAAGATCAAACAGAATTAGAAATTCCACAATGAATAGTATATCAATGAGATTCAAATAGAGCAATAGGTGATGAGATGGAAACATGTTATCTTGATTATGCGATGAGTGTAATCGTTTCAAGAGCGTTGCCAGATGTACGTGATGGTTTTAAACCAGTACATAGAAGAATACTCTACTCTATGCATGAGCAATGACTTAGAGCGAGTGCAAAATATAGAAAGTCAGCAACGGTTGTCTGACATGTACTTTGAAGCTACCATCCACATGGTGATAGCTCTGTATATGATGCTATGGTAAGAATGGCTCAAGATTTCTCTTTGAGATATCCACTCGTAAATGGTCAGTGAAACTTTTGATCAATGGATGGTGACGGAGCTGCTGCATATAGATATACGGAAGCAAAAATGACGAAGCTAGCTGAAGCTATGCTCGCTGATATAGAAAAAGAAACGGTTGACTTTAGAGACAACTTTGATACTACGAAGCAAGAACCTACGGTTATGCCGAGTCGTATCCCTAATCTTCTTATGAACGGGGTAATGGGTATTGCGGTTGGTATGGCAACCAATATTCCTCCACATAATCTATCAGAACTGATAGACGGTATTAAATTTCTTCTTACTTCACCGAAGCCAGAGGATATTACCGTAGAAAACCTTATGGATTTTATACAAGGACCTGATTTTCCAACCGGGGGTATTGTATATGATAAGGAAGCATTACTTACTGCTTACTCAACTTGAAGAGGAAGTGTGAAAGTAAGATGAGTTGCAAACATAGAGGAAGGAAAGAAAGGAAGAAATATAATAAACATTAGTGAAATACCATATTGATTGAATAAGGCGAGTCTTGTTGAAAAAATAGCTGATTTGGTAAGAGATAAGAAAATAATAGGAATAGCAGAGCTTAGGGATGAATCAAATAAAGATGCAGTGAGAATTATTATTGAACTCAAGAAGGATGCATTTCCAAAGAAAGTGTTAAACTTACTTTATAAAATGACTCCTTTACAGACGAGTTTTGGATATAATATGATAGGTTTATGAGAAAGAGGGAAACAACCGAGACTTCATACTCTTAAAGAATTTTTATCTGATTTTATAGACCATAGAAAAGAGGTAGTTGAGAGAAGAACAATATATGAACTGAAAATTGCTGAAGCAAGAGCTCATATTTTGGAAGGGTTGAAAAAAGCACTTGATCATATTGACGCAATTATCAAAACTATAAAAGCGAGTAAAACGAAAGAAGATGCAAAGGTAGCTTTGATGAAAGAATTTGATTTTAGTCAGATTCAAGCTGAAGCGATTCTTGAGATGAGGTTGAATAAATTAGCTGGACTGGAGAGACAAAAAATAGAAGATGAACTGAATGAAAAATTGCTTCTTATAGCAGATCTAAAGGATATTTTAGCAAAACCAGAGAGAATTGTTACTATTATTGGAGAAGAACTTGATGAAATCAAGGAGAACTTTGGTGATGAGAGAAGAACAAAAGTAAATCCTGGAAAAATTGGTGAATTCAATCCGAAAGATACGATTCCAAATGAAGATGTAATGATCGTATTTACGAAAAATAGCTATATCAAGAGACTCAAAGCAGATACTTTTAGAACTCAAAGAAGGTGAGGAAAATGAGTAGCTACTGGAACGAAAGAAGATGATGAGATCAAGTTAATCATTCCTACTCAGAACCATAATGATCTCCTACTGTTTACTTCAAAATGAAGAGTATTTACGCTTCCTGCATATGAAATTCCAGAAACGAGCAGAATAGCAAAATGACAACCAGTTATAAATCTGATTCAGCTTCAAAAAGATGAAGAGATTTCAGCAATTCTTGATATTACACGTGAGCAGAATAAATTCCTTTTCTTTGTTTCTCAGGCTTGAGTCGTAAAGAAGCTAGAGATGGATCAAGTGAAAAATATCAGAGCGAATGGTCTCAAAGTAGTATGACTCAAAGATGAGGATAACTTGAGTTGGGTAAAAACAACATCAGGAAATGATAGTATATTTATTGCTACAAAACAATGAAAAGCTATTCAATTCTCTGAGGATGATGTCAGACCAATGGGAAGAGCTGCTGCTTGAGTGAGAGGTATTAAGCTCAAAGATGATGATAATGTTATAGAAGTTGCAGTAGTTGGAGAAAAAGATGAGTATGTGTTTATTATTACTGAGAAAGGTATGTGAAAGATTACGAGTATAGACGAATATAGGAATCAAAAGAGAGGATGAAGTTGAGTAAAAGCTATGGCTGTTACAGATAAGACTGGTAAACTTGTTTCTGCAAAAATGCTTGAAGAAAATGATAGAAAAGAGTCTGATATTATTCTTATTTCGAAATGAGGTCAGACTATTAGGCTTCCATTGAAAGGAATTAGGAAGACTTCAAGAGTCACTCAATGAATTATTTTGACTAAGGTGAAAGCTGATGGAGATATGGTAGCCAGGGCTTCGGTGGTAAGAGAATGAGATGAAGAAGAATAAAAAAATAATCCCGATTTCCGGGATTATTTTTTTATTGCATTAGAGAAATCTTCTGTTTTAAAGTTTATGAAGGTTCCATTTGGTGGATAGAATTCTTCTCTAAATTTTTTCATAAATTTACTATCTCATCTATTATTTACTTCGGCTACGGATTCTCATACCTGTCCACCATTCATTTTTTTTATACGAATGATAAATTCTCATATTGGTAGACTATCGGAGGGAGGATTTTCTCAAATTGATGTGAGAACTTCAGAGAAAAATATTTTTATTTGGTTTTCTTTCAGAAATTTTTTGGAATCTATTTGCATATTTTGTCTTCAAATAGAGGTAACTATTTCTTCTTTTATCTTCCAAAGTTCGAACATTCCTGTTTCTTTTAGGGTTTTTTGGAAATAAGCAGAATTTTCTATAAAGGTTTCTTTTCAAGGTTGTTGTACGTTTCTCCATTCTTGTTCACTTAGATCTTCTAAGAAATGTCCGTCTTGTGTAAGTATATAGTATCTTCCATTTTTCTTTCATGTTTGTCGTATATATGATTTCAGCTCTCTTTGTATTTCTTCTTCTAGTTTTTTAATTTTATCTTGTATAATTCTATATTGACTGAGGTTTTCAAATATATTTTCTTTTTCTTCTTTTGAAAACTGTATTCCATATTGTTCTTCAAATGCTTTTATATATGCTTCTTGTTCTTTGAGTGAGAATGTTTGAATAATATTGCTCATGAAAGTTTTCAGAATCAATTCAACTTCTTTTTGAGTATGTTTTTCATAGAGTATTTCAAGTCTTTTTCCTACAATATTTTGTATATTGTTTTTATGAGTTTGAGCATCTGTTTCTAGTTGGTTTTTAAGTTGTACTTTCTCATTTAATGAAAGTGGAGAAGTATCATGATATATTAATGACATAAAATAATTTTCTTTTTTGTCTTCTGGAGTTCTTTGTTTCTCATTTTCATATACTTTCTTTGAAGTTCATTCTTTTACACTGGTATCTTTTTGTTTCGCATCTGTATCTTTTTGCTTACTTTTTGATTTTGATCCTCAGATTCCATGCATTCCTTTAAAAATCAAAATAATACTTATTACTTTGAGAAACTCTTCTGGAGTCCATTTGTGTTCATTTCCAGATGCTTTTTCTATCATAATTCATACTTGCGTGATAGTAGCACCTTGAAGTACTGTTTGTATTATAGATTGTAATATATTTGGTGGCATGGATTTCATAATTCTATCAACTGCTTGGTAACCATATCTCACGAAGAAGAAGAATGCTGCTGACTTATAGAATTTTTCTCATCACTTTTCTCAGAAAACGGAGTTTTCTTTTAAATTTCTACCAAACATAGTACTGGTTATCAAGTTGTGTACTTCATTAAATGCAAGTCATTTTACAGCTGACCTTAGAATTCTCTCTGGAAGTTCTTTTACAGAGTGTATACCAAGTGCTTTGATAGTTTGTGTATATCATACCTTACTAATACTTTCCTTAATTTTAAATTTTTTTCAAGTTTTAAAGTATTTTCCTACTTTTGGTATACTATAAAATAATTTCTGGACTCAAGGGATATTCATTCTTCTTCCTTTTATACTAAACTTCATACCTCTGTATGCCCAGGTTGCAGCTTTTAGTCAACCTGCAAGAGGTATAAGCATGGTTCATACATCTACCGCAAAACGAGTTATGGTTGCTGCATTAGAGTCACTGACACTCAGAGAATCATGTATTCATTTCTCTTCTCATAGTCCTGTTAGGTCAGCATAGAGTCATATGTAACTTTTTTCGTGGTTGCCACGTACTTCCATATCTGCTATATGTTTTCGTATGAGGGTATGTTTCATTTGTCTTTGAACTTCATTCCAAGTGGCAACTCTGAGCTGGTATTGTATTTCGGGAGATATATTTCTTTTTTCTATATATTCAAAATTCGCTGTGTATATTTTTATGAGTTTTTCTCCAAGCTTTTCTCAAAAATCTTCTCAGAATTTTTCTCCAAGTTTTTTCTTTATATACGATGGTACTTGTATATTGTCACTATTATTTTCAGCTGCTTTTTGTATCTCTTCATATATTTTTTGATCACTGAGGATGTTTTGTATGTATTCAAATCATTTCTCTTCAAGTATGTGATTTGATACTGCTTCTTTTACTCACTCACTATTTCATGAACTCATTCATATTCACTTTAATGCTCATGCTCGCACAATATTATATATCTTGAGCATTTTAGTATCTTTGTCTCACTTCTGATAGAATAGGTCCTTTATGGTTTCTAAATCACTTTTTCCTACGAATTCTATATTATCGTTAAATATTGACTCTTCTTTTTCTGTATCTTCCATTATTTGAAAGATTTCTTTCATGACTATATCAATTTTATCATAGTTTTCTTCTATAAGAAGGGATTCGATTTCTACTGATTTTCCTGTTAATACAGATATATTTGCTTGAATAATATCATCATCTTTTCTTCTTGATTTCCATACCATAGAGTTGAGTACTTCTTGTGCAGTAGTAATCCACATAGGAAGAATCGTTTGTATCATACCGACACGTTCTAGCATGATTTTTTCTTTTTCTATACTTTCTTGTGCTTCTTTGTTGTTTAATATTTGCTTATAGGCTTCATCTTCTATCTCATCCCACGAGGTATTTTGAATATCAAAGGTTTTTTCATCAATTTTAAGCATATTATCTTGAATATCTATTTTCTTTTCGTGTATTTTTATATCTTCGAATTGTTTTCTGATATCTTCGAGTTCTACTACGGTACTTATTTTATTATCTTCCAGTGCTGTTTCTATACTTAGAGTAAGATCCTGATATTCTTTTTCTAACGCTTTATATGTTTTTGAATCTTCTCAGTAGTGCGCCTTAAAAGAAGCTTTTATATTTTGAGCTTCTTGAACATACTTCTGAGTGAGCGCTTTTGTATCACTACCTCAAGAGGAATCTTCTATTTTACGGGATATGTCTCATGCTAGATCTGACATAGTATAGGTATTTTTTAAGATAGGTAGCTATTAAATTTTTCTCTTTTGAATCATAGATTTTCATCTATAATTCCAGCATTTCTTAATTGAGTGGTAAATTTATCTTCTCACAGATTGTTAAACGTTTTTTCATCATTTATTTCAGAGTCAGCTTCAGAATATCTTTTTAGTTCATTTTTACTCAGTCTATATTGGTCTGTTCATTTAATGTATCATTTTTTACTCACTTTGAGTTTGGAAGTTTATTTATAACTTTTATAAGGTTATTTCAGAAGCGGACTATTTCATCTTCTGATAGGGAGTTATCGTCTAGATTGATATTCCTATCCTCCATTGCGGTTACTAAATCTTTTCTATATTTCCATACTCATAGCATATTTATGCTTTTGAAGAAGTTATGGAATCGTATGAGGTTATTGAGTGCTTCTGGATTTTTAGGATCGTTTATTATAGCAATTTCTTCTTTATCGAGTCAGCTTATTTTGTCTCCAGCTTTTGTTTGTATAGAGTAGTTTCCATCAATAAGGGTGATGGAACTGAGCTCTTCTGTTTGTATGGGAATATGTTTCTCGAAGCTTCATCTATAGGTTTGAAATATTTTTTGTAATTTAGGGTTCTTTTTTTGTATTTCATTTATGGCTTCCTCTCTTGATTTTCAAGAATCGATCATTCTTTGAAACTCTAGAGCTTCTTCTACTGTTGTATTTTTAGATACTGCATGTATTCTCTCAGCCTCTACAATGTCTTCTTGTATGAGAGAAAGACTTAGTTCAATTTCCTTTAGTTTTTGTTTTGCTTCTTTTTTCTCACCTTGAGATGTTTTTTCATTTGTAATTATATCTTCCCAGTACTTTTTTCTTTCTTTTAAAGCGGTTTGTTTTTCTTTTTTTTCTTCAATATTTACTTCAGTAATATTATCAGAGAGACTTTGTGTAATATTTTTTAGATCAATATTGAGTTTGTGTCTATCTTGTAGGAACTTTTTTAGTTGTTCTAATTTTGGATGATTAACTATATGAGTTTTGAGTTTGAAAGCACATGTTCTTTGTCCGAGGTTCTCAATAGATGATTCATAAACAATTTTGGATGTTTCTTGTATAATTTTGAGAGTTTCTTTATCTTGGAGCTTCTTTGGTATTTCTTTAAGTATAGTTTCGGTTGTTTTTTGTATTCATTGTTCATGTATTTCTTTGATTTTTATTATAGCTTCGTATAGTTCAGGTTGTGCTTTTTTTAAAGTATCTACCCATTCTTCCTTTTCATCAAAGTCTTTAATATCGCTATATTTTAGGTTGTGTATATTTTTACATATTTCACATTCTTTTATTATTTCCTCAGTATACATTTTGTTGTCACTTTTTTCAGATTTGAGTCAGTTCTTTATGGTATTTTCTATATTCTTTATATTCGTATTTGGCTTTTCTATATAGTTTTTTACTATATTTTTCATATTTCCAATAAAATTATTCTCATCAAGGGCTTCTTGATATATTTTATTGATATCTTCTTTTCAGTCTTCTGCAAAATCACCATTTTTTACCATTTGAGTTATATAAATAGTATTTTCTATTCAGAATGTTTCTTTTAATTTATTATGTGTGAGTTGTTTTCTAGCGGAGAGTGCACACATATAGGTTCCAAGCTCTTTTTTATTTATTTGTGTAATAGGTTTTCCTTTTATTTCATTTAAAAAATCACTTTCATTTTTGACTTTATATCAGGTGGTTTCATCATGAGATATGACTACTATTTCTTTTGAGTGATTGATAATTCATTTTAATATTTCTTTGGTTGCATTATCATGTGCTTTTATAAAAGTATCAAAATATCCTAGCCAAGATTGACGTAATTTTTCAGAAATACGAAAAAGTTTTGTATATATACTTTCATTTGAATCTCGGATTGCTTCTATATCTTTTTGAGTTTGTCCTACAACAAGATCAAGCATTTTATCGACATGTTTATGAAAAGAAGCTCATCAAGATTGTACTATATCATCATTTGTCTTAATGATTTCTCTTGCTATAAAATCAGATGTTTTTTCCCAAACATCTCTTTTATCTAATTTTTTCACATCTTTAAATTCTTTCTTAATATTTTCTAGTTCGGTTTCAGTGATTTTTCTATCATTTAGAAGAGCAGCTTTTGTTATATTTTTGACATTATCATATTCCTTTATTGCTTGTTTATAGAGTTCTGGATTCTTGTCTTTTAAAAAATCAAGGATTTGTTTTGATCTTAGAATTATATCCTTGGTTTCTTCTTTTGTTTCTTGTTCTGAAAGCGAGTTTTCTACTTGGTTTTTTAGTTTTTCACTCATGAGAGTTTTCTTATATAATATTTCTATTTATTTTAGCATATTTTCCCCCTAAAAACAAAAATCGACTCTTCTTTTTTTACTTTCCTTCATTTTCTTGCAAAAACGAAACTTTTGGTTAAAATTCCTCTACTTTAGAACTAGTATTTAACATCAAAATATGGAATATAAAAGTAGCGATATCAGAGAGAAATTTTTAGAATTTTTTCAAACAAAAAGTCATTCAATTATCCCTTCAGCATCAGTAGTACCTGAGAATGATCCAACAGTACTTTTCACGACGGCTGGAATGCATCCACTCGTACCATATCTTCTTGGGCAACCTCATTCGTCTGGAACGAGGCTTGCAAACTACCAAAAATGTATCAGAACCGGAGATATAGATGAGGTATGAGATAATTCTCATGGAACTTTTTTCGAGATGCTTGGAAACTGGTCTTTCGGGGACTACTTTAAAGAAGATTCTATAGCTTGGAGTTTTGAATTTCTCACTTCTCAGCATTGGCTTGGTCTCGATCCGAAAAAAATAGCGGTATCTGTTTTTGAGTGAGACGAAGATGCTCCAGTAGATGAAGAATCATCAGAGATTTGGCAGAGAGCATGAATGCCAAAAGAAAGAATTAGCTATCTTCCGAAATCAGAGAATTGGTGGGGACCTGCAGGTCAGACATGACCTTGTGGACCTGATACTGAGATATTTTATTGGGTTGGGGAGAGTGAATTTCCACCAGAGTGAAGTAATGTGAAAACCGATGAATATAACTGGATGGAAATATGGAATAATGTTTTCATGGAGTACATAAAAGACGAAGAAGGAAATTTTATCAAAGCAAAACAAAGGAATGTTGATACTGGTATGTGATTGGAGAGAATAACCGCGATCTTGAATGGAGCAAAAGATGTATATGATACTGATATTTTTGCTGATATAATACAAAAAATAGAGGAAACTCTCGGAGTGAAGTATGAGGGAGAAAACATTGCTCCCATTAGAATCATTGCCGATCATACAAGATGTGGGGTAGTAATGGTTTCAGATGGAATTGTTCCTTCAAATGTTGATCAAGGATATATATTGAGAAGGCTTTTAAGAAGATCAGTGAGACAAGCGTATAAACTTGGATTCAAATGAACTTTTTTGAGTCAGATAGCAGAAGTGATTATTTGAAAACTAGGAACCTATTATCCGAATATAAAAGCAAACAAAGTGGTAATACTTGATGAGCTTTCAAGAGAAGAAAAACAGTTTTCCGAAACTTTGGATAAATGATTAAAAGAGTTTGATAAGCTTGTAAAGTGATTTCAGATTGCATTTGAAAGATCTGGAAAGAAAATTGAAGTTATTGCTGGTCCGAAAGCATTTAAACTCTATGACACTTATGGATTTCCACTTGAAATGACCAAAGAGTTGGCTTCGGAGCATGACTTATCAGTTGATGAAGAATGATTCGATAAAGCATTTGAGGAGCACCAGAAAAAATCGAGAGCAGGTTCTGAACAAAAATTCAAATGAGGCTTGGCAGATGATAGTGAGGCGACAACAGCTCTTCATAGTGCGACTCATTTGATGTTGGCAGGTTTAAGGAAGTATTTATGAGACGATGTACACCAAAAGGGTTCGAATATCACAGCTGAAAGATTGAGATTTGATTTTAACTATCCAGAAAAAGTAGAAAGAGATATCTTAGATAAAGTAGAAGATTACGTGAATGAAGCTATCGAAAAGAATTGTCATGTGGAGCTGACTAATATGGATAAACAAGAGGCTATGGACTCTTGAGTAGAATGAAGTTTTTGGGAAAAATATCCTGATACAGTAAAAGTATATACTTTTCAATCAGAGTCTTGAGATGTGTATTCACGTGAACTTTGTGGAGGTCCTCACGTGGAGAGTACTATAAATATGTGAAGGTTTAGAATTAAAAAAGAGGAATCGAGTAGTAGAGGAGTGAGGAGAGTGAAAGCGGTTTTGGAGAAATAGAGACTATCCCCGGCTCCTCCTTGGTAAGGGAAACACTCCCCCCTCCTAACCTCCCCCTGGCAGGGGAGGAACATAATATTCCCCCTCCTGCCAGGGAGGGGGTTAGGGGGAGGGGAATTTATAATATGTATAATATGGGAAAAGAATTAAGAAATATAAGTAGATTAAAGATTACAAGAAAAAAATTACGTAATAATCAAACAAAATCTGAGCAGATAATTTGGAATAAATTAAAATGAAAGCAATTTTTATGATTGAAATTTAGAAGGCAACACTCTATTTGAAGATATATACTAGACTTTTATTGTCCTGAGAAAAAACTAGCTATTGAAATTGATTGAGAAAATCATGCTGAAGAAGAACAAAAAGAGTATGATACTATGAGAACAGATTTCTTAAATTCAGCTGGAATAAAGGTTGTAAGATATACAAATGAAGATATAATGAAAAGTATAGATTGAGTTTTACAAGATTTAACTTTAAAATTATGAGAATAAGAAAAGCAAGATGAGAGGACTTGGATTATATTATAAAATCTATTCATAATATATGTATTTATGAGAACAATATTAATTCAAAAATTAATACTAAACAGCCTTTGAAAAATTATTATAAATGAATCATTGCAAAAGAAATAGTTGATAATGATTATTTAATATTAATTGCTGAAGAAAAGTGAGAAAAGGTTTGAATACTTACTTGAGAGATTTCAGGAAAAAATAGTTTCTGGAACTATAAGAAATTTTCTGATTTAAATTTTTTATATGTTGAGGAAGAACATAGGAAAAAATGATATGCTAAAAAATTATGTAATAGATTTTTTGAATGGGCAAAGAAAAAATGATCTGATAGAGTGTTGCTTAATGCTCTTGGAGACAACTTCAGAGCAATAGAGTTCTATGAAAAATTATGATTTTCGACTCACACAGTTAATTTATGAAAAAACTTATAAAAATTATGCCAACAAACGACAAAATTAACATAACCACCATAGGTGGTTGAAAGGGAAGTTATGCTTTGCTTTCATCATTGAGGGATAATGACGACTATGATTTATCTGCTATTATTAGTATGAGTGATAGTTGAGGAAGTACGTGAGTACTTAGGGAGGAATTTGATATTCTTCCTCCAGGAGATGTAAGGAGAGGAGTTATGGCACTCAGTCGTGAACATGAATTAGTGAAGCAGTTATTTGATTATAGATATGGGAAAGATACTTCTGTTTGAGGACATTCACTCGGAAATTTGCTTATTACCGCCATGGCTGATATTACGGGAAGTTTTGATAAATGACTGAAACAAATTAGTAAGATGTTTCGTGTAAAAGGAAGAGTTATTCCTGTTACTTTGGAACAATCCCATTTATGTGTAAAACTTGAGGATAAGAGTGTGGTATTTTGAGAAACAAATATAGACTTAAAGCTTACAGATACTTCACCTAAAATTAAAAAAGCTTTTCTTACCCCAGATGTACAGGCAAACCCAAAAGCTATCAAGGCGATAGAAAAATCAGATATGATTATACTTTCATTTGGTGACTTATATACTTCTGTGATACCAAATTTACTTGTAAAGTGAATTCCTGAGGCTATAAAAAAATCAAACGCAAAAATAGTATATTTTTGTAACTTGATGACAAAAAAATGAGAAACAACTGATTTTGAAGTGATTGATTTTATTGCGGCTATTGAGAAGTACCTGTGAAAGGATATTCTTGATTATGTTATTGTAAATAACGGTCATGTAAATGAAAAATTGGTAGAAAAGTATAAACAATTAGAAAAGAAAAAGCCAGTAAAAGTGAAGTCTTCAAAGTTATTCAGAGGAAAATCATATAAAGTTATTGAAAGAGATCTTCTTCATGAAAATGAATTTGTAAGACATAGTTATGATAAAGTAGCGGCAGTTATAGATGAATTGGTACGAAAAGAAATAGGATAAAAAATTGACTTTTAATTTATTTTAAATATAATTAACGAACTTAAAATATATTATGTTCTTAGAGTTTAAGAATTGTACTATATTTTTTAGGAAAGTCCTTGTTGTTAACCAATCTTTTTAGTTATTATTATGATAAAAATAGTTCTTTATATACTTTTGGGTTTATTTGTTTTATCTATTCTTGGCGGAATTTTTAAAATTGCTATGTGGATAGGAGTTATCTTTGCTTGCTACTATGGATGGAAGAATAAAACAAAAATTTTAAATTTTTTTAAGAAAACCTGATAGGCAAACAAAAAAATAGCTAGGATGTAGTGTAACTACATCCTAGTTTTTTTATAAATTATTTAATTGTTCTTCTAGAGCATTAACTTCTGCTTGTTCTTTCTCCATTTCGCCACTTGCTTTTGCTGCATCTAATCTTTTTTGGGCCTCTTCTTGTGCTTTTTTTAGGTCTTTTACGTATTGTTTCACTTGAGCCTTTGTCATTTTTACTGTTGTTCATCAAGGAGAGAATTCTGATGCCATTTTTTGAAAGTAAATGATAAAATCAATTGAGGGTATTGTAATTGAAAATTATAATTTTCAAAATTCTTTCATAATTAATTATGATGCTAAAATTTCTTTGAGAGCATTTGTAAGCTTTTTGATATCTTCTGAGCTATTGAGTTCTGTTGCAGCTATAATAAGTTTATCTTCAGCAAGTTCATATCCAAAGATAATGTTATATTTTTCTAATAGTATCTGTTGTATTTCTTTTGCACTGTGAGAATCAAACTGTACCACGAACTCATTAAAGTAGTCTTTGTTTACGATCCTGATACCTGGTATTTTTTCTAATTCTTTTGCGAGTGTGGTTGCAGTAGAATGATTGAGTTGTGCGAGTTTCTTGAAACCATTTTCACCAAGCATAGACATATGTACGGTGAATGCTGTGGCACAAAGTCCTTGATTGGAACATATATTCGAAGTTGCTTTTCATCTTCTAATATGTTGTTCTCTTGCGTTCAGGGTCAGAGCAAAAGATCTACGTCATTCTTCATCGGTAGTGGCTCAGGCAAGTCTTCCAGGCATTTGGCGTACAAATTCCTTTTTTGTCGAAATAAAGCCGAGTCAAGGTCCTCCAAAGTTCAGAGTATTCCCGAGTGATGAGAGGCTTCCACATACAATATCAGCTTCTTTTGGTTCTGGAATCATACCAAGTGCAACTACTTCATTTATTACCACTATCATGAGAGCTCATATTTCATCACATTTTTTTCTGATAGCATCGAGATTTATATTGGTATGTCCATGAAAGTCAGGATATTGAATGGCAATAGAAGCAATATCTTCTCATTCTATTTTATCAAGATTACTGTATGTATCTATTTGAATTTCTTGATTTTTGCATTGGGTTTTGGTGACTTCAGTGTATGCAGGATGCATATTTCCAAAGAGGGCTATTTTGTTTTTCTTTTTCTTCAATCTTACTGACATAAGAGCAGATTCTGCGAGTGATGTAGATGCATCATACATGGAAGCATTTGTTATTTCCATTCCTGTAATGGCTGATACCATTGATTGAAACTCAAATATTACTTGAAGGGTTCCTTGGGATATTTCAGGTTGATATGGTGTATAGGAGGTAAGAAATTCAGATCTTTGAATAATGGCATCTACCGCAGCAGGAATATGGTGATTATAGGAACCAGCACCGAGAAAGAGAGGGGTCGTTTCAGCAGATAGGTTTTTTGCTGCCATTGATTTAAAGCGCTTTTCTACTTCCATTTCACTCAGATGGTTTTCAATTTTTATATCATTGGAGATCAGTTCTCCACATCAGGATTGTTCATAGACCTCGTCTATGTTTTTTATTCCGATTTCTTTCATCATTGATGTTCTATCATCGTTTGATAGGCATTTATATCTCATAGTTGTTATTCATTATGGGTAAATTATATATAGGTTATTTCTCTTCTTTTTGTATTTCATTCCAAGTAAGGATTGGTTTTTTTGCTGCTTTTACTTCATCGACTCTTTTTCTTGGAGTTGAGAGAGGATAGGCTTTAAATTTTTCGCCATTTCAGTTTTTTATATCTGTGCTAATATTTTTCATAGTTTTTATAAATGCATCTAGTGTTGGTTTAGACTCGGTTTCTGTTGGTTCAATGAGCATAGCTGCTGCAACAGTAAGTGGGAAGTACATAGTCATTGGATGGTATCAGTATTCGATAAGTGCTTTTGCAATATCAAGCGTAGTGATATCATTTTCATTTTTTTGAATTTTATCAGTCAGTAAACATTCATGCATACATGCTCCTGGATATGGTACATGGTACTCATTTTTAAGATGATGGAGTATATAGTTGGCACTCAAAACAGAATCTTCTGCTACTTGCTTGAGTCCATCTTTTCCATTTGCCATGATGTATGCAAGTGCACGAACAAACATTCAGAAATGACCATGAAAGTCTTTGATTTTTCAGATTCATTTTTCGTGATTTGCAAGAAGGTATTTTTCTCCTTCTTTTTTTACATATGGATTTGGAAGGTATGGAGCAAGTTTCTCATTTACCATAATAGCTCCACATCCAGGACCTCCTCACCCATGTGGAGTTGAGAATGTTTTATGAAGGTTGGAATGCATAACGTCTACTCAAAAATCACCAGGTTTTATTTTTCCTACGATGGCGTTGAGATTGGCTCCATCACAATAGAAGTAGGCTCCAATATCATGAATCATTTTTGATATCTCAAGAATGTTGCTTTCAAATTTTCCACATGTATTTGGGTTGGTGATCATTACAGCAGCAATATCTTCTTTGTGTTGATCTACGAGTTCTTTTACAGCGCTCGAATCAATAATTCACTCAGAGTTACTTTTTATTACTTTGATGTCATATCCAGATGCAGTAGCAGTTGCTGGGTTGGTCCCATGTGCTGAATCTGGTATGAGTATAATTTTTCTTGGTGTTCCTTCTTTGTCTATATGTGCTTTTTTAATAACTGATATGCCCGCATATTCACCATGTGCTCCTGCTGCTGGAACTAAACTGGTTGCTGTAAGTCCTGTTATTTTAGCAAGAGTATCTTGTAGTACGTACATAAGTTCGAGTGCTCACTGAACACTTGACTCTGGTTGAAGAGTATGAATCGAAGCAAAGCCTGGGAGTCTTGCTACTTTTTCATTGAGTCTTGGATTGTACTTCATAGTACATGAGCCGAGGGGATAGAAACCAGAATCTATAGAGTAATTCTGCTTTGATAGGTTGGTGAAATGCCTTACTACTTGTGGTTCTGATAGCTCAGGAAGACCTATAGATTTTCTAACTTCTTTTCCTGTATTATTTATGTTTTCTTCAAATGGTTCAAAATCTACTCAGCAGCTTCATGGGATTGATTCTTCACTTAAAAGAGGGACTTCTTTATTCTTCATTCTATTGTTTTTATATTAATAATTAATGATATATATATGAACAAGTCAATGTTATGAAAGCACTTGTAAAAGTCAAGTTTTATGAATAATTAGTTGGAATTTATTTTTTATTAAAAAAGATGAACCGTTTCTGTTCATCTTTTAAATTTCTTTTCTTTCTTTGAGGGCATTTACGAGGGTGATATTATCAGCGTATTCGAGGTATCAAGATGAGAGTCATCTACTGAGCCTGGTGATTCTTACTTTATATTTTAGTTTTCTTTTTTCAATTTCTTCTTTGAGGTAGCTGGCAGTTGCTTCTCATTCAACATTTGGATTGGTTGAGAGAATAAGTTCTAGATTTTGTTCACTGGCTTCTATTTTCTTGAAAAGTGTTTCAAAATTTAGATCTCATATAAATACACCATTAATAGGTGATATCGCTCATCAGAGAATATGGTACACTCCTTTATATCATCATGAATTTTCGAGTGTGAGCATATCAAGGTACTCTTCTACAATTGCAATTTGAGCAGTATCTCTACTTGGATTGGAGCATATATTACAGAGTTCTTTTCCAACATCTGTCAGTGAGTGACAACTTTTACAAAAGTGTACTTGGTTCTTTATATTGAGGAGGTTTTCACTGAGATTTTCAACAAAATTTTGATTGGCATTGAGTAAGAAAAAAGCGAGCTTGGTTGCTCTATTATCTCAGATTCCAGGGAGATATGATATTGAATTAATCAGTTTTTTTAAGGCTTCTGGCACTTTATTTATTTAGGAATAATATTTTCTATATTGTATGAATATTTTACTTTTTGTAAAATAAATTCCCCTGCCATTCATATGAACGGTAGGGGAAAAGGAGATATGATTTTTTAATTATTATATACGTATTGAACGTTTTCTTTGATAACAAGGTAATCAGGGGTTTCTACTTTTTCCATTTCTTTTATATCATCTTCTCCGAGTATATTTCAGAGACTTTCTAGTTCTGCTATTTTTACATCAAGGAGTTCTTTTTCTATAAGTAGGTTTCTTTTTTCGATTTCAAGTATTCTGATGTTATATCATTTGGTTGCATTTACATTGAGTATCCATACGTAATAGAGTAATAAACAAACTATCAGTGATAGAAGAGTAATATAGGTCGATGTAAGTCAGAAATTAAGAGTTTCTTTATCTTTTTTTCTTTTAGAAAGAAAGTTAGATTTTAAGTTAGTAGTTATTGTATCTTTTCCCACGGTATGTTACTTTGTTATTAAGGAGTAATTATTATAAAATTTTTTCAGCGAGCCTGGCTTTTGCACTTCGACTTCTTGGATTTTTTTCTATTTCCTCTTTTGTTGGTAATATTGGTTTTTTACTGAGTACTTTTAGGCTTTTTTTATGTCTACAGGAACATATAAGATCATTACATATACAGTCCTTTGTTTCTTTACGAAATATTTGTTTGGTTATTCTATCCTCAAGTGAGTGGAAGCTAATAACAAATATTTTTCCTTTTTCTTCTAATAGCTCTATTGCGTCCTTTAAAGATATTTCTATATTTTCTAGTTCTTTATTTGTTTCAATTCTCAGTGCTTGGAATATTCTATTCTTGCTCTTCTGATTTTTCGAAACTTCTGAGATGACTTCACTCAAATCTCAGGTTGTTTTGAATTTCTTCTTTTTTCTTCTTTCAACTATCATGTGAGCTAACTTGTTGCTGCTTGGTTCTTCTCAGTATGTGAGAAAGATATTTCTTAACTCACTGGCAGTATAAGAGTTTATGATATCAGCTGCTGTTCTTCAAGCGCTTTTATCAAATCTCATATCCAGCGGACCATCTTTTTTGAAGCTAAATCATCTTTCAGCTTCATCAACATGGAGAGAGGATATTCATAAGTCATAATAGATTCAGGTTACTTTCTCTATTCATATGTTATGGAGAACCTTTTTAAGGTGGACAAAGTTAGAGTGTATAAGAGCAATGTTTACTTGGGTTTCGGCTTTATTCCCAATTGATTCAATGAATCAGAACTTTGTGTTGTTTTCTCAGAGAGCTCTGGAGAGTCTTTCTTTTGCGAGTTCTAGGTTTTGGATGTCAGCATCAAATCATATAAGGATATCTCAAGGATTCATTTTTCTTATAATTTCTGAAGCGTGTCATCACATACCAAGGGTACAGTCAACAACAATATTTACTTTGTTTTTGTTTATATCGATAGAATCTACCAATTCATTTAAGAGGACTGAAATATGTTTTTTTTCCAAATTTTCCATCTTTTCTTGTTCAGGCATTTGTTAAAAGAATGTTAAATTATTATATTTCATCTCTATTTGTAGCAGATTTATACTCTATTTGTATCTATTTTTACATTCAAGTCAAAACATCTTTAAATAAATAACTAGACAGATAACAGAAAATAGGTTTTGCTTTACTGAGCTAAAAAAATAAAGTTTTTAACATTTTATTGACAACCATTTATTTAAAACAAAGTGTATAATCTGAGTATATAAAAATAATTTGATTTTTATTAAAAGATTACTAATATAGTAATGTTTTAAATATAACTTGAAAAAATTGATACAAATAAATAATTTACACGTTAGTGTTATAGGAAAAGAAATTTTAAAGTGAGTGAGTCTTGATTTTGAAATTTGAAAAAACTACCTACTTGCATGAAAGAATGGAAGTTGAAAATCTACTCTTTGTTCTTTTTTGATGTGACATCCAAAGTATGAGTATGATTCTGGAGAGGTAATGCTAGAGTGACAAGATCTATTATCTCTTTCTCCAGAAGAGAGGAGTGAGAAATGACTTTTTCTTTCTTTCCAAAATGTACCTGAAATAAAGGGTATTCGTTTAAGTGAATATCTCAGAACTATCTATAACATTCACTTAAAAACTATTTCTCCTGAAACTAAGGAACTTTCTCCTTTTTTATTTAAGAGGTTTATTAGGAAGATTTTACAAGAGTTAAAAATAGATGAATCTTTTCTTGAGAGAGAACTTAATGTATGATTTTCAGGATGAGAAAAAAGAAAAATTGAGATTTTGCAGATGAAATTAGTATGACCAAAATATATTATTCTTGATGAAATAGATTCTGGTCTCGACCTCGATGCCTTTAAAACCGTATCAGAACTTCTCAAAAGTATTTCTGCTACTGAGAATTGTTTGATTATTATTACCCACCATTTCAAGATACTTGACTATGTTGATGTTGATAAGGTATATGTTCTGAAGGATGGAACGGTATGGAAAGAATGATGAAAAGAGCTGGTAGAAGGGATCAGTGAACGTGGTTTTGATAACGTATAGTGAGATCGTTGTTCTTTTATATAGTCTGATATAAAAAAGAAGCCCAAACTCAATGTTTGGACTTCTGGTACTTGAATAATCTTTGCTCACTTTTGCTTTATATAAAGATAAGCGGCAAATATCATTTGTATTGCTACTATAGTACTTGTATACGTATAAAAACCAGTCACTTTCGGATCAAATATAGCAAGGGTGCTTACGCTTCCTTGTCCTAATATACCTCGAAAATGAAAGGCACTTGCAATATTGTTCCTGCATTTTGATATTTGTTTCCAGTAGAGGAGTGGTAATAGTATATATATTAACAAGAATATGTATGGATGAAGCATTCCCATAACTTGGAGTGTAACTATTCCTAATATGATGCTAACCATAACTATTTCTTTTCTTTGAAAACTCTTTTTTGCTGAATACCAATACCGGAGTGCTAGTATACTAAATATACTTCCAGAGCATACTGCTACAATTCTTAATACTGGATTATTTGATGCATCTAGAACAGTAAAGGTATTTATGAGTATGAGTATAAAGATTATTTCAATCATAAATACCTTGTTTACCCAGCTTTTTTTTGCTTGGTAATAGGCTGCATATGGCAAGTAAGCATAGATAATATAGACTAAGTCGGTTATATGAAATGAGTACATAATATTTTCTCTTTTTTTGTTTTTAATAACTTTTTATCTACTTTTGGATAAAAGGTGAATATATTGTAAGTAAATATAAAATATGTCAAACAATAATGATACATCTACTGTAACCACGTCTGGAACGTGGGATTTTAATGATGATGTAAAATATACCAATGATATTATTGTTGGTATAAATGAAGAAGTAGTGAGGCAGATCAGTAAAGCGAATAATGAGCCTGAATGGATGTTAGAGTTGAGATTAAAGGCACTCAAAATATATGAAGAGAAATCACTTCCAAGTTGGGGGCCAACGCTTGAGAAGTTAGACCTCAATGAAATATACTATTTTGCGAGACCAGAAGGAGCTGGTGATAAGAAAGATTGGGATGATGTGCCTGATAATATAAAGAATACCTTTGATAGACTCTGAATCCCAGAAGCTGAGAAGAAAGCTCTTGCTGGAGTGGGAGCTCAGTATGATAGTGAAGTAGTATATCATAATCTGAAAGAAGAACTCGTTGAAAAGGGAGTTATTTTTGATGATACGAGTGTTGCGGTTCATAAGTATCCTGAACTGATTAAAAAATATTTTTCAAAATCTATTCCACTGGCGGATCATAAATTCGCTGCTCTTCACTATGCAGTATGGAGTGGAGGAACATTTCTTTACGTTCCAAAGTGAGTCAAAATAGATGAACCACTTCAGTCATACTTTAGGATGAATAAGAAATCTTGAGGACAATTCGAGCATACTATTATTATTATAGAAGATGAAGCTCAAGCTCATTATATAGAATGATGCTCAGCTCCGAAATATGATGAGAACTCTCTTCATGCTGGAGGAGTAGAAATTTTTGTTTGAAAGGGAGCAAAGATGAGGTATTCTTCAGTTGAGAATTGGAGCCTGGATACCTATAACTTGAATACAAAAAGAGCGATAGTAGAGGAAAATGGATATATGGAATGGGTATGAGGAAATATGGGATCAAATACTACGATGCTCTATCCTTGTACCGTTCTCAAATGAGATAATTCGTGTGCTGATCATCTTTGAATTGCTATTGCTTCCAATGGGCAGAATCAGGATACTGGTGCTAAGGTTATTCATATCTGAAAGAATACCTCAAGCAATATCTTGAGTAAATCGATTTCGAAATGAGACGGTGTTTCTACCTATAGGTGACTCGTTGATATCAAAAAATGAGCTGTAAATGCTACCGTAAAGGTTGATTGTGATGGTTTACTGATAGATGATACTTCTGTTTCAAACGCTATACCTGATATTCGAGTATGAAACTCTGATTCGGTGGTTGCTCATGAAGCCAGTGCTGGGAAGATTAGTGAAGAAGAGCTTTTCTATCTTCAATCGAGATGAATCGGAGAGGATGAAGCCATGTGAATGATCGTGAATGGTTTTATTTCTCCTATCATGAAGGAGCTTCCGCTTGAATATGCGAGTGAGATGAATGTTCTAGTGAGTATGGAGATGGAAGGAGGGATTTAACCCCCTCCCTAGCCCTCCCCCCAAGGGAGAGGGAATTAAATAGTATATTTTTCTTTCTCCCTTGGGGGGAAAGATGCCTGAAAGGCAGATAGGTGGTTTCTTAATAATTTTTTATGTTGATTCTAGATAAAAAAATGGTTTCTCATTATGAGGAACAATGAGCAGAAAGAGTAAAGGTCTTTTTCTATGAAGCTGGTTGTAGTGGAACGAAGATTGAGGTTTCTACTGATTTTGATGTGGATGAAGATTTAGAGATGGTGGATAGTCAGTATGGGTTTGGGGTATATATAGAAAAGAAAGATAGGGATAAGTTAGATGAAGGAAGGATTACAAGAGTAGTCGTGGCTGATCATACCTGAGAGGAAAAAGTAAGATATGTGTTCTCATCAGAGCAAATCCTTGATAGATGTGGGTGCGGAACAAGTTTTGGTTTTGAAAAACCGGTTCCTAAGATTGACCTAGAGAAGTTAAGAAAGCTCAGAGCAGATTTTAAAGCTAATAATAAGTAGTATGAATATAACAAAAAATTGATTTTATAAAACGTCAGAATTATGAGAGAATACTAGCATCTGAGATGACTTGGTAGTTTTTATTTTTGATGATGGTGATATTCTCAAAAACATTACTTTGTGAAAAAATACGAGAGCAGAGTATTTTTCATTTTTTTCTGAAGAGAGTATTTTTGAGAAACGTATTTTACTTTCGGGGGAAAACTCGTATTGTAAAGTACATTCACTCGTATTTGCACAAGAGAAAACCGTTGATTGCAAGATTATTTGAGAGGTGACTGCGAATGAATCAAAGATAGATATGAGAATTATTTCTTTCGCTGGAAAGGATGGGAAGATAAAGATTGATGGGGTGTTACAAGTGAATCACTCAACCAAGAAGGTATGAGGGACTCTCAATGAAGAGAATATATTTCTCTGAGACTCTGGTCGTATTTCTGGATTCCCAACGCTTTTGGTCGCTACCAATGATGTGGAGGCGAGTCATTCCTGTAAGATGGAGAAGATAAGCGATGAGAAGCTTTTTTACTTACGTAGTAGGTGAGTTCCTAAGGAACAATCGCTTTCTATGATGATAGAAGCCAAAGTAGTGCACTTGTTTCAGTGTTTGAGTATGGTTGATAGGGAGTTTTATGATAGTTTGATTGAGAGGGTTTTGGAAAAAATTGAATAGTAAAAGGAACCACTGAGTGGTTCCTTGAGTGTGACTTAATTTGTAAGTCGTTCTCTTTAAAAAGAGAATATTAAGAATTTAGTTTATTTATTTTGATTTTTTTCCATATAGTGATTATATAAGTTTCTTATTTGAAACTTTCTACTATTATATGGGATTTAGTAATTAGTTCATCCATATTCTTGTTTCATGGCAATACTTGTTTTTTGTTTTAATAGGTTCGTATCAAAGTTGTTTTCTATATAAAATATAAGACAACAAATAGATTATATGTAATAATATAGATATGTCAAATAATAATTTAAAAAAAGATTTCAGAATATTTGAGAATAATCCAGGACTTGTGTACCTGGACTCTACTGCTACGACTCAGAAACCTGGGTATGTGGTGGATGGAGTGAAGGATTACTTGGAGAATGACTATGGGAATATCCATAGATGATTTCATCCTCTTGCTGAAAGATCTGAGAAACTATATATCGACTCGAAAAAGAAAACTGCTGAGTTTATAGGAGCTGAGTCTTGGAGAGAAATAGTATATACTTTTAACTCTACCTATGCTTCAAACCTACTGATTACTTCACTCAGAAGAAGTGGATATTTTCAGAAATGAGATAAAGTTTTACTTTCAATAGTGGAGCATCATGCAAATGTAGTACCATGGTTGATACTCAAAGAAGAGATAGGAATAGAGATAGAGTATATTCAAGTAAAAGATGATTTTTCTCTTGATTTTGATGACTTAGAGGAGAAATTAGATGAGAGAGTAAAAGCAGTGTCATTGACCCATGTGTCGAATGTTACGGGAACTATATTTGATTTGGAAAGAGTGGGGAGAATGATAGCCCACCCCCTAACCCCCTCCCTAGTAAGGAGGGGGGATAGAAAACCACTCTTTATTGTAGATGCTTCTCAGAGCGTTCCTCACTTTGAAGTTGATGTTCAGAAACTGGGGTGTGACTTTATGTTCTTTACTGGACATAAACTGATGGCTGATAGTGGAATAGGAGTACTTTGGTGAAAAGAAGGTATCTTAAAAGATCTGAAACCATCTATCTCATGAGGAGGAGCTATTTCGAGAGTCGAAGAACAGTGATTTAAACTATCAGGTTTACCAGATAAATTTGAGCCAGGAACTCCAAACCTGAGTGGAGCGGTGAGTTTACTCAAGGCTTTTGAATATATTGAGAATATTTGAGGATATGAGAAAATAGTAGAGATTGAGGACGAGCTGACTGAATATGCTTTAGAAAAGTTTAAAAAAATTGAGAACATTGAGTTGATAGGTTCTTCTACGCTTGAGAATAGAATAGGGGTTTTCAGTTTTGTGATTCCAGGTATTCACTCACACGATATTGCTGACTATATGGTAGAGAGTAATATTTGTATTCGTTCGGGGCAACACTGTGCAGAACCTCTTATGAATCATATTCATTTACATAATACTTGCAGAATGAGTCTCTATATCTATAATGATACAAAAGACATTGATGATTTTTTCAATGTTTTAGAGAAGTGTATAGAGGAACTGGGATAATCCCTCCCCCTCGTACCTCGGGTACTCCCTTTGGAAAAGGGAGATGAAAAAGTAATCCCCCTTTTCTAAAGGGGGTGGTCGTAGACCGGGGGATTTTGTATTTTGTGTTAACTATAGAAAGAATATGTATAATGAAACGATTATTTATTATTCAAAAAATCCTCAGAATAAGTGAGTATTGGATGATTTTGATATTGAGTTTTGGGAGGAGAATAGAACCTGTTGAGATGATTTGAAGGTATATATGAAGATAGATGCTGGAAAGGTAGTAGATTGGAGTTTTGAATGAGATACTGCAATTATAACGACGGCTTGTGCTTCTATATTCGGAGAGAGTATTATTGGTATGGAGTTAGAAGAAATACTAACTTTGGATTATAATTATATTGTAGAGCTGATAGAGGATCAAGTGAGTGATAGAAGAAAACAAGCTTCTGTACTTGGTCTACTTACAACTAGAAATGCGATTCACAGTTACCTAAAAGATGGAAAACTAGATACTTTTGATGATGTTATTAATAAATAAAATAACTTAGTATTATGATTCGATTGTCAAAAAAATGAAACTATGCTTTGAAAGCTATTATCTATGTAGCAAAAAATAGTAGTTTAGTAAAAATTACTGATATTTCTGATTCGGCTGATATTTCTGAAGGAATGGTACGAAGGATAGTGGCAGATTTAGAGAAGTCTGGTATTTTGACTACCGTAAAATGAAGGAATGGAGGAGTAAAACTATGAAAAAAAATACATGAAATTTCTGTATACGATGTACTCTATTCTATCTGAGAAGAGCTTTGAATTTCGGAATGTACGAGAGGAGAGTTCTGTGATAGAGTTGATGATTGTTCTACGACCTCTTTGCTTTGAAATTTACAGAAATGATTTCATAGTTTATTGAAGCTCAACACACTTGATAAAATCATAAAATAAAAACACTCTCTGAATGTTAATTTATTCAGAAAGCTAAAGCATTCTGTTAAAAAAATATTTCAACACCTGGCTTTAGCTAGGTGAATATTCAAAAAAATAGTAAATCAACTTGATTTACTATTTTTTATTTTATGATTGGTTTGTGGTATCTAGTTTGATAGAAGGTCACATAGCATTACATATAAATATAGTATTGATATATTTGTTCTTTACTCAAGTTGGTTTTATATCTTCAACAATTTTTAAGAAGTGTTGTAAGTTTTCTTTTAACTTATCATTTCCAAATGATAGTTTTCCAAGAATTGAGTGAACATTCCCTTGTTTATCATTTTTGAATTCAAATTTTCAAGCAGAAATTTCTTTTACGATTGCATTCAGATCATCTCATACAGTACCTGCCTTTGGATTTGGCATAAGACCTTTTGGTCCGAGTACTCTTGCTATTTTTCCTAGGTGTCTCATCATAGATGGTGTTGCCACACAAACATCAAAATCGAGTCCTACGTTTCCTTTTTCTATGTCTCCGATGAGTTCTTCACCACCAGCAACGGTAGCTCCAAGTTTTGTAAGTTCATCAGCGTTTCCATCAGTGAAAGCACAGATTTTTGAAGTTTTACCACTTCCGTTTGGAAGTGAGATAGTTGATCTTACCATTTGATCCGCGTGTTTTGGATCAATATTTAAGTTGAAGTGAATTTCTACTGTTGGGTCGAACTTAACCGTATTTGTTTTTTCGAGTAGTTCAACAGCTTCATCAATAGAGTAAGCTATTTCTGGATTCAAAAGCTCTACAGCTTTGTTATATTTTTTACCTCTTGCCATGTGTAAATATTTTAAAAAAATAAAAGGTAGTAGCGAGTTTTTAAGACTCTTCCTTTTCAGGTGGCAGAATTATATGTATAAATGTAGAAAAGTAAAATTTATTTATAAAAAAAGCTATGACAAATAAGGTTTTGTCATAGCCAGTATGGTGCTAAAAAATGGTAGTATACATTGATAGACTAATCAATACTATTAGGGGTATAAATACTGGATCCATTTTTTCTTAATTATTGAGGTATAATAATTATTTATACATATTATATAAATAGGTTATATATCTCAGGTTCAAAAATTTATTTTTATTTTTAATATCCACTGAATGCAGATACTAGGAGCATAACTCCAAAGATAATTACTAGCTCTGTGCCTCCCATATTTCTCCAAAATAATTAGATATCTTTATTACTTGAAAGTATACTTAATATAGTAATATCATTCAAGTTATAAAACAAGCTATGATAGAGATAGATCTATCATAGCCCTCTGTTTTTCAATTATTATCAAACGAACAGGTTTCTATACTATCATTGATATAGTCAATATGAGCAAGAAAGGTATAAATATAGGATCCATTGTTTTCAGTCGGTTGTGGAACTATAAGTCCGTTAATAAGAACTGTGAACGATTTATGATATGTTACCAGAAGATATAGAAAAGTGATCTATACTTTGTGGTATAATAACAAAAATCACCTTTAGTATATCACAATCTCTTCTATGTCAAAAGATTTTATTATTTTCATAAAAGAATAGATAATAAAGCCATTCTTATCGGGATTCCATTTTCTGCTTGTCTGAAAAATGCAGCATTTGGGAGTGTATCTACTTCTGGTGATACTTCGTTGACTCTCGGAAGTGGGTGCATAATTGTGACATCAATGTGAGCACTATTTAGGACATCTTTTGTGAGTATAAAGTTATTTTTGAGTCTTTCATATTCTGATATATCACTAAATCTTTCTTTCTGGAGTCTCGTGACATAGATAACATCAGAATTGGTTATTCCCGTTTTATAATTAATAGTTTCTTCAAAATGAATATTATTTTCTTTGAGAAAGCTGGTAACTTTTTCAGGCATTTTGAGTTCTTCTGGAGATATGAACTTAAAACTTACACCTTTGTAGAGTCCCATAAGAAAAACAAGAGAATGGGTGGTTCTTCCGTATTTGAGATCTCATACAATGGAGATTTGGAGGTTTTCTAGGGTTCATCTTTCCTTGAATATAGTATAGACATCAAGAAGTGCCTGGGTAGGGTGTTGGTTCGAACCATCTCAGGCATTTATAACTGGTTTATTGGTAGCTTTGGCAGTTCTTTCGACACTTCCTATTTCAGGGTGGCGCATAACGAGTATATCACTATAAATTCCGTTGATTTTTGCATTATCTTCGAGGGTTTCTCACTTGGAGAGGCTGGTATTTCATTCATTTGCTACGGTGATTACTTCTCAACCGAGTCGTTTCATAGCGGTTTCAAATGAGAGTCTCGTTCTGGTTGATGGTTCGTAGAAGAGGGAAGCCATTATTTTTCATTTAAGTATATTACTTCCATCTTTTTTACCTGATAGGATGTCTTCCATTTCTATTGCTTTCCCAAATATTATTTCAAGGTGTTGTTTTGTGAGTTGTTTGGTTGAGAGGATATCTTTGAGTCAGAGTGTATTGTTCATGGTTTATTTTTAAAAGTTAATTTAGACCTCCCCCTTGCCCCTCCAAAGGAGGGGGGAAGTTATGTTTTTTCTCCCTCTCCTTTGGAGAGGGTTGGGGAGAGGTTGAGGCGTTTTAGAAGCACAAAAAAAGAACGAGATATAAATCTCATTCTTATTTTACGAAGTTTACGATGTTAGCAAAAACGTTTGGATTCGTTATTGCTAGGTTTGATAGTGCTTTTCTATCGAGAGTCACTTTTTTGTTGTATAGAGCATTTATAAATTTAGAGTAGCTAAGACCACTGAGTCTTGCTGCTGCATTAATTCTGATAGTCCATAGTTTTCTGAAGTTTCTTTTCTTTTGTTTTCTTCCGATGTATGCATTTGTTCCTGCTTTCATCCAAGCATTTTTTGCTCTTGAGAATACTCTTGAATTGAGGAGTCTGTATCCTTTTGTTGCACTTAACATTTTTTTGTGTCTTTTCTTCGTCATAAGACCTCTTTTTACTCTTACCATTGTTATTGTACTTAATAAATATAAATTTTAAATTAACTTTGATTGTTTTTATAAATATGTAATTTTTAATTTAAAAAAAACTTATTTTTCTATTGAATAGTTGGCAGTTTTTAAAACCAAAAATTACATATTTATAAAATATATTGTTATTGAGAAGCTATTAGCTATGTGGAAGTTGTCTTGCTATTTTTTTTCCTTCTGCTTTTGAAACTACTAAACCGTATTTGTTTCTTCCTTTTGCTTTTTTTGTTTTATTACTGAGTAAATGTCTTTTACAAGCTTTTCCAAGTATAAACTTACCTTTTGCAGTAACTTTTGCTCTTTTCTTTACTCCACTTCTTGTTTTTAGTGTCATGTTTCTAAATAATTATAATTAAAATATTTTTTTATTTCTTTGTTTTCAGAAATGCTGAGAATATATTTCCACCTCTTTTAATCGGTCACTCTAATCTGTATATTTCATCGAGACTTTCTACAAAAGATTTCATTTTCTCCATTGCAAGCTCTGCATAATGGTTTTCTCTTCATTTTAACATTAGTGTTACTTTGAGAGGGTGGTGTGCCGCTCCAAACTTTTCTGCTTGTTTTCTTCTTATTTCCAGGTCATGATCTCAGATCTTGAATGTAATTCTAATCGTTTTTAGGTCAGGAGCTTTTCATTTCTGTTTATTCTTTTGGTCCTGTTTTTTTTGTCTATACAAAAACTTTCAGTAATCAAGCATTTTAACAATCGAGACGTCTCAGGTTTTTCATATTTCCATAAGGTCAAGTTCTAGCTCACGGGCCTTTACTCTTGCTTCAGAAATAGTCATTTCACCTAGGTTTTCTCAATCGTTGGTTACTACTTGTACATTTTTAGCCCTTATATCGCCGTTTAGAATCCTTTGTTTTTCTTTCAACGTACGTTCTTATTAAAAATTAAGATATTTCTTTTATCATTTTAACAAAAAGTGCTTTTTTTCTAGAACCGTTATTCTTGTGTATTATATTCTTTTTTACAAGTTTATCAATAATAGATTGTAAACCAGCTTTTGTACTCTTTCCTTGTTTATCTTTTTTATTTACAAGGATTTCTTTTGCGGCTTTTGCATCTTTTTCTTTAATAGCTTTTTCGAATGATATTCTTGCTTCTCTGTAGAGAGATCTAAAGTTATCATTTCTCGCTTTCTTTTTCTTGTTTTGTCTGAGTTGCTTTTGTGCTGATTTTATTATTGGCATAAAATTTTCAAATTAAATATAAATTTTTCCTTTAAACAACTTGTTTTTTGGGGCTAAGTTGTGTGTAAAACAGTATTCCTGTGAGGGGATTATATGGAAAAAGGTCTGTTAGTCAAAAGTTTTTTAGAGGGTTTTTTTCTAATGTAAAACTTATAGTGAATGTATGTTTTATATAAAGGAAAGTTAGGGTACTTTGAAGTTAATTTATGAAGTTATATCTTTTCAATACTAAAATTGACTTTAAAACCTCATATTTTGAATACTATTTTGAACATATCTACGGTTTCTATTACTTCAATACTGATTCCTGCAAAACTGAAGTTGCTTACTTGTTCATCACTTACAGGAGTAGCTATTATCTCTTCAGGTGTTTGAACTGTTATTATTTCACTACAGCTTTCTCCTGTTTGATTTGATGCACATATTTTTCTTGAATAGCTTGTATTGGCATCGAGATTATTTTCTATATAGGAAATAGAGTTTGGTTCTATGTTATCTTGTATTATATTATCATTTTCGTCTTTGATAGCATATTTTGTTTCGTTATTGTCTCCATTTGCATTATCAGTCCAAGTATATTCTATAGAGTTTGTAGTAATATTGGTAGCAGAAAAATTAGAAGGTTGTAATGGGGCATCAGGTTTTGTATTTTTTTCAAGAGTGATTTGGATTACATTTGAATCTGAAGTTCCATCATTTGCTTTTGCATATATGTTTATGTTTCCATCTGGTTGAGCTTCAAGGTTAATGTTAAATGAGTATGTCCCATTATTTATAGGAGATGCACTTGGGTTTTCTAAGTTTGTATATGTTGTATTATCAAGTGAATAGCTATAGGTAATAGTTTCTCATTCATCTAGGTCTGTAATTTCATTTATAGTAAAATCTACAGAAGTTTCATTTTCTTTGGTTATCGATCATTGAGAGGATGTAATAGAAGATAGATTTGGAGCTGATTTCTCAATTTCTCCTTGAATGTTGATCTTATATAATTTTTTTCGTGAGGAGTGCCATAATATGTTTTGGCTTAAATTATAAAATATATTTTTACTGTAAGAATATAGAAAAATTTGTCAATTTTTTTCTATTTTTAGTGCTATATATTCTTTTTCTATTGGGAAAGTCTTGATTTTTCTTTAATATTGAATAGACTTTTTGAGTAATTCAGTATTTATATTTTTTATATATACGACTATGAAGAAAAAAGGAGCATTTTTCTTACTACTCATTATAAGCATTTTTTATGCGAGTTCTTTTAGTGTCTACGCGATTCCTGACTATTATGACCTCAAGGTTGATATAGAGTTTTGTAATCCGACTGAAAAACATCTTGATATAGTGGATGTGATTCCTGAAAAACAAATAGATATTTGTATTTCAGTGAAAAATCTCAATGCAGAAGAAAAGTTTCTCAGGATGTATTTTGTTGATGGTTTCGTTGATGAGGTATCATCAAATTATATCGTTTGTAAAAATAGAGAAGATGAGAGGGAAGGATTTTCTCGATTTAGTAAGTTTACTAGAAATAGGGAAGAGAATGTATTTACACTGAGTCCTGATGGAGTCATTCAATTTACTGCCTTTGCTAAAGTTTCAAAAGATTATGCTGGTGCTCTTTACTGATGTTTAGTAACAGAAAAAGTTGATCAAGACCTTAAAGACGGCACTATTAATATTAATGTAAGAAAGGCAAATACCATTAAGTTGGATGTAAAGTGAGATCTCAAGCTCTGACTCAATACTACTTTGAATAAAAAAGTAACGGTTCAAGCTGATAAAGCTTTAACGGTTGAAGCGGTGACTCGTAATAAAGACTCTGTTTTGAGTTATCTTGGTTCTGTAATTTCACCTTATATAGAAGCATCAGAAGATTTTATTCAGTGAGAAACAATAGAACTGAATTCTGCCAAAGAAGAAGAAAAGGAGAAAATATCTGATAGAAGCTATATTTGGAAGGAAAAAATAATATTTCAATCAGAAAATTTAGAAATTATTCAAAAAGGGAGCAATAATAATTTTTATATAAAAAGAAAATTAGAGAATATTGGGGCAATTCCACTTGAGGTGAAAGTTAGATCAGATATTTCCAACTCTCTATGAACTATTTTTACTGCAAAACAAGAGGTAGTGGTGCAGCCTTTTAAGACACTTATTTTAAATACTGATATTGGAAGTTTTCCTGAGTATAATACCTGAGATTTCAAGCTGAATAATGTTGTTGAGTATATTCCAGTATCTTCCAATAAAAAGCTTACTACTCCCTTTGTAAAAAAAGAGGAGGTAGATTTCTTTGTTTTTCCAGTGAAGGTATTCGCGTATCTTGCAGCATTCACCTTGTTTGTATGATTTCTTCTTTTATTGATTGTAAAAGAATTTATAATATTTCGTATAAGGAAAGCTAGAAGCCTTGGAAAAGGTAAGAGGATACCAATTAAAAGAGCTTCTCCAAGAAAGACTCCAGTGAAAAGAGTAGTGAAGAAAACTTCAACTTCTCAGAAAACTAAGCCAGTGAAAAAAGAAGAAGCAAAGAAAAAACCTATAAAGAAAGCAGAGACAAAAACTCAAACCGTAAAGAAAACACAGGTAAAGAAAACGGCAGCTAAGAAAGCTCCGGCAAAAAAGAAAGTAGTAAAGAAAAGTACAAAATAATAAAAAAAGAAACCAGACCGTTTTCTTTTTTTATTATTTTGATTTATCCTCTTTCTATAAGAGTATATGTTATGGTTCCACTATAGCTTCCTGGTTGTTGGTATGCAGGAATTTTTACTTTGAGCTCTGGAGTAACTTTGTATTTTCCAATAGCTCCTGTTACACTTTCGTTTCTATCTATAATAGTTACTGCATTATTAATTGGGAAGTATGTTTGTGAAAGAATACTTGATGGAATTACTACTTTTCCTGTATCCGTTCCTGCTTCTGTTACCACACTTTGCCCATTGAGTTTCATGTACACATTTTCTGCTGGTATTGCTTCTCCATCTCAAGTAATATCTCATGCTGATATGGTTGCATAGTATCATGCATCATCAGATTTAAGATCTTCTACTGCAAAATCTCAAGCAGTCAGTATTATCTCTTGTTCATCCCTTGATACGGTTGTATTTGGAAGTGATATACTGGTTGGGGCATTCAGAGTAATTTCACCTGGTTGTAACTCTAGGTTTACTCCTACACTTGAACTTACTGCGAATGCCATATTAGTTAATAGGCATGATAGAGCGAGCACTGATATAACTTTGAATCTCCTTTTTTTATTCATAGTATAATATTAATATTTAAATAACATACGCACATTTAAATAATAACATATTCTTTATACTTTATGCAAATATTTTGATACTTTTTTTAAAGATTAATTTTCTATGAGAGTATAGGTGATGGTTCCTGTATAGTTCCCAAGGGTTTGGTATGGTGGAATAGTAATTTTTAGCTTGGGTTTTATCTTGTATTTTCCTATTTTTCCTTTTTTCTCTTTTTTTCTTTCGAGAACTACCAAAGGAGTACCTATTTTTTTATATCCTGATCAACGATTGTAGAGACCAGGTGGGATATCTATTTCATCAATATCTTGATTTTTATTATTTTTTGCCTTTCTTGATTCTAGATTGATAAAAATATTATTTTTATCAATAGTAGAGTTTTGATTTGCGATATTACTTGATTGTACGGTAAGGTAATATCAATTACTGTTTATATCTAGATCATCAATTTCTATAAAGCTTGCGTTATCAAGGCTATAATCTATTATAATATCTCTTTGTTGGTTTGATGTTTTTATTTGTCAAAAATTTATACCAGTTTCAGTGATATATGAAACTCATCATTCTATAGTTAGGTCTATAATTGTCTGTTCTGATATATTTCACGCAGTATCAGTAATGAATATACTACAGTCGTCATATGTTCATGATTCAAGTTCAGAGAAAAATATCTGGTTGTTTCAGGTGCATTTTTCTTCTTGATTTTTTATACTACAGCTTCCTCAGTAATGGAGGGTTCCACTTTCATTTATATGGAAACTATATTGATAATCATTTTCAGGGTCTAGGGGACTTATTTCATTTATAATTGGAGCTTTGGTATCTATTTTGAAAGGAGAAAGTTTCAAAAATGCAGTTGATTGAGCAAAGTTTTGTACTCTTATACTACAGTTATAATAATCTCAGTCATTGAGAGCATCTAGTATTATAGTATTGTTTCCAATATTTGATTGAGAAGTATTACTTGTACAACCTCAGGAGTATTCTATATTTCCAGATATTTCTGAATAAAAAGTATATGCTGGGGCCTTGTTGTTGGTAATGTTTGCTATTGCATATATTTCTGATATATATGATAGATTACTATTGATTGTAAAAGGAGTAATAGAAAGAGAAGTTTTATTTCACTGGTTGTCTTCGAGTTCTATACTACATGAATCATACTCTTTTTCTTTTAGGCTTTTTCAGTTTCCATCAGTACTGAGTATTATAGTGTTGATTCATTGGTATACCTGATTTGTGTTTCATATACATCATCAGTTATATTTGAGAGTACCATTCTTGTTGCTATAAAAACGATACTCAGGAGTAGTACTGTTGCTTACTTCAGGTACTTTTAATACTTCTCTGAGTAAGGTAATAGCCCATTTCTCAGAAAAATAACTTTGTATTTGTTCTATTTCGTCTTGGCTCAGAGCATAGTTCCAGGAGATGAGTTCTCAAATGTGTCATTTAAAATAATGACCATTTCACATAGTAGAGTGGTCGATAGGATTTATAGAATTTCCATTTGTATATCATATTCCTATTTTTCCTGAATGCTGATTTTGTATTCCTATATGATCTACAGAGTCTTTTAATTGCCCATTCATGTATATTAAAAACTCGTTTTCTTCAGGTGTATTTCATATTCAAGAATGAATAGTGAGCATTGAATATACTGTATTTATCTCTACTGGTCATAAATCTAGAGTTTTATACTCATGTCAGCTATCCCAGTCTTTTTGGTTCCATACAAGCGCGTATGCATGTCCTTGTTCTATAGTTATATTATATCATTCAGAGTTTCATCATTGTTCGTAGAGGGTTTGGAGAGTGTTTATGTCATTTCAGGTTTTGAAGAGTATGGCAAATGACTTCTCTGGGTATGGTCATCCAGTGTTTATATCAGCATGATTTTCCATATTAAAGAATTGTTTTTTCCCATCAAATTGTATGGCTCATATACCGTTTATTGCATTGGCATCAAAGGTTGGTTTTTTATTCTTTATACTTTGTTCCAGGTTGTGTATACTACTTTTATCATACCATACACTTATACTATCTCAGTCTCAAGGAAAAATATCTGCGAGTCAGTTTCCGTCTATATCTTGAGCATCCAAATGGAATATTTCTGAGGGAATATCTTCAGGATTTATTTCCGTGTTACATACTAAAGCATAAGAAATATGCGTTTGTACTCCACAGAGTAAAAACGTGATAATAGTTCACAAAAATATTCCTTTCTTTTTTGTCATGTTTCCTTTTTTATTTTAGAGCCTGTTTACCTTAGTTTTCCTCACTTCGCTTCTACCTTTTTGATAATACTTTTTATCAGTTCATTCTTTACGGTATCATCGAGGGTAGTTTCCAGTGATTGGATGTATATTTTGAATGAAAGGCTTCTTTGTCCTGGAAGTTTTTCCTCTGATTCAAATACATCAAAAAGTTCTACTTTTTGTATCAGATTTTGGTTGGTTTTTTCTATTGCTATCTTAATATCTTTTCACTTAGTACTTTTGTCTACTACGAAGTTCAGGTCGAAGTTATTTTCTTGGAATTCTGAGATATCCTTTGCTTTCGTAGTATTGTATGAACATTTTACCAGTGAGTTTGCACAGATTTCGAAAAATCATACTTTTTTTGTGATTCAAAAGTTGTTTGCAATCTTTGGTGATATTTCTCATATAGTCCCTATTTCTTGTCATCTGGCTATTATTTTTGCGGTTCTTCCTGAATGAGCAAATGTAGGAAATTTTTCCGTAGTATCAAAATGAAACTTATCGATTCCAAGAAATTTGAAGAAATTTGTAAGCGTAGTTTGGATACTATAATATGCGGTATCTCATTCTACAACTTGGACTCATGCAAGTGAATATCATTCTTTTATATCGTTTTCATTTTTTAAAAATATTTTTTCTATTTCAAAAAGTTTGAGGTTGTTGAAGTCACGTATGTTTTTCTCAAGAGAGAGAAGGAGGTTTGGAATAAGGCTTCCTCTGAGATGCGTGAGCTCTTCACTCAGAGCATTTTTCATTTCTATAAGTCAGCTGGTATCTCATCATACTTTGTTCATAAGTTCTTCATTCACAAATGAGTAGGTATACATGTCAAAAAATCCTATGTTTGTGAAGTAGTTTCTGGTATCTTTTTTGAGCTTATACATGTTATTTTGTATTACTGCTCCTAGGTTTACTCTTGGTATGGTTGATTCTATTTTGTCATATCCATCTATTCTTGCTACTTCTTCTGCAATATCAGCTATATTATTTAGGTCTTTTCTCCAAAAAGGGATTTTTAACCCCCTCCCTAACCCTCCGCCCAAGGGAGAGGGAATAATTCCAAGGTTTTCTAGTATTTGAAGTGCTTCTTTTTCACTATACTCTTTTCCTGTGAGGCTATTTATTTTTTCTAGATCAAAAGGAATAGTAACTTCTGGTTGTTTGTTTTCGTATGAATCAGAATAAGAAATGAGCCCTATTCATTTGAGATTTTTCTCGAGTTCTGATACGATTAAACTCGCTCAGCGAAGGTTCATATCCGCTTGGATGTCTTTCTCAAATACATTCAGAGAATCAGTTCTGATTCCAAGTCTTTTTCCAGTTTGTCTTACTATTGCTTGGTCGAAGTGAGCCGATTCTATAATAATGTTTTTAGTATCATCACTTACCGCACTTTCTTTTCCTCCGATTACTCATCCAAGAGCGAGAACTTTTTCATCGTCTGCAATTACGATATCAGTTGATGAGAGTTTGTATTCTATATCTTTGAGTGAGAGAAAGTATTCTCACTCTTTTGCAAACCTGATAGTGATATTTCATGTAATTTTATCGGCATCAAAACAGTGGGTTGGTTGACCATAGAGGTAGAGGGAATAGTTAGTGACATCAATAAGTAATCCTTTTGAACCAGTATCAAAAGAGCCAAGGACTTGTTTGATATAGTCAGGGCTTTTAGTATTTGAGACGTTGTTTACTCTTAGAGCTATATACCTTTTTACTGCTTCTGGGATAGTGTTTTCTAATCCAAGTTTTGGAAGTTTGCTAAAATCTTTTTTTTCATATTCAAAATCGAACTTTTTTCCTCTGATAGTTTGAATTTCTCTTATAATTCCAATGTGACTGAATAAATCAGGCCTATGATTTATGGCTTTATTATCGATTTCAAGTATAGTATCATTTTTTCATAGATAGTCTCTCATCGAGAGTTCGAGAGGTGCAGTGTCTGGGAGTTCGAGTATTCCTGCCTGTCTTTCTTCAATCAGTCCAAGCTCATCTTCGCTACATATCATTCCTTCGCTGGTTTCTCCTCTGATTTTTGTTTTCTGAATAGTAAAATCTGGAGCGAGTTGTGCTCCCACTATAGCTACTGGAACTTTGATTCCAGCTTTTACATTGGGAGCTCCACATACGATTTGTTTTTCCACTCCTTGTACATCGACTTTACAGAGGTTCAGCTTTTCAGAATCAGGGTGCTTTTCGCAGTGTGTTACTTCTCACACGTATACGTCTTTGAGGTTTTCTCATTCGTAGTGTATTTCTTCTACTTCCGCTGTATGCATCACGAGCTTTTCTGCTATTTCTTCTGCTGGTTCTAGATCAGGAATATATGCCTGTAAAACTTTGTATGATATCTTCACTTTTTCTTTTATTTAATGGGTAAAATGTCTGTGTAATAATTTACACAAAAATAGGGGAAAGGCAAATTATAATCCATCCCCTAGCCCCTTACCTTTCATACGAAAGGAAGGGGAATAAAAAAATCTCCTAGTAGTGGTGTTACTAGGAGAAAAGTGAGTATAAAAGTATTTTGTTTTTAAATACTTCCATATACTAGAGCATACTGCTCAGACTTAGGACTAGATGCTATTTTATTATGAAAATAAGTATAGCATAGTGTGTAAGCTAAAGAGATAGCTAAAAGTAGACTTAAAAATGGAGTTGCTTCTAATATATCTCTTGTGTGCACTACACTGTAAGCAGATATAATAATTATACCTGAAAACAAATTAGTTCTCAAAAAAGTATGTAGAGAATTTGATAAAATAGCACATAATGAAACAAAAAGTAGAACTATGATCGCAAAACTTAAAGTAGCTTGATTAAGAATTAAGAATACGATAGCTGAGCTCATAAAACATTTTGTAAAATAAGCATTTCCTTGTTTATCACTTATATTTTGAGTGATATTTTTAAATTCGGATGTAAATATCATAGCTGATATACCACACAGAGCTGCAGCTAAAGATAGACTTTCCGAAGAGAAATAATTACCTGTACGGTGGCCGATTATTACCCAACAGAGTACAGCTACTGACATTAAAAAAGAACATAAAGTAGTTTTGTTTGTTATTTTACTTTCCATGATAATTTATTTTTATTTTGGTTGATTTCTTTTAAAAAAAGAAATATTCATAACAGGGTTATTATGAATAAAATGATTATACTTATATAGATAAAAAGTCAAAAAAATTACCCCTTCCTTTCGTATGAAAGGTAAGGGGATGGATTATATAAAAATTACTTCAATAAATTATCATTTTCATCTGATCACCAACTTTGCATATTATATTCAAGTATTTTATAATATTCTGTTTTTTCCATAAATTATATTCTTATAAACTATTCTTAATCACCTCTTCAATCTCTTTTGCTATCTTCTCATTCTCTTTCAAAAAGTTTTTAGCGTTTTCTCTTCCTTGCCCAAGTTTGGTTTCTCCATATGAGTAGAAAGCTCATGATTTTTTGATTACTCAAGACTCTACTCCAATATCAACAAGTTCTCATACTTTTGAGATACCCTCGTTGTACATGATATCAAAGTGAGCTTCTTTGAAAGGAGGGGCTACTTTGTTTTTGATTACCTTTACCAGAGTAAGATTTCCATGTATTTCTTTCTCCATTCCAGCTCCACTCTCTATTTTTGCTTTTCTTCTTACGTCAACTCTTTGAGATGCGTAGAACTTAAGAGCATTTCAACCAGTAGTAGTTTCTGGACTTCCAAACATAACTCAGATTTTCATTCTGATTTGGTTGATGAAAATAACAGTCGTTCCACTTCTACTAATAGCTCAAGTAATTTTTCTGAGTGCTTGACTCATAAGTCTTGCTTGGAGTCACATGTGAGAGTCTCACATATCTCCTTCAATTTCTGCTTTTGGTGTAAGTGCTGCTACTGAATCGACTACTATAAGGTCAACGGCTCATGATCTTACGAGTGAATCAGTAATTTCAAGTGCTTGTTCACCGTAGTCTGGTTGTGATATCAGGAGATTCTCAACATCTACTCCTATTTTTTTTGCGTATTCTGGATCAAGAGCATGTTCAGCGTCAATAAAGGCTGCTGTTCCTCCTGATTTTTGTATTTCTGCGATTGCATGGAGAGTAAGAGTGGTTTTACCAGATGATTCTGGTCCATATATCTCAACGATTCTTCCTTTTGCATATCATCCTCAGAGTGCAAGGTCAAGTGAGAGAGAACCAGATGATGAGGTTTCAATTTTCATTCATCCATCTTTATCTCATAGTTTCATAATAGAACCTTTCCCGAATTGTTTTTCTATCATTGATAGTGCGTTGGTCAATGCTTCTTGTTTGTTCATAGAATAATAGAATTATATTATTAAAGTAGTATACATTTTCACTATGTATATATTGAGTATATAAAATGAGTATATAAAGTCAAAACTTTTTTAATTATTTCTTGATTTTGAATTTATCTTTGAGTGATTCGAACGTACCTATAGCGATATTTTTTCATTTACATGTATTACATGTAAATATATATCATTTTGGATTTTTTCTTGTAGTTTCGACTATTTCTCTACAATCTTTGCAAAAGAATGATACCTCTCATCTTTCTTCATTAAAAGTATCTCTTTTTTCAAATTCATCTATATTTATTAGGTCTCAAAAATTAGACATGCTTTTTTATTATAATTTAAAATAGGCTCATTACTTCTTCTTTTGTATGTTGGATTTCAATAGTTCCATTGTTAATAAGCTCTACGAAACATTTGAGTGTCGCTTCTACATCTACCAGTGCATCGTGTGCTCATATAAAATATTCATCAAAGAGTTTTTTATGGAGTTCTCAGAGTTTTGGTCTTTTATAACCTGGTGAGTTCTCATTTTTCTTTGCGAGTTTACAAAAATTGATAGTAGAGTTCATAGTACATATGGTTTGTTTTGGGCGGTATTCATATTCTTTTCAGAGTCTTTTGAGCTCAAGTTTGAGCATACTTTCATCATACTCTATATTATGTCCTATAATTACATCAGGCTGATTTATATACGACATGATTTCTTCTATGACTTCTTCCATTACAGGTTCATTTTTTACATCGATGTCATAGAGATTGTGTATTTGTGATGCAGCGTAGGGAATAGGTATTTTTGGGTTTATGAGTAGGTTTACTCTTTTTTCTTCTGTAAAGACTCCATTTTTTAATTCTCAGAGTATGCCAGCAAATTGGATTATCTTCGGTTGTTTTTCTAGATCAGGTTCTTTTTTATCTATAAATCAGGTTGTTTCTGTATCAAATACAAATATTTTTGTTATACCTTTATGATGCACTTTTTTCATTTAGTTATAGGCTAATTTATCACCTATTTATTCTATGAAGATTGAGTACTTTGTAAAATAAAAATACATAAAAACTTTTTATTTTTATGTAAGTAATAAAACCTCTACTTTTTCTTTGTATTTACAGTGTAGTTTTAAATATTCATGTGATTTTTGCATCTGAATAAACTTTTCATGGCATCCTGATAAAGAATCAGGATGATATTTGCGTGCTAATTTTCTATATCTTTCTTTGAGCTTTACATGGTTGAATTCATTTTTTTCGATTCACATTATTTTTAAATGACTCTCTATATCATCACTGTATGGACCAAAAAGTACTTTAAATCAATATATTATTTTACGAAGTATGTAAAGTATCTCTTCTTTTGTTACTTTCTCTCAGCTTTCTTGCTTTGCTTTTAGTATTTTTATATCGGAATCATTTTCTTTTATTATAGCATCTACCTTTCTTAATCTATTTCTTTCTTTCGCTATAAATTCGTGATTTTTTGCAAATATTTCTATTATTTCTTTCGCTTTTTTCTCTCAATACTGTTTTATTAACTCCTCTCAATCTTCTCGTATAATATTTTCTTTGTATTCTTCTATTGTTAGAACCTTATTCATTTTTCTTTCTTTCTTTAAAAATTAAAAAAACAGTATTCTTTTAAAGAATACTGTTTTTTATGATGATATTATTTCTGTTTCAATGTGTAGTAATTTCTTCAGACTCTCTCTATTACTGTCTTATTTTGTAAGTTCATGTAGATAGTTGTTTGTTTCACGTTTCTTGTTTTGAGCACTTCTTTTATTATATCTTCAGTATTCATTGGTTCTCAAGATTTCTTAAGAATTTCTTCGATTACATCGAGTACAGTACCAGGGTTGAAACCATACTCTTTAAGAGCATATATTCATCTTCCTATAAGTACAAACTCACTGTTTCTTATAAGTTCATTGTGGATAGTATTTATTTTTACTGCTTCACCTAAACTCTGAGTTATATGATTTGAGATATCTACGAAGTGCATAGGAGTTTTTTCCTTCTTCATTACGTAAATAGCTTTATCTTTTAGAGTTTTAGGATTGAGTATTTTCCATTTTGTTAATCCTATAAGTGTTTCTTCTCATTTGACTATATCTTCAAAGAGTTCAAGAACAGAGTCAACAAATGTTATATCCAAAACTTCTTTGTTTGTGTTTGCAAAACCAGAGTTTTTTAAATTATTGATTACTGCTTCGTATAAAGCAGTTTGTTCCATTACGTCTTTCTTTCTTTTTAAGATTTTCAAAGCCTCTTTATGTACAGCTTCGATTGAAGTCTTAGATATACTTGGAAGATAAAAATAAATTTTACATCCGAGCTTCTGCTTTGATTTCTTTACTTCATAGTCTGATTGAATAACTACTTCAAGTATTCCAGCATTTACATCTTTCTCTAAGTCAAGTTCTTTAATCATTGCTGCTATCAGCTTTTCTCTCGATAAAATTCCTCAATGTAAATTTAAAAATTCCTTTGCTTTTATTTGTATACTTGAAAGAAGAGTAGCTTTCACTATTCTTCAGATTTTTTTAATTCATGTATCTTCTATTTGTCTTACTCTTTCCCTTGTAATAGAAGGTGAAAATGAATTTCCAATGTTTTGAAGGGTTTCTCTTTTTCAAGATATCCCGACTCTTCTTTTTATTACATTCTGCTCTTTCTCTGAAAGAGAAGTCAAGATATCACTAAATGATTTTACAATGTTTTTATTGTTTAAAACTGTAGGATTCATTTACACTTTATTATATAATACATATAATATATATAGTCACTTTGGTTTGAAAGTCAAACTTTTATTTCTGACTTTTATGAAAATAATATTCTATTCACCTTATTTAAAGGGTATTTTTTATTTAAAAAGGAAGTTTCATGTTATCTTTATCTCAAGAAATATTTTTCATAGAACTTTCTTCATTAATAAAACTTTCATTATCCCTCTTTCTATATTCCTTTCTTTCTAAAATACCTCAAATAATAATCATAATTCAGGACACCATATACAAAATAACTCCATTTCCTACGACAATATTGTCCAAAAAAAGCGCTAATCAATTTACAAAACTGATGTATATAACACTGTTCACGAGTATAAAAACTCAGGTAATGATTATTATTATATAATTTTTTACCCTAATGTCAAGTGCTAATTTTATTTTTTCTTTGATAGTGTTTGATATAACTATAAATATTATAAACATTAAGAGTAATATCATTCAAAATCCTATATTTCAAGCTATTGGATTAAAAGCATTCCATGTGGCATCAGTTTGATTTGCATCAATAATCCATGGTATAAAGAGGGATACTATTGAAACGATACTTCAAGTTACAGTTATTTTTGATGAAAAGCTTAAGTTTATACTTTTGAATTGGAAGATTTGATAGAGACTTGTTAATATTTTTTTTGCTTTTCTTTCCTTTTTTCTGTGTGTATAATTCATATGTAATATATTAGTTTTAGTTTAAACCTTTTTCTTTATTAAAACTAATAATATTTGATATTTTTGCAAAACTTTATACTATTTTGATAGTATGGAATTTTTAAGTTTTACTTGTTATGATGACCAGACTCCATGGGTAAAAAAAAATATAAGAATAGTTTTTTCGATTTGATAGCATTTTTTTATAGCTTTCTTTTGTCTTTTTTTAGGAGCTTTATTTTATTTTTTACTCACAACAAGGTGAAGAGAAATATTTTCTTTGAGACGCTTGATTTTTGAATGAGGAAATGGCCATCATATTTTTGGAAAAAGCCGAGCTTTTATAAGATATCTTCTTTTTTTCATGATGTATTGCATTATATGTTTAAGAAATAGTATATGAGAAATATAAGCTCTATGCAAAATAAGGGAGCATTTACATTGGTAGAAATTTTAGTTGGAATCTTGATCTTTTCTTTGGTGGTTATTTGATGATTCCAAGCTCTGAGTGCCGTTACTATCTGAAAGGCACGACTGGTTCATAAGGCAACTACACAGAAGCAAATTATATATTTTTCTCAGAGACTTTTTGAGGAAATTAAACTTTGAGGTCTTATAGATTATGAGGAGTATTTTAATAGGCAAATAGTATGAACCAGTTTTATGAGTGGACACTATGATACTCCAAGCTGATTTTGAAATTTTTGAAATAATGGAAGTGTATGAACTACTATGTATTGAGATAATTTTTACTACTGTTTGAGTTGAAATGGACTCAGTGAAAAGATGACAGGTACTGGATGTATCGATGCGCATAATTCACCTTTTCTGGACTATAGTGGAAAGCCACAAAGGTACTGACAGTATAGTTTCCAATTCATTGATTATAATTCAAATTTTGATAATGATGGTTGAGATGAAAATGGTGATGGAAATATTTTATGAGATGATGATGATGAATATTTAGGAAAATGACCAGAGTGATTTGTATCGTGAGTGGATGTAAAAGAGTTGTATTTATTAAGTGGAGACAAGACAAAGAGAACGCTCTTTCGTTGGAAAGTTGAGAAAGATCCGTCTGCTCCAGCTACTTTTAATTGTTCAATTGATTGGAATAATATTATTACGGGATCTTGATGTATTGGGACTATAGAATTTCTCAAACTGGAATGAAGAGATTGGTGAATGGATCACGTTATTTCTACAGATGATATATGAGAATATGATGGAGTAATAGATACTTGGTTAGTACAGAATGATTTTTCTTGAGGAACGAATAAAGTTGCTGGAAGTGATAATGAGAATTACTGGGTACCACTTTTCCCAGATACTATTAATATATCTGATTTTAAGGTTTTTGTTTATCCAAATAAAGATTTGAATTTGTCATGGAAAGAAGTTGATGATAGTATTAATATTTCACCGTATGTGAGAATACAGCTTTCTATTTTACCGAGTTGGAAATCAAGAAGAAAGATTAAAGGAACTCCAGAAGAGATTCATTTTTCTACGACTATAGCTTTGAGTGATATATTTAGTAAATAACCCACCCCCTAGCCCCCTCCCTCGTAAGGAGGGGGAATAACTATAAAAATATGAAGAAAAATAAAGAATGATTTGGTATTATAGTTGCTATTCTAATAGTGATACTTATTAGCTTACTTGCAATAAGTATTCTGGATTATATTGTTCCTTTTTCAAGAAATACAAAAGGGATTGAAAATAGTGTATGAGCCTATTATCAAGCGAATAGTGGTATTGAAGAAGCACTATTCCATATGAGTGACGATAGTTATGAGGTTTGAGATGAACTTGCTACTGCTTTTGTTTGAGCAGTTTCTAGCAACTTTTCTATTGTTGCTACTGGTTCAAGGCTTCCCCCAATTGGGAATGGAAATAGTGAGTTCGATGATGATTGGAATAAGATAAGAGTTTGAGAACCTATACAGTTGGAGTTATGAAAGTGAATGTTGGAGGTTGTAGATTGGTCGAATATTAATTTCTATTTCCGAGTTCCTGATCTTGATAATCTTGCCTCAACTGCTGAGACTTTGAGTTGAGCTTCAATACCTATTATTACTTGGTCCCTCTCTGCAAATACTACTACTATAAATGCAGCAGGGAGCTCTGTGGACGCAAATGATATTTGTAATTCCAAGGATTCTTGTAGTGCGATAGATTTTTCATCGAAACAATGAGTGGATCTTGATGGGAATGAAACCAGTGATGAGAGGATAGAAAATTTTTATGGTTCACAGTGTGATGCACTCACTGAAAGGTGTACTTTGAAACTGTCTGTAATTAATAAATTAGAGACCATCTCTAGGACGAGTGTTCCATATATTGAGTGGTATATAGATTTCGGATCCAAAACAGTTCCTTTAAGGCATGCAGTTGTTGAGACGCAATGAAAGTCATATGGTTTTAGGAAAGATTTAGAAGTGAGTGTTCCTCAGCAGACGGTAAGTGAAGCGTTTGATTTTACTGTATTTCAATAATATAAAAAATGAGACTATTTAAGATAGAAGAGAATGATGCAAACCAGAGGTTAGATAAATTTTTAAAAAAATTATTTCCAAGAGCCACCAGGAGCTTGATTTATAAATTTAATAGAAAGGATAAAATCAAGATCAAATTTGACGGGAGTGAAGGAAAATTTAGGAAAAGAGATAATGAGTACAAACTTCAAATTTGAGATGAGATGAGGATTTTTTTGAGTGATAGTGAGTTTGATGAACTGAGTTCTTCAGTTGAAGAAAAAACTCAATTTATAAAAGAAAAATTGGATAAAAAAGATATAGTATTTGAAGATGGAGATTTATTTGTGATCAATAAAAATAGCTGAATGAATGTACATGCTTGAGATCATAAAACCAAAGAAATCAATGTTATTGTTCAGGTACAAGATTATTTATGAGATAAACTCAATAGCCTTACCTTTAAACCAAGCTTGATTCATAGAATAGATAGGGATACGAGTGGAATACTGATGATTGGAAAGAAGAAGGATATTTTGAGCAAATTAGTAGGTGATTTTAAGACCTCCCCTAGCCCCTCCAAAGGAGGGGGACAGATATGAGGAGGGAGTCATTGAATTCAAAAAACTTATTATGCAATTGTTTTGTGAAAACTATCAAGAAAAGAGTGAACAATAACCAAGAAACTATTAAGAATAGAGTGAGCTCAAAATGAAAATAAAGTTCAGGTTTCAGAGAAAGGTCAAACAGCGGTAAGTCATTATAAGCTTTTAGGGGAGCATATTTTAAAAGCTCCAGAATGAAATATCATTCTTTCGGAAGTAGAGGTACAAATTGAAACGGGAAGAATGCATCAGATTCGTGTTCATATGGCGAGTATTGGGAATCCTATTGTTTGAGATAAAGCATATGGTGATAAGAGGATGAATTCATATCTAGAGAGGAATTTTTGACTCAGAAGGCAGGCTCTTCATGCTTGGAAGATAGAGTTTTTTCATTATGGGAGGAATAAAAAGATGAAATTAGAAGCGAGAATAAAGAAAGATTTAGTTGACTTTTTGGAGAATGTAAGGACCTCCCCTAGCCCCTCCAAAGGAGGGGGATAGTAGTAAGATTGATTTGGGGGCGACCTCCTCTAATCCCTCCAGAGGAGGGGGATATTGGCAGAGTATTTTTTTTAAAGCAATGATTATGGAAGAAGGATTTCAGTTGGAGGTATGAGAAAAACCTGGTTATGTTACTGCAGATAAATTTTCATATAAGTATATTAAGGAAGCAAGGGATAAGATGAAAAAGAATCAGACCCCAGCAGAACAAGTTGTATGGGAACAACTAAGAGCTAAAAAGATGTGATATAAAATACGAAGGCAGCATATTATAGATAATTTTTTTGTTGATTTTGTATGTCTTTCACAAAAACTTATTATAGAAATTGATTGAGAAATACATAGTTTTCAGAAAGAAAGAGATGAATTAAGAACAGAGAGATTATCTCAATTAGGGTATAAAGTAATGCGCTTTGATAATAAAGAAGTTTTATGAGATATAAATGGTGTGATAAGAAAGGTGAAACAGGAACTGGGAAATAGTCCCCCTCCTCTGGAGGGGTTAGGGGAGGTCCAGAACCTGGGAAATCATAAGATTTAGTTGACTTTATCTCAAATATCACTAAAAATAAAAGAAATTAATTTGTTAAAAATATTTTATGAATAATGACATGTGCTTTGAGAAAGATCCAATTATTGCTAGTATTTGGAAAGATGGTAAGATTATTGATCCGACAAAGGCAAAGGATCACTCATTTAATCATTCAAAACACTATGGTACTTGAGTCTTTGAGGGGCTTCGTTTTTATGAGACAGATAAGGGATCTAAGATTTTTCGTTTAAATGAGCATATTGATAGACTGATGTATTCAGCGAGTTATTTTGATTACACATTAAAATATTTACAAGATGATATAAAAAAGGCTTGTTTGGAAGTCGTAAAGCAATCCGGTTTAGTGAGTGGTTATATACGACCAATTATTTATCCTGGAGCGAGTGTTTGACTCGATCCAACTGATGCTGAAATTCATACAGAGGTAAGTGCGGTTCCGTTTCCAAGTTATCTTTGAGAAAAACCAATTCGTGTTAAAATAGCAAAAACCAGAAGAGTTGATCCAAGGACGGTTGATATGGGTGCAAAAATTTGTGGAAACTATATAAATTCTGCAAGGGCAAAGCTTGAAGTAAAAAAGCAAAAATTTGATGAATGACTGTTACTTGATACTTCGGATAATATTGCTGAAGGTCCAGGAGCAAATATATTTTTTATTGCGAAAGCGGGATCTAGAAAAGTATATACTCCGCAATTATGAACTATTCTTCCAGGGATTACCAGGGCTACTATTATGCAATTATTTAAAGATAAGTATGGTGTTGAAGTTATAGAAGAAACAATTTCGCCAGAAAGGCTATGAGAATTTAGTGAAGCATTTTTTGTATGAACTGCCGCTGAGGTAACTCCAATTGCGAGTATTACAAATGAACAGAATAAACAATTTGATTTTTTAAGTTGCGAGGATGACAGTCTTTCAAATCAAATGAAAAAAATATATCTGGATGTAGTATCAGGAAAGGATAGTGATTATTTAACCTACTTAAGCTAATGCAAAAATATGTACTTTCTACCATTATGTGAGTAGAAAAAATAGCGAGAAATGAAATAGAAAGACAGGGAGGAACAATAGAAGAAGTGACCGATAGGTTGCTTGTTTTTTCTTGAGGTTTGGAGATGATTCCGAGAATGAATATTTGGTCAAGAGTTGGAAACAAACTCTACATGCTTTTATGAGAATCTGGTAATATTACTGATTTTGATAGTTTATTTGATGAAGTAAAGAAAATAAACTGGAAAAAATACTTTAAAAAATCATTTCCTATCATCGTAAAAGGGACTTCGGTAAGATCGGAGCTTCACTCTCTTCCAACTCTTCAATGAATTACAAAAAAAGCCATCGTTCACTCATTAACTGATGGAGATGGTTCATTTGTAAGAGAAGATGATACTTTAGAGGGGCTAGAGGTTTTTGTACTTCTTGTAAATAATAAGCTGAAGATTCTTTTGAATACTTCGGGTTCTGCTTTGCATATGAGATGATATAGAACAGAGGCTGGTGAGGCTCCGATAAAAGAGTCTCTCGCTGCATCACTTGTGCTTCTTTCTCCTTGGAAATTTAGAGAACCCTTTTATGATATGTTTTGTGGAAGTGGAACGATAGCTATAGAGGCTCTTATGATTGCAAAAAATATGGCTCCGGGGCTTCAGAGAAAATTTGCTTTTGAGTCATTGTGACTGGTTGATAGTGCCATAGTAGAAAAAGAGAGAGCGGATGCCAGAAAAAAACAATATGATGGAGAGTATCATATTTATGCGTCTGATATTGATCCAGAGATGATAGAAATAGCGAAGGCAAATGCAAGGAGGGCTGGGCTTGAAAATGAAATAGATTTTTCCGTTCAGGATTTTAAAGAATATATAGAAAAGAATATAAGTGGAACGTTAGTTTCGAATCCTCCATATGGTATCAGATTAGATAGTGTAGAGTTGAAACCACTTTATAATAATATAGATAAACTATTTAGGTTGAATCCTAAATTAAATGGGTGAGTTATTTCAAGCTTTCTTGAGTTTGATACTCTTATTAATCTGAAAGAATACAAAAAGAGAAAGCTCTATAATGGTGCTGAGAAATGTTATTTTTGGAAGAGGTTATAATTCTTCTAATAGCTTCTTCTTAATATTATAAGGTGTCATAATATTAAATACAAATGAAGAGTATATTTGTAGACTTTGGACTCATGCATTGAGCATATTGATAGCACTTTGTCATTCTTGTCATTTTTTATCGAAACCAATTCCTCATACTCAAATAATGGGGATTTTTTTATCGAGTACTTTTCTCAGCTCGTGTACTGTTTTGAGAGATATTTCTTGAATTATTTTTCAGCTGGCTCATCATCTAATAGTTTCTCAACTGGCAGAGACTATTTTTGTGTTATATGGATGTTCTTTTGCTGTATTGGTAGCAATGACTCAATCTATTTGATAGGTATTACATATTTGAGCAATGAGTTCGAGTTTTTCTTGGAGTCCATCTTGGATATCTCATGTTCCTGAGAGTTCATTTGCACTAAGTGGAGATATTTTTACGAGGAGTTTTCTTTTTGGAAGTCCTGTTCTAAGAGAGAGGCTTTCATTATATTCTGTAAGTTCTTTGAGTATCTGGTTTAATTGAGTACTGATAGAACAAACTCATTTTTGATTTGGACAACTAATGTTAATTTCAAATCCCTCCACGAACGGGTAGAGAGTCTTCATAAGATATTTGAGCTCATTTATTTTTTCATTTTGAGGAGTAATAAGACTATTACACAGATTAGCAAAAAGAGGGACTTCTGGCATCATATTTTTTGCTTTTCTTTTTTCTAATTCTTTTCCTATTGCATCAACTCATTTTGAAGGGAGCCCCACTCCATTTACGATCGTTTCATCAAATCTAAAGATTCTTCTTTTTTTATTTCCTTTTTGAGGGTGTTTGGTGACTCAACCAATCGTCATATATCCAAATCAAAATGCTTCCCAAAATTTGAGTCCAGTAGGTTCTTTTACGAATCCAGCGGCAAGTCCAATTGGGTTTTTGAGTTCTAAATCTCACATGTTTACTTTGAGTTTTTCTTCTCATTCAACATAGCTAGTTTCTTTGATTGTATTTATTATATATTGTGATTTTTCAGCATATTTTGAAGTAGTCATAGCAAGGTGGTGGAAGAACTCAGGGTTAATGCTTGCTAATTTTGATTTATTGAATAGTGAATGGGTGCTTTCGAGGGGTTTAGGTTTCATATAAAAGAAAATGTATTTATATTTTAATTATATATAGGATATAGTTATTTGAATAAAGTCAATTTTATATTTTTATTATTTGTTTTTTTATTATTCTATTTATAATAGAGAAAAAAGAGGGTGATTTATATATAATTTTTTTCAATGAAAAATGCAATAGAAAAATCAATGGAGAAGTGGAGCGTCCCTCAAGAAGAATTTTCTTTGAAGTGACTTCATGGGCATAGGACTTTGCCAAAGCTATCTCAAAAGCCGAAACAGTATGTATACTTTCATGGTTTTTGAAGTTGTGGAGACCACTTTATGGCTATAAAATTAGCGAAGCTTCAGTTTGATCTTGGAAATGTATTCTATAGGTTTAGTTTTAGATGAAACGGTAAGAGCGATCTTGATTTCTCTACTATGACTTTGAGTACTCAAGCAGAAGATATAAAAAATATGGTAGATTATATTTTGGATAATAGTAACCTAGACACTATCATTCCTGTTTGTTATAGTATGTGAGCGAGTTCTCTTCTTGCTGCTATACAAAAATATCCAGAAATAGAAAAGTACTTTGAAAAATATTTCTTTTTTGCGCCGTCTTTTGATTTTTTAGAGAATAGGAAGAAGAAAATGTGAGACGGGAGGATGCAAGAGTGGAAAGAGAATTGATATGTTGAGGTGAAAAATGATGCGAGAGGGATTATTGAAAAACTACCATATTTTTTTGTGGAGGATGCAGAGGAGTATGATCTAAAAAAGGCTTTTGAATCTCTCAAAAAGCCTATGACTATCGTTCATGGGAACGAAGATGATGTGGTTCCTATAGAAGCAACGCGAGATTTCATATCATTATGAAAATGAGAAATAGATTTTCATGAAGTAAATGATGGACATAAGTTGGTGAAGGGGTATCGTAAGGTGAAGGAGGTAGTGCTCGGAGGTGAGAATTAAGACTAATTTTAAAACCCCACTCTATATTTAATATAGAGTGGGGTTTTTTCTTATTTTACCTGCCAAAGAAGTGTTTCACCAGCCATAAATGGAGTAATTCCATGTATGTCTTCTGGTATAACGATATCTCCAGGTTCAATGGTGATAGTATCTCTTGGAACTGGTATTCTATAGAAAACTCTTCCGTATACAGAAAGAAAATCTTCTAGTCTATCCAAAGCATCTGCTTCTTCAAATGCAGTTGCATAGAGTTGAATTGCATATGGAGCAGTAAAGCATCCAGCACAACCACACGCAGACTCCTTGTTTTCTTTTAAGTGAGGAGCACTGTCGGTGCCAGCAAAGAATTTCCCAGTATTGTTCTTAATCGCATCTAGTAACCTTTGTCTCGCATTCTCTGTTTTGAGAATTGGAAGGCAGAAGCTATGTGGATTGAGAGCTGTTTTTCCACCTACATTAAAAATAGAATTTCTATTTTTAAGAAGGTGTTGAGGGGTAATAGTTGCTACTACTCCATCTCTTGCTGCTTGTACAAAGTCTACAGCCTCAGCAGTTGTGATATGCTCTAGTGATACTTTTAATCGAGGGAAGTCTTTTACAATAGATTCAAGTATTGGTAGAAACTTTGTTTCTCTTCTAAAAATATCAACTGCTTCATCTGTCACTTCACCATGTACTAATAGTGGAACATCATGCGTTTGCATGACTTCTAATATGGGATATATTTTTTTGATATCACCTATTCCATCAGAAGAGTTTGTAGTGGCATTTGCAGGATACAATTTGAATCCGATAATACTACGGCTCTTTGATGCATCTATTACATCTTTTTCGGTCGTACTTTCAGTAAGATACAAAGCCATGTGAAAGTTACATGAGGTTTGATACCCAGACTGTACTCTTTTTTTGTATTCTTTTGCTTGTTTCACATTTGTAATTGGTGGATTTAGATTAGGCATTACAATAGCATCCTTAAAGTATTTGGCTGTATATGGTACTGTGTTTTTTAGTACTTTTTCATCCCTAAGGTGCACATGGGCATCGAATGGTAATTTTATTTTTAATGAGCGCATAATAATATATAAAAAATTGATTTTTATTTGTGAACTTTTAGGGAAAATCCGAAAAAGTACATGGATTATAGTGAATTTTCCAATAAGTCAATATTTCTGTTGTTTGTATTTTTAAATAGCTTTATTTTGAGAGTTTATCTCTGTAAAAAGTCTTGAACTTTATATGAAAAATACTATAATAATTTTGAAAAGGAGAATTTTATTATAATAATTTTTTCCGTATGAAAAAAATAGTGTATTTAGTCCTCATTTCTTTATTGTTTACCTCGTGTGGTTTATGAAAAGATAATAGCGAATGAAAAAAGGATAACATCTCTCAGGGAGCTAAAAAAGACGAAGTTTCTCAAGAAACTAAAAAAGAAGATACTATAAATAAAAAGAAAAGTGTTTCAGGAGGTGCTGAGCTGGTATCACTAAAAACAAAAGACATAGCAAATATATCTGGGAGTGTTGCTGAAGATGCGAATGCAACTGATGGAAATGTAATAAAAGCTACGAAGTGACTCGATAAACCAGGATCAATTGGACATCATGAAGCTGTTGTTCTAAAGAAATGAACCTATCAGGCTGTGTATTCTATGAAATTAGAAAAACCTGGTGCAGATGAAGTAGTTGCGAGTGTCTATATAGATCCAATAAATAGTAAAAATCAATGATATAATCAAGAAATATATGTTTCTGATTTTGATGGATCTGACTACAATGATTTTGTGTTAGATTTTACGGTTATAGAAGATGAAACAGAAATAATGCCTTGGGTATACTATAATGGTCAAGCAACTCTGTATTTAGATGAAATTAATATTACCAAATCAGAAAACAGCGAAAACTTTGTTTTAGATTCATATGACGTACTTATTTTTGAAGAAGATGTTTTATGAAGAAAAGCAGGAGAAGTAGTAGAAGATGAAAAAGCGAAAAACTTTAAGGCTGTATATGTTGAAGAAGGAACAGATCCAGCAAATCATATAGCATTTTGACCGTACTCCGAAGCCGAACTTCCAGGAAATCACAAAGCAATCTTTAGAGTAAAAACAAGTGATAATACGAGTGATCAAGTAGTAGCAAAAATAGAAGTATTTAATACTGATGGAGACGGAATTAATAAAAATTTATTTATAAGATGAGTAGATTTTGAAGAAAATGATACCTATCAAAACTTTGAAATAGATTACATTAGAACTGAGAAATGAACTATGGAGTATAGAGCATACTATTATGGGGTTACGAATCTATCTCTTGATAACGTAACGGTAATTTGACCAAGCCTTACGATTCCAAAGAAAGATGATACTCCAGAACAAAGTGAAGCTGAAGAAGAGGGAATAGATGAAAATAAAAGTGAAGCAGTAGAAATAGAAGAAAAGGAAAGTGAAGGATAAATTGAAATTTAGAAATTTTATATATAATTGAGTAAGTGATACTATCTCCTCTTACTCAATTTTTTTATGAAGAAAATTTTATTCCTGTCTTGGAAAGACATCAAACACCCCGAAGTATGAGGAGCGGAGGTTGTTTTGTGGAACTATATAAAACGACTACAACAAAAATGATATCAGATCACTTGGGTATGAAGTGGTTTTCCTGGAGCAAAAGAGAAAGAAGATAAAGAGTGAGTAGAAATTATTAGAATTTGAAGTATTAACAATATTTATTTTAAATTTCCCAAATACTACAAAGAGCATTTACAGTGAAACTTTGATGTCATTGTCGATGAGGCCGGATGAATTCCTCTTTTTGCTCCATTGTTTGAAAAAGATATTCCTATTATTTTTCTTATTCATCATATTTCTGATATAGAATGGGATTTTAAATATAGCTTCCCAATAAGCAAGGTGTTTAAATATATTTATAGGAAAATTATTTCATTGTATAGAAACTGCTATACCATTACTGTTTCACAGTCTACAAAAGAAGAATTGGTAGGTGTATATTGATTTGAGAAAAATAAAGTATTTGAGATAGAAAATGCTTTGGATATAGATCTCAATCACAATATAGATATTCATGAAAAAAAGAATGAGATATTATTCTTTGGGAGAATTATGCCAATGAAAAGAGTTGAGCATGCAATACAGGCTTTTGGTTATTTCAAAAATAAAATGAAAAGTGATTATAAATTAAACATCATTTGACCTTTTCAGGATGGGAGCTACATGGAGTCGCTGAGAAAGTTAGTTCAAGAATTAGATTTAGAAAAAGACGTGGTATTTCAATGATGACTCTCATTAGAGGAGAGGGAAAAAATACATAAAAATAAAGTACTTCTTTTTCCTTCACATAAAGAATGATATGGGTTGGTCGTACTTGAGGCAAATGTATATGGTATACCAGCTATTTGATATGATGTATGATGAGTGAGAGATAGCATAAAGGATGGAATAAATGGATTTAGAGTAGAGAAGCATAATTTTAAGGCGATGGGAGAAAAACTGTATAGAGTATTACAGGATGAAGAGGTATATAAACAATTAGTAACCTCAAGTTATGAACATATAAAAAATCATACTACTTGGGAAAGCAATGCTGATATGTTTGAAAATATTATTAAAAAAGTGCTTGAAGAATATGATAGATGAGTATAAGTGATTATCTGAGAAGTGTCCAGGAAATAGTATTTCTAGTATAGTTTTTGTTTCACGAATCTACTTTTTTCCTTTCATAAGTTTCCTTTCCTGAATGAGCTATCCATTAGTATGTAGAGTATAAAATTCACTCCATTTTCAATTGGAAATACTATAGATTTTATCAATAGTAATTTCAGCTTTGTTATGAAAGTGATTTTTTTTCTTGAAACGATAAAAGATATTTTCTTATGAAATATCACCACTTCTTTCAGATAGTTTATGATGCTTAAGAAATTTACTGAAGATGAACTACTGAGATTCACTCTCACGGGAAGTTCTTTTATTTTATAGTTTTTTTTATATATATGATACAGGAACTCTATATCAAATGCATATCAAAAGATCTTTATATTTTCTAAGAAAGTATTTTTTAATTCTTTTCTAAATACCTTGAGTCAAGTTTGAGTATCTTTTACGGGGAGTCAGAATAAAATTTTATTTAAATAAATATTAAATTTTGATATTATTTTTCTTTTTAAGGAATATCTAATTTTAGATTTTCCATGTACTTTTGATCAGATAACTATTGAATATTTTTTATTTTTCTCGAGGTAGAGAATATGCTTTACTAAGGAATCAGGTTCTATATCTAAGTCAGAATCATAAAATACTATTATTTCTCCATTGGCTTTTTGTAGTCATTGGTTAATAGCAAATCCTTTTCACATATTGACTCTATAGTTTATTGTTTCTACAAAGGAGTATTTTTGTGCGAGTCTTTCTATTTCATCTTTCGTATTATCCGTGCTTCCATCATTTACTAATATGAATTCATAATTCATATTAGTAAGATATTTCTCTAGATAGAGGTTTAAAAACTCTATGTTGTGAAATATTCTTTTTCATTCATTCAGGCAGGGGAGTATTATAGATACCTTTTTATTCATGTTTTTCTTATAGTAATATGAATATATTTTACTATAAAAAAATATTTCTGTAAAGAAAACACTATGTTTTTTGTTTCTTTCTTCTGTAAATACTTCATAAAATAAGTATAATAATAAATCATATAGAAATACTATATCATATTAATGCATACTTCTTGGGAATATAGTTGATTTCAAATTCATCTCAGACTTGTTTATTAAGAATATATCCATTTGAAATAAGGTTTACAATGACCGGTTCTAAATAAATATTTTCTTTCTTTATTTGCCAAAACTTTGTAAATGTTTCATTAAGTTGAATCGTCTTTCATTCTAGTGTTCAAGAAAGGTCCTTTTCTAGTTTTTTTATTTCACGTTCTTCAAAAAAATCTAGGTTTTCTATGAGGAAAAATCTTAAAAAATCTTCTCTAGATTCAAATACATCAATGAAATATATTTGTCATATCTTTCCATGATTATCTTGTAGTTTGAGAGAGTATGGATTCAGAGAGTATTTTAGTATCTGTAATTTGTTTTCTTTTTTGAGTAGATCTTGAATATCTCAGTTATATGCAATGTTTGCATTATCTACTTCTTTTGTATTGATTCTTGTTTTATTTTTTCCAAGTATTGGTTTTATATGAACATTTATTTGGGCAGAGTCTTTTTGTAGTTTTATTTTCTTTCATAATGGAGAAGTATTATCGAGGGATATTTGTATTCAATAATTATTATGATTAAATAGATTTGAGTTTTTATCATAGAGTATGACAGAGTCTATTCCTGGCATTTGTTTATAGTTTCTTACCTGAAGGTTACTGATATCTACTATTGATTTTTTATGAAATTCTTGGATTTGTTTTTGCAGAAGGTGAAATTGAAAATATTTTACTCATTCTGGTATGGTAATAATTTTCTCGAATTTTTTTGTTTCATCATCATTTCATACTTCGTGATTAAACAGAAATATATCTTTTAGGTGTTTTTTATCTTCATCATAGAGTTTTATTTTTGAATGGAGGTTTTTGGTATCTTTTTTCAGTAAATTATAACTAAAAATATATTGTTCTCCAGGTTCTACTTCTACCTTATTTCTATGTGAAGTATTGAGCCAAAAACATGAGAGACCTCTATTTAATAGTATTCTTTTTTTATCTTGATAATTTATATATCTGACTTTATTTCCATAGAGTCATTCATAATAGCTACATCAGGTTTCATCTTCAGGCTGGATCACATCTTTTTTGTTTATTTTTATCCAACTGAGTCTTTCTAAGTCATCTTTATGTACTTTTGATCTACTGAGATCTTTTACTCTCACCTCTAGTTTATATTTTCATATTTCTAGGTTTCACAGCGGTAAATTTATTTTTTCTTTTTTATTTTCTTGTTCAAAGGTTTTTATTATATTTTCATCTTTTAAGAGGTCTATTTCGTATAAAGAAGAACCATTATTAAACTTATTGAGTTTTAGGAGTATATTATAGTCTCATTTTTTAAATATACTAAAATCTGTTTTTAGGCTTCCATTAAATAAATTCACACTTTTCCCGTTGGATAAATCTATATTTATGGTATCAGATACCATATTTCATTCTATAGTGAAATCTTTTTCAGCTTCAAAGAAAGATATTTGTTTGGCTTTAAATAGTTTTGAATTACTATACTTAGATTCTAAATTTTGGTATTTGTCTTCATGCATAAATCATATCACGTTCAGTCCATTGAAACCGTAGCTATTTTTTATAATTATTTCTTTTTTTCAAGTTGAGGTTACATTGTATTCTCAGAGTTCTTCCCAGACGAATTTATTGAGAGATTGTGTTTTGGTAGGTATGGTGTATTTTTGTTTTTCTATATTTAGTTCTACTTCTCATCACTTTATATTTTTAAATACTCTTGCGTATACTTTGTATTTTCCTTTTTTATTGAATGTGTATTTTAATCTTTGAATATTGTCTACTTTGTATTCTTCTAAGTCATTGAGGGACATATTATGTATCCACCAGTATGTTTCTTTATTAGGCTTTTCTAGTGTGAGAATTTTAAATGATATGTATTTTGTTTTTATTGGTGTGATAAAAGCTCCTTTAAATCTCACGGTTTTGAAAGTTTCTAGGTGCCTTGGTGCTGTGACATAGGTATTTCATATTTCATCTCATTTTTCATCTAAAAATTGTACTTTTCCATGTATGTTTTCTACTCAGTTTCAAGAAACGATGAGATCAAAGAAATATGGATTTGCTTCTTTTACTTCTATGTTTTTCATAAGTCATATTCTCCATATGTCAGAATTTCATCTTGATATTTGTCATCTGATAGCTGGGAGTGCATCGTACTTGTTTGTTTTTTCTAGGGATATATTAATAAACTTGCTTTCAGCCACAAAGAGTTCGCTGATATCTTCTATTGTATCAAAGTCTATAACAGGTTTTCATTTTCCATATAGATCTTCGTATGGCTCCAAATCTATTGCCTTTGGAGAATAGGTAAAAATAAATCCTTTATTGAGTCAAAAATCCCATCCCCAATTTTGAATTCAGAGGTTTTTTAGATGCCATTTAAAATCTTTTATATCTGTTCTCATGGTACTCCACCTATAAAAAGGTGAATAATATTTATTGAAATCAAAGGGTGCTACCATTTCATCTTCATCTAGATAGCTGGTGAGTAAATCATTTTTATTTTTAATGTTTATGAGGTCACTTTCTTTTTCGTACTCAGACCAGTTATTTATTTGAGTATCTTGTTGAACGAATATATTGGCAAATTTTTTGTAATTATAGTTTGGGAATGAGAAAATAGTTTCAAGTGAGTCTAATCATCAGAAATGAAAGAGGTTATTTCCATATATATTTATGTAGTTGCTTTCTTCTTTTACATCTAATATATCTATAAATCAGAGTGTTTTTTCTTGTTGTATATCTTTTTGTTTCCCTAAGTTCTCCCTTTGTATTTTTTGTTCTTTTTCTAATCATACTATATCAGAGTGGTAGACAATTTTACTTATATTCAGGAGGTAGAGGTACTTTGAAAGGTTGTTTCATATTCCTTTTGTTATATATTCATCTATGTAATCATAGAACATTGGGAGGTAACTCGTTGATCATTCTAGAGGGTGATAGGTCGGTTTTATAGTGGAGTTTATATCGATGGCTCATACAGCTTTTTCAAGAGAATTTTCGTCTTTTTTTGGATTCCAAGTCGTAACGGCAAAATTATATCATGGAGAAATTTTTGCTTCGTATCTTGGCAAGTATAAATATTTTCAATTCTTGGTATCATTTTTTTGGTACTCTATAAGTTGTTTATAGCTTTCAGGTGTTTCAACTGCTGAGTAGAAGTTATCGATAAATACTAGCTTAAAAGGCTTGATGTAGAAGCTATAGGATGTTATAGATATGAGTATAAAAAATAGAGCAAATATATATACTAAGTTGGATAAGAAAAAGTATCTGTTTTGTATAGTTTTTAAACCTTTATCTCCAGTATTTTCTAAGAGCTTCTTTTCTTTTTTCATTTTTTTTCTCAAATGGAACAGCATACTCAAAAAATAAGCAAGTCAGAGTCACCATAAAACAGAATAACAAAATGCCAAAAGTCCAACAAATTTATTTGGATCTCTGAGTATAAAACCAAATTTTGATATGATCGGAGCATCAAAAACCATCCATGTATAGAAACCAGCAAGGTATGAATGAGTTCCACTTGAGAGTATTATGAGTACGATGCTCCATAATAAGAAAAATATGACATATTTATTTTTCAAATGAAAGAGATTTAAAATAAATATAGTGGTTATAATCAGCCATCATCCTATTTTATATCACCATCAGAAACTTTCAAAGTCTATCATGGCCCACCAATAGGTTGTGAGATGAAGAATGTGCTCGAGATTTGAGAACCTAGAAAATAAATGTATGGTTTCTATCGTATTGAGATTTGCAGGAGCAACTGGATACATACTATTGGCTCAAAGGTAAGGAACAAGGAAATACGCTAGAAGTCCTCCAATAATAACTCAGAGTAATATAAAGAAGTAATTAAATCTCAAGAGTGTAGTATACTGTTTCTTTATAAGAAATATAATACTATTAAAAATATACCGAGAGAAAATGAAGAGAAATATAAATATAAGATAGTGGACGGCTCATATGGCAATGACATATAAAAGAGCAGTCGCAACTATGGGATAGAGAGGTAACCTATATGCATAGATTCTTTTAAAGTTGGTTATTAATATAATTTTTGAGAATATAAAGGGGAGTATTGCATATCAGGCAAGTAAATAGAGGTGCTGAATTCTAGTAATACTCCAAGGATTGAAAGCATAAAACAATGCCGCTAATATAGAGATAATAAATATAAAGTAATCAGGTAGGAGTATATTTTTTTTATCTTTTTCAAGAGAGAGTATTTGTTTTATAAATAAATACATTCAGAAGAAACTCAGGAAAAGAAAAGTGGCTACCATAGTTTTCCCAAAACCCTCAGCTTCGAATCAAAAAATACCTGATATGATTCATACAAAAGTGACATAAAAAATCCTGGTGGCATTAAAGAAGTTATTTGTAGACCATGTTTCATTCCAGAGAGGGAATATTCTATCTATGTAGTTTTCTATATAGAATCATATATCAATATCTCAAAAAACAATAAAACCACTGTTACGAAAAAGAGGGAAAAATAATACCAGAAAAATTACAAATATTATTATTGCTATCGTATTTGATTTAAAGTGGCTCTTACATATATGGTTGAGGGTTTTTATCTTCATTTTATATATCAGATTCAAAAAAATAATATGGTAAGATGGATCATAACAAGCATTCAAATAAATAGGACGGGATGTTTGATATATTCCTTTCAATGGATATAAAAGCTTTTTCTCAAATAAAAAATTTTACTTCCAGTTTTTTGGAGAGAGTTGTGTTTGCGGTAGAGCCTAAAGTTTTTTCAGTAATACATTTTTTTCTTGAGAAGTGTTATGAGATCCACTTTTCCTTCATCGTGAAGTATTTTTGTTTTGGTTCGCTTTATTTTATACTTTTCTTTTACTCTATCTGATAAGTCCCAATCTTCTCAAGAAATCATTTTTTCGTTATATCATCATAGTTTTTCATAGACTTCTTTCCTAAAGATTCTCGCAGCCTCAATGGAATCATCCCCATTATATAGAGATCTTTCAAATGCTTTTACTTTTGACCAAAAAGAATTGTATACAATATTTTCTTCTGGGACGATAAGAGCTCAAATATCATTTGATCAATTTATTATTTTTACTGCTTCTTCAATTAAGTTTTTTTCGGGGTACATATCGCTATCTAAGAAATAGAGTATATCTCAGCTTGCCTTTGATCCTCAATAGGGCCTCTGAGTATTTCTCTCAGGTCATTTTTTAAATAGTTTTATATTTATTTTTTTGCTAAAGTGTTTTGCTATTTTATATGTATTATCAGTAGAATAGTTATCTATAAAAATAACTTCTTTATTTTTATAGGTTTGTTTTTCTATAGATTCTAAACATCTTTTTATTGTATTTTCATTGTTTCTAGTTGGTAGGATAATGGAGACTTTCATTTTTATTATTTATATTGTAATTCAAAAAAAATATGTGCTTGTATTGGATCTTTTCTTAAAATTTTTATGTCTTTTATTTCTACTTTTTTACTGGTATGTTTTATGTCTCAAATTATTTTTTCTTCTATTTTTTTACTATCTATGTAGTAGACTTTAGCTTTTATATTTCCATTTATTCTTATTTTTCCATCTTGCATTTCACTAGTGGAAGTTTGGTATTCTTTGAATTGGTATGATTCTGGATGAGGAATCATAGAAAGATTTTCTCACCTTCCTTGTAGTATTTCATTTGCCTCAAATATAGCTTTATTTTTTATTTCTTGCTCAAATATTTCTTCCATATGTTTTTTATCATTTTCCTCTAAATAAAAGGTGTAGTTGTCTTTTCACCCATAAAAATCAGAGTTGCTTACTATATCAAGACTAAAATTATTTTCTTTCACTAGATAGAGAGGAGTTCCTTCTTTTATATTTCATCTTTCTCCTATAAATTCTCCATCCTCTTCAAATATATCAGTAATAACTGTTGTGTTTCTCATACCTGGAATAATATTTCAATCACTCCCTTTTATGCCCTTGGGAATTGATATTTTATCAATGGTTCTAAAGATTTTTCATTCGGAGTCTCTGAGTCTCGTTTTTTGCACTAAAGTTATAGAGTAGGGGGCATTATTTTTGAATGTTACATTTCATATTGCTCTGTTTGTTCATGAAAAGTCCATATGACTCGGTGAGTAGTTTGTTTGTTTTTCAGTAAAAACTACCAATGGCTGTAGCCTTGGTTGGATATTATTTTGTGTAGAAAGTATGTAGTCTTTGTATACATACTGTATCGAATCTGTATTTCATTCATTACTATAGACATATTGCATAATGATATGATATCAACTGAAAGCTATGAATAGAATGATGGAGGGGATAAGGATATATTTTTTCTTCTTTTTTAAAACTTTATTTATATTCTGAAGATAAAGCTTTATCGCTAAAAATACATAATATTTTTTTCTTAATATATTATGTTTTATATGTAACTCTTCAAGGTTATTGAGTGTATCAGCATGGTCTATGCTTCATACCAAGTTTATGATTATTTCTACTTTATTGGTACTTTCTTTGAGGAGTTTTAGTTTTGAGTAATTGAGTAAAATAGTGTTACTGGTTCTGATGAGGAGTTCAATGGTACTTTTCTCTTTTATAAAAGTATTGTTATTGAGCTTGCTCTCTAGAATAGTAATTCTATTTATAATATCAATAATGGATTCATCATTGTCAATTATAAGCATGAGGAGTAAGATAATAGTAATATTATCTCCTTTTTTCTTATTTTAAAGCTTTTTAGGTAAAAGCAAAGTTTTTCTTTATTTTATTGAGTTTGTTTTCCTTTTTTTAAATAATAATCCAAGCAACCCTCATAATACTATGGTAACAATTATGCTAGGTTCGAGTCAAAAAAGTATGATTCAAATAAAGAGGCCAGCAAGTCATGTAATAATAGTATATGTGAATGTATACGCACTGGTTCATCATTTCACTATATATATCATAGGGACTGACATAACGATACTTAATCCAGCTCAGAATACGGTTACTCAGATGATACTACGAAAAAAGTAAGCAACTATATATATAAATATTATTAATAGTATAGATATTATTTTGATATTTCTTATGCTATTTTCTTTTTTTCATAGGAGAGAGAGATGTGAAGATATACTATAAATTGATGTATCTGCACTACTCATAAGTCATGCGAAGAAGAGTACTATTCAGAGGGGAAGGAGTGTCGAAGGCATATAGTTTTTCATAGCTTCTAGAAATACAATAGATGAATCCAGGTTTGGATCTTGCATATGCATAAACAAACCTATGAGCAATAATAAAGAGGCCATTATGAGTATTGGAAATGCTGTAAAAAACATTCATTTTTGTATGGACTTTTTATCTTTTGCAGCGTAGCATAATTGGTAACGGTCAGATAAAGCAAGCATTACTAGCGTTCAGTATAAAAAGAATCCGATAAGGGAAGCGATTGAGACTTTTCCAGTTTGTTCTGTAAGTATTTGTGTTATACTAGTTTCTTGGATAATGCTACATGATATGAGAAGCAGAAGGGTAATGATTATGATTCATTGAAAAATATCAGTCAGGAGTACTACTTTATATCATCATAACAGTATGTAGCTTAGTACTATAATAAGGACAATAAGAGCGGCCCATTCGTAGGAAAAAAGTCAAAGACTTTCTATGATTTTTGCTCAACCAATAGTAGATATTAATAACCAAGTTCATTGGATAATAGACGAAAAAATATCAGTTATTTTTTTAGAGGTTTGGGATTTTGTTCTATATGCTATGAGGTCTCACTGGGTATAGAACTTATTTTCTTTTGCTATAGAATGTATTTTTGGAGCTACCCAGAAGGCTAAAAGAGAGTAACCTAAAAGAAAACCTAGGACGATGATATATACTCAAAATCAGTAGTCGTATGCATAGGCAGTATAGCTTAAAAACCATGCTACTCATACTGCTCAAGCAAATTTGGAAAACATTATTTGCCACCAATTTCTATCTCTTCCACTAATCAGGAAATCTTCAGTATTTTCTCGCTTTCTTATATACAATGCTATTCAAAAAAGTATAGCAATATATGCTCATAGGTAAATATATATGTAGTTCATGGTGTATATATTAGCAGTTAAGGAGTGTACTTATTGTTTTGAGTAACAATAAAGTCAGGTGTTTCATCGTGCGCTTCTCTTTGGATTTTTTCACACTTTTGTATTTCATACGCAAGAGATATGAAGATTATTTTTTTTGTTTCTCGTAGTTCTTTTATGGTTCTGTCATAAAAACCACCTCACATCCCAATTCTACTCCCTTTTTCATCAAATGCAACCAGAGGTGATACAATAATATCTGGTGTATAATATATATTTGATTTTACTTCTTGTATTTTTTTATATTTTTCGTGAGGGATTATTTTACTTTGTTTTGTATATTCATTGAATGTAAGAGTGTTTTCTTGAATTTTTGGCATCAGTATTTTTATGTCTTTGTATTGTAGTGTAACTTTTTCTATGAAGTATTTTGTATCTACTTCATTGTTTGCTGGAAGGTACAAGGCTATTTTTAGGTTATTTAAGTCTTTGAATTTTTCTACAAGAGTTTTTAATAGTGTATCGCATATCTTTTGAGAGTACTTTTCTACGTATGCTTGGTTTAAATTGATCCTTTTGTCTTGATATATTTTTCTTATTTCAGATTTATTTAAAATGGAAGATGAATTGATATTATTTTTCATATATTTTATTTATATTACTTCTGGTTTTTTCTTATTTCATTTTCCCTTACTAAATTATTTATTGAATCAGTCATATTTTCAAAAGCAGTAGTGATATTTTTTTGGTTCTTAGCCATATTTTCAAAAGCAGTAGTGATATTTTTTTGGTTCTTAGCCATATTTTCAAAAGCAGTAGTGATATTTTTTTGGTTCTTAGCTATATTCTCAAATCCCTTGATACTATTCTTAGCCATATTCTCAAATCCTGTTTTTATATCTCAGAATCCTGTTTTTATATCTCAGAATCCTGTTTTTATATCTCAAATTAGGGCTTTTTTTGACTTGGTGAATTCTTCAAATTCTTCAACTTTTTTCTTTTTTCCATTATCTAACTCCACCTGTGCAATTTCATGTAATTTCTTGATATTTTCAACATAATGAGAATATTTTTTTGCTCATCTTCGGTCGGTACAATGAAAATAAAATAGAGTTCTTTTATCTACGAGGGATATCTTGATACAGTTATTATATGCAATATAATCTACTATTTCATCATCAACTAACTCTTTTGGTTTATTCATTTCAGAGAAAAGTATCTTTTTGTATTTTTCTTTATTACTTAGAATAGTACCCAATAGTACACTGTCTTGATCATATGATACAGGGTTTAATAAAATGAAGTTTATTTTCTCAACTATTTTACATTTTTCAGATGCGAGGAGTAGAAAATTATTTACTAACGCACTGTCACTATATAGTAATCCTTTATCATCAGAGTTTTTAGTAATGATTGATAGGGGGAGTTTTTGATCTTCGTTTTTTACATTATCTTTAAACATATAAGATAGGAGAGTTTTATATGCTTCGTAATTTTCAGCATTTTCTGTTGTTTGATTAAACGATATAATAACTGACTGTTGGTGTCTTTGTGCTTCCAAAAGATTAAGAGCCATTTTAATATCTATTTCGTCTGAACTTTCATATTTTATGATATTTTTATCCAGGTCAAACTGCTCATATATACTTCAGGCATCTTTGATAGATCAAACGGTATTATTCATATTTTTTAATTAGAGATTAATATATTAATAATCTTACTTAAAATAGTTATTTTGTAAAGATAAGGAGAGAGGGAATAACAATTTTGATCACTTATCTGAAACAAATCACAAAATAAACTCCCTTCTCTTCGTATGAAGGGAAGGGCTGGGGATGGGTTATGGTCTTGAAATCAAAAAAAGAGTGACTATCCGAAGATAATCACTCTGGGGCCTATTGCTTTTTCTTTCGCCAGTCCATAATTGGATGTAAAGTATAGAGCATACTTAACAGAAAGAAAAAATATAGAAAATATTCATTTTTTATAACGATTCCAAATATCAACAATATTAAACTTACTATTGCTATGAGTAATAATTTCCCATTGGTTACAATCATTTTGAAATGTATCCATTTGATTGAGAAACTCACCATAGCAAATGATATAAGTAATACAAGAATAATGAACAGGGCTTTGTGGAGTATGAGACTACCTACAGCGATAGTAAGTGCAGCTGCGGGAGATGGTAACCCCTCAAAGTAACCATATGGAACTTGGTCTTTTGTTTTTGTGAAATTATATAGCCTGTAAATAACACAGACAAAGTATATAATTCCCAGAGTTATTGAAATATAGAAACTCGTATAAGAAAATAAATGAAAGAATATAAGTACTGATATTGCAAGACCAAATGTTGATCCATCAGCGATATCATCGATTAATACTCCATTCTTTTTGTATTCTTCATCCTTATCTTTATTAAAGATTCTCGCTAGCTTTCCATCTATGAAGTCAAGCATACTCCCTAATACTATAAGTAATACGGCATAGAAATGGTATTTTATATTATCTTGATTATATGTAGCATACATATAATAGCTTGCAATAAAACCAAAGGTCATGCTAGAAAGAGATGCAAGGTTTGCTATTCCTGTGGAAAGAAAGAAAGCACTTCCTAAACACATAAACATGAGAAGAGTCATTAATAATTCTATATCAAATTTTATTGCTATTATCAATAAAATTATATAAAAGAGTCCTCTAAGTGCTGCAATTTCTTTTTTGTCATATTTGATATATAAAAAACCAGAACAGTGCTGAAGTAATAGGAGAATAATGATAGATATAAATAGTAGATTTTTATCTATAAGTCCAATAAAGCCAAAATAGAGTATAACTAGTATTTCTATGACTTTGAACTTGGGAATATTTATTTTATTCGATATTTTAAGGAACGATTTCTCTATGAGAGACCGTACTTTATGAAAAGTTTTTTTTAACATAAGTTTTTCTCGTAGAGTTTTTAAAATTTGTTTTTATTTTTCTCAATAACATTTTTTGAGATAAATAAATTATAAACCAAATAATTATAAGTCAAATCTTTTTTATTGTAAATGAACGATTTTTTCATATATTATAGGAGTATATATTATTTTTTTAATTCTATATTATGGTAGTCAAAAAAGGAATCAAGAGTACTAAGAGTACTAGAGTCACAAGAGTAAGAAAAACAGTAAAGTCTCAGAAAAAAGTGTCTTTCTTCAAAGGGTTTTTTTCTTTTAAGTGATTTGCTGGGAACCTTGTTTGAAAAATTGGTATCGCTGATAGGCCTTTGAATTGGTTATCTATAATATTTTTGATAGCTTTTGATATTTTTATTTTTATCAATTTAGTGAGTGGACTCGATAGTCAGAGAGATAATATAGAAAGCCCTTACAATAGATATGAATATAGATGTAACAGTCTTTTTGATACGAAAGATGAAGGTTTTCAATATAGTGATCTATTGATAATAGAGCATTATAAAAATGATGGTTTTTCAAAATTAAATAAAAATGCTCCATTTTATAAGGAAGGTCTTTCAAATCAGAAGCCGGGTACATTTTGTTGAGATTTAGAGGATTATATTTTTGCTCTCCAAGAAAGTCAAGAATTTGTTTGAACTATGCATCATATCAAATCTCTCAAACAGGTAAAGCAAGATTATGAGATGCAAAAGCGAAATTACGAAAGAGAGTATAAGGAATTTAGGGATGATTTTACAGCATGACTTGGCGGACATAATAATAGAATTTCAGATATTGATTCCCAAAGTATAAGAAAAGGGTATGAAGTTATTGTATGAAATATTGTATCTCATGAGACTCAAGTCAAAGAACAAATACACTTCTTGAATCGTTCAACTTGAATAGTTGACTTGAAAAAATATATAGATGATAATAAAAGGCAATTTAGAGATGAAAAATCAAGCTACCTTTTTTGGTATCCTGTATATGTGACTTTTATGGAAATGATATTAATTCTTCCTATTTTCTTTATTTCAGTATTTTTATATAGTATTGCACTGAAGAGAAGAAAAAGAATATTCTCAATCTTATTTTCAAATCTTTCTTTGATAACTGGTACCTTTACTTTTTATATACTTATAAAAGTAGTATATTGGTTGATTCCAACAAAGTTTTTAGCAAATCTTTTCGAGTATCTTGCTTCTATGAAGCTTCTAGCAATATGGAATTATCTTCTCGTGATTTTTGGGGTCCTTCTCTTTTGATTTTTGATGTTTCTTTCTCAAAGGGCTTTAGAAAAATGGAAAAAACTTAAGGAGGAGCAATCAAAGGAAAAAGAAGTTTTGAATAAAGAAAGAATTCAAAAAGAAAGGTTTTGGGCAAAGACTTGTATAGATTGTAATACGAAGCTTCTTCCAGATGCACGTTTCTGTAGTAACTGTTGAGAGGATCAATATAGAGCTTGTAAGTCTTGTAAACATAGTGTCCCTAAAGCATATAAGTTCTGTGATAAATGTGGGAAATAATATTTTATTTGAATTTCTAAATCTCCCTTTTTCAAAGGGAGTACCCTTTAGGGGGAGGGATTATTAATGTTCTCTTTCTATGATACTATTAGCATTCGAAACTTCTTGTGATGATACTTCTATTGCCATATTTGAAGATGATAGGCTCGTATGTATGAATACTGCAAGTCAGATTAAAATTCATAATGAAACTCGCTGAGTCGTTCCAGAGGTAGCTGCACGTGAACATGCCAATAACATTTTTGGTGTACTTGATAGAGTACTCGAAGAGTCAAAACTTACTTTAAACGATATTGATTATATTTGAGTGACGAGTTGTCCTGGTCTTTTGACTTCTCTTTTAACAGGAGTTTCAGTTGCGTCGACTCTTTCAACGGTTTTGAAGAAACCTATAATCCCTATTCATCATATCGAAGCACATATTTTTTCTAATTTTTTAGAAAGACAGGAAGTGGATATAAGGTTTCCTCTTGTTTGTTTGACTGTTTCAGGTGGACATAATGATTTATATTATATGAATGATATGTGGAATTTGGAGAAGCTATGAAGCTCTCAGGATGATGCTGGATGAGAGGCTTTTGATAAGGTGGCAAAGATGATGGATTTGGAGTATCCAGGTTGACCGATTATCTCAAAGTTGGCTTCTGAGCATGAAAAAGGGTGATGAAAATGAAAAGAATTGTTTCCAAGAGTATGGTTGAAAAAAGATGAGTTTGATTTCTCATTTTCTTGATTAAAAAGTGCAGTGAAGAGAGAAGTAGATAAAAGAATTTTAGAGAAATGAGAATTAAGCTCGGAAGACAAGAAAGAAATTGCTTTTGAATTTGAGAGTGCAGTAGTTGAAGTACTTGCTTATAAACTCATAAATGCAGCAAAACAAAAATGAGTTCAGACGGTATTGTTAGCTGGATGAGTGAGTGCGAATATGAGGCTTAGGAGTGTTATATCTGATCTTGCAAAAGAGGAATGATTTGAATTTCTATATCCTGTAAAGAATGTTTATTGTATGGATAATGCTGCGATGGTTGGAATGAATACATACTATAAAGTGAAGTATAGGAAATTTGAGGAGAAGGTTGGAGTAATAGAGATATAAAAAATCATTGACATTTTTTAATAAATAAGTATATATTATATCAATTATATACTTATTTATTTTATGTTAGAAAAGGATCTGAGTCTTTCACCATATTCTACGATACCAAAAAATAATCCACATGCGGTTGGAGTTCATTTTGAGTCTTTGGAAGATGTGAGATGATATGAAGAATGTAATCCTGAAGTACTTTTACATATTTACTGAAAAGGGTACCATAGGTTTTCAGAGAATATTTTTAATAAAAAGATAAAAGAATGTTTAAAAGAAAAATATTCTATTGAGGGACATACTTGTATTCTGAATGATGAAAATGCTCTGAGACTTTTTAAAGAGCGTTTTCATAATAAATTATTTTCTGTTATAAATGAGGGGAGCATATCTGTAATATATAATATTTCTCACTTTAATGAGGAGGTAAAAAAATTTCTTCAACATACTGGAATTGGAATATCTTCCCGTGCCTCAGAAAGCTATATGATTGGTGAGAATAATAGAGTTTTTCCGAAGCAAGAAAAATATATAAAAGATGTTTTATGAGATATATATGGAGCATCAGCTGAAGATGTATTGCTATCTTCTAATGGTATGAGTGCTATGTACTCTATATTTAACAGTCTGAATCAAATTGATGAATGAAAGAATAGGAAATCTTGGTGCCAGTTTGGTTGGCTTTATCTCGATACTGGGGAAATCCTCTCAAAATACTCTAAAAAATCAGTTTTTATTTCCGATATTCATAACTTCAAAGAATTAGAAAATAATTTTGCTTCTGGGAGTATAAAATCGTTAATTACTGAAGTGCCTACGAATCCACTCATACAGGTTCCTGACTTAGATCGACTCAGTAAACTTTGTAAGAAATATGAGGTTGTTTTAGTGCTTGATACTTCATTATGAACCTGAGTAAATTTAGATGTATTGAAATATGCTGATATCGTCGTTGAAAGTCTCACAAAATTTGCTTCTGGGAGTGGTGATTTGATGTCTTGAGCTATTGTTTTAAATGAAAAATCTTCATTTTATACTATGTTGAAGGATAGAGTGCCTGAAAATATAGTATCTCCTGATGGAGTAACTGTAAAGAGACTTTCAGGTCTTATAGGTTCATATGAAAATAGGATGGAAAGAATATCTGAGAATACTTTACAGCTCACTGAAAGATTAGAGAAATTAGAAGGAATTTCGAAAGTGCATTATCCGTATAGTAGTGATTCAAAAGAAAATTATCAAAAAATAGAAAGATACCCTTGAGCGGTTGGGTGAGTTATAAGTATAGAATTTGAATGAGATTTTGAGAAAATATATGATGCTTTGAAGCTTCCAAAGTGACCGAGTTTTTGAATGGAAAAAACCATGGCAATGCCATATGTATATTTGGCTCACTATGACCTAATTCAGACAGAGAAGTGAAGAGAGTATTTGAAAGATAATGGTCTGAATCCGGATTTATTAAGGCTTTCAGTTTGATTGGAAGATCCTGATGATGTATATGAAATTATCAAGGAGGCTGTGGTATAAACTTTTTTATTTTCCCAGTACATAATTATGCTTAAGTACTGAAAAATGAGAGACCCTATGGTGCTTATTATATAAAACAAAAATAGCTTTTTAAAAAGCTATTTTTGTTTTATATGTTTATGGGCAAAGTAAAAAATTTTATTATTAAATACTTTTTAAATATTTACTTATTTCTTCTAGCTTTTCTTCTATTTTATTTAAGTTTTCCTCTTTTAAAGATAGTATTATTTTTTCATCTGTCCAAGTAATATTTATTTTTCATTCACTTACAAGGTTTAAAATATTTTCTTTCAGTTTTCATTTCACTATAAATCTAAGGTAAGAATGGCTTTTTTCTCATTTCATTAGATTACTTAATATATCTTGTTTTATATCTTCTTTGCTTGTATTAGATATATATTCTATATATTCATCGCTTAAAGTAGCAATTTTATATTCTCACTCTTCATTCAAATTAATTATATCTTTTTTAAATAAATTTATTTCATCTATTAGTTTTAATGATCTATTGTCATCTTTTTTGATTCTTAGTTCTCATTCACATAGTCTTTCTAAGATTTTATTTTTTATTAGGTATTCTATATCCTGGAAACTTTCTTCTCGTTTTTCTGTGACCTCTTTTTTAGTAATTATTTCAGGATTTTTCTCGTTATTTTCTTGATAATTTTTACTCCCTTCTTTTTCTAATTCTTTCTTTATAATAGGAAATTTTTCTCCTTGTTTTTCATTGATGATTATATATTCTTCTGAGTGAACTTCTTTTAGATATTTAGCAAGCCCAATGAATATGGGTTCTATGTGTTTTGTAGTTACATAATTTTTATCTTTTATGATAAGATTTTCTATGTATTTTGTATCTACTAATTGTTTATAAATTCAATAGATGTATCTTCTCGCTGGTAGTGTTTTTGTTAGTGATAAGATGTTATATTTTTGAGGACTGCTAGATTTACTTATATTTATCATTTTCTTCTCACTTTCTTGCGTGAAGATGATTCAAGAGTCAGGGGTTTTCTTGAAATCATTTATGACTTGATTGAGATCTACTAAGTTTTTTTTGTTTCTTTTTGTGATTTTTTGAGAGTTTCAGGTGTTTTTACTTTTATTCTTTTGAGTATAATGTTGAGTATTTTCAGGGGTCTCTATTTTTCGTGCCTTTTCATCAATTATATTATAACTTTTATCTTTAAAAAGGGTTTTTAATATTATTTTTACTTTTGGTATATTTACTTGGCTTGGATTTTCTATTTCGAGATCTTTTATCTCTCACTTATTTCTTAATTTTTTATATATTTTACAAAAATAGCTTATTCCTAGTAATCCTCCAATGTGAAACTTTTTAGGATTTTTAAGGTAGCTTACATCGATTCTATTTCCTTGGTTATAACATATAAAATCTATTCAAGAGTTTTGAATATTCTTTAAATCTTCTGCAATGGTATCAAGGTTTATTTCATTTGTACTATCAATATTTTTATTTTTTATTTCTGGTATTTTTTTATCCTCTATTTCACTTGTACTCTCTGAGGTCTTACTATTTATTTTTTGATCTCAAGTATTTTTTTCTTCTTTTATTACATTATTTTCAACGCTATCTTTTACTTGATTTATTATTTTATTGCCTTCTTCAGATGTAATAATATTTTCAGGGGTCTCTATTTTTTCTTCCCTTGTTTTTGTAATAGCTTCTTTTTTTTCTATATTTTCTTGCTGTATTTGTCTATTTTTTTCTTTTTCTAGTTGCTTTGCATTTCGTTTATCTTGATTCTTTATGAAATCCTCTATTAATTCTTGTATGTTCTCGTTCGTTATTTTCTTATTTATTGTAAATAATCTGAAGCTATCACTAAATGATAATTCTTTTGCACGGTTCTCGCTGGAACGATGATTTTTTCCAGATACTACATTGTTTTCAAAGAGAAAGAGGTAACCGGCTTCATTTTTAATTTGAATTATAGCTCAGTTATCAATTATTACAAATTTACAAACAGGTAAAATATCTTCTTTCAATTCTATATACTTATCTAATGCATATGAGAGATCTATATCACCTTTATAGTTAAATTTATCTAAAAAGTCTCTTAATCCTTCTGTAAGAGTTGTATATCAGTCTGTAGGATAAAGTATAAACTTTTTTTCTATTAATTTTCATATATCTCAATGAACTTTTACTTCTGTTCTTTTTTTTCTAAATAAAAATTTAATATTTCTCATTTCATCATAACTTAAACCATGTCTAGAGTTTTTTGCTTTAGTATTATACTTTTCTCTTTTCTCAACTCTTTGATCTGGAACACCTCTATATGGGTTTTTTCTTATAGTATTGTTTTCAGATATAACAGTATTTTCAACTTTAGAACTCACTTGTTTTACAGTATTTTCAGCTTTAGATTGAGAAGGTGTTTTTATTTTCTTTAAATATCTTTTTAAGATCTTTCTCATATCTTTTTTAGGTTTCATTTTATATTCTTGTTCACATTGTGATATAAAATTATGAAACTCTTTTTTAAAAATAGATTTTCCACCTTCAGAAGAAACTAATTTATCAAATATCATAGGTGAAACATTTTCTTTACTTACCGTTTCAACAGTAGAGTTTCATCTGCCATCTTTTTTTACTACCGTACCTCAGTTTAATATAGATACCAGAAAATCTACATCTCTTCTTTGAAATTTTTCTAAACCTTTACTTTCTATGCTTTCAGTCATATTTTTATGATTAAAATTTATTATAATTAATTAAATACTTCTAAGATGTTCTTATCAAATAACTTATCTACATTTAATTTTTTAGCTTTATTTTTGTTGATTATGCTATTTTCACTCATACCTTTTTCTAAAGAACCTAAAAGTGATTTAAAATGATTATTTATATCATCTAGATTTACTTTTTTGCTTCCCAAGGTTCCTATAGTTTTTCATAGTTCATATAGACTAAAGAGCTTATTACTGAATTCGTCGTCTGTTGTATCATTATCTCCTAAGCTATATAAATATTCTCTACTTACTAAAACAAATATATATTTATTATCAGTAACTATCTGTTTTAATTTTGCTCTCTGCTCATTTTTTTCAAATATATCTTCTGTTCTTTTATAAAAAGCATACAATATATCGATTTTATAAAAGACTTTCTGTTCTATTTGCCTGATTCTTTCTCTTGTCGTTCAATAGAACTCTCAAATTTCTTCTAGAGTTTTTTCTTTAAATCTTCTAAATCCTAAAATCTCTCTTTCTCTATCGGAAAAAATATTTCTAGAGTTTTCAATAAAGGTATAAATTTTTTCTATTTTTTCTTTTTCTTCATACTCTTCTGCTGGATTTTTATGATGGCATTTTACAAAATCAATCATTTCACTATCTCAACTCTCTTCATCAGTTTGGTTTTTTATAGGAACATTTAATGATGTTACATCCCATACTTGACTTTGCATTTTAGCTCTTTTTATTGTTTTTATAGGAACTCACAACTCTTTTGCTAATTCTTCATCACTTAAATTTTTATCTTTTAATAATCCAATTTTACCTAAAATATGTGAATCATTACTTTGTATTGATATTATTCTAGATTGTGCTAATAGCTTTTGTAAGCTAGATCTAATATAGAAGTAGAAATAGGTAGTTAAAGATACTCCAATATCTAAATCATATTTTTTAATTGCCTCTATTATAGCAAGACTTCATTGTTGCCTTATATCATTTGTTTCATTTCTTTTGTATATTTCTGTTGTGTTTATTTCTTTATTTAACACCCAAAAAATCATTTTTTCATACTTTTTAATTATTCTATAGATTGCATTTTTATTACCATTCTTTGATTCTATAATAAGTTTTTTATCTTCTTCATTGATTCATTTACTTTCTAAATTTTTACTTTTCATTTTTATGTTGTATAATTAATTATTATTTTAATTTTTTGGCTATCTATTAATTTAGATAGCCATTTGTTTCTAAGAAAAGTTACAATTTGGAGCGGGCAACGGGAATCGAACCCGCTAATCTAGGGTTGAAGCCTAGGGTTTTGCCATTAAACTATACCCGCAATATAACTTTTAACTATTTTTGTTCTCAACATATGCAATAATTTCCAAATCGTAATACTCTTTACAAAATCCAATTGAAACATAACCTAAGTTTATACTTTTATTTTTAAACTTATGTTCTTTTATCCTTTTTGCAAAAGATAGAAACTCCTTTAGATAATCAATATAAGGTAGGTTTCTAAAGTAGGCTCTTCTGATTCTATAAAGAGAACCTTCAAATCTAGCCATTTTTTCAGAATAAGTAAAGGGGGTAGAATCTAAAGTAACACCTTTACTTTCAAGCACTCTAATGAGTTTATCAATATATATAAATTCTTCGGAGTGTGTAATTCCAGATTCTTTAAATGTTGCCATAATGTTATTTCATATTTGTGTTTTTATTTTTTAATAATACTTTCAATATGAAAGATGGAATGTATTATATATATAATATTAAAAAGTCAAATTTTTATTATATGTATAATATATGTATTCCGATGGTGATGTAAGAAGGAGGTATATTAATTATTTCTTTAAACTTTTAAATAAGAGTTTGAAAAGTTTTTTCTGAAAATCAGCTATTTGTTTATTTTCTATTATAATAGATGATTCAGAGTTGAAATCTATATAGGCAACTTTATTTGCGTATATGCTCATAAAAACATCGTCTTCAAACTCATCAATCTCTTCTGGGATTACTATAAGTTCTCTTTCGAGTCTTGGTTTTTTATGTTTTGCTCACTTTGCTGACATAATTACACATCTTTCCAGTTCTTTTTTATCTCTTTTTTCTCTATAATTTTTTGGGAGATACTCTTGATTGATTTTTTTTGTATCTGTTTCTGAAGTCACACGATAAAAGATATCTCATTTATTTTGTGAATCAATAATATCATTGAATACGTGGGTGATTCATTTTTTTCATTCACTGTATATGATATTTGGTTTTTTGTCTAAGTGAGAATACTTATCTAACAATTGATTAATACTTCATTGATTCATTTCTTCCATTGTTTTATATGCGTCTTGGATTTTTGTTGGTGAGGCAGGAGAGTAGAGTTTTCTTTTTCATTTTATAGATACAAGAACAAATCATGTTTCTAGTAGTAGGGGGAGGAGCCTATATATTTCAACCCTATGTATATTAATATCATTTTGTATTTTACTGATACTGCTGGTACCATGTTCGAGAAGAGAAAGATATATTTTTGCTGCCTTTTCAGGGAGTCATATTCACTTGAGAAGTGCTATATATTTTTTCATTTGTAACAAAAAGTTATAAAATATTATTTATTATTATTTACTTTAATATAAGTATTTATTTAATTATTTCAAACATTTATGTTACATATTTGTTTAAAAATAAAACGTTTTACAATATCAGTATTATAATGCGAGTACTTATTTTTTAATTATTTACATTATGTTAAACGCAAAAGAGGCAGCTAGAAAAGTTGAAAGTCCACCTATTGAGGTTTCAAAAGATGTAGAAAAAAAGCTAAATGATATGGTATTGAGAGCTATTGATGAATGAAAAAACTTTGTTAAAGAAGTATTAATAGTTGATAAAGGGCTTGAAAGAAAAGTAGTACCGGTTTATTTAGAGAAGATGTGATATCAGAATGTGGGTGTATCGAGTATAGATGGACACAATGAAAAAGTGTTTCATATTAAATTTAACTTTTAATTATAAAAAAATGAAAAATAATAATATGAATATGTTAGTAAAAAAATATAAAGAACTTGAGAAGAAGGTTCATGTGTCATTTGATGACGTTATGAATAAAGTAACTCAAGAAGTGAGTGAACTGATAGAAGCTCATGCAGCAGGAGATATTCCTGAAATGTATAAGGAAGCATGAGATGTGATAGTGAATATATATTCGGTAGCTCATGAGCTATGATTTGATATAGATTTGAAATCAGATGGCGAGAATGATAGAAACCCTTTAGCATTAAGTATATTACTCTGAAAATGGAATTCGAAGGTACAATGATTGAGATCGAGGTATAGTAGAGAGGATATACATACTTGAGAGGTTCAAAATATCACTGCTGAACTTATAAAAATGGTATTGAATTACTCTGACCCTCTCATGGATATTGAACAAATAATTGAGAAGAATACTGTGAAGTTTCGTTCTAGGGTAGATCAATATATCTCTAAGCTGGATGTAAAAGAGTATATAGTAGATTGTCCTAACTTTCCTAAGCCTGGAATAGATTTTAAAGATATATCACCTATTTTAAAATCTCCAGAAGCATTGAGATATGTATGGAATTAGCGAATAAATGTAGTGATTCTGATGTTATAGTGTGACTTGATTCGAGAGGCTTTTTATTCGGAACTATGGTAGCAGAGTACTTGTGAAAACCTTTTGTAATGGTTCGTAAAAAATGAAAACTTCCTTGAACAGTGCTCTCTCAGGGGTATTGACTTGAGTACTGAAAGGATGTTGTTGAATTACAAGAATGAAGTATTAGGAAATGAGAGAAGGTTTCTGTTATAGACGATTTATTGGCAACTGGTTGAACTATACAAGCTGCAATAGATTTGGTAGAGAGGTCTTGATGAGAGGTAAATAATGTTTCATTTGTTATATCTCTCGATGAACCTTGATTAGCTGATTTAGATTCAAGAAAGAAGTTAGAGGAGTATAACTGTAATAGCATAGTAAGTTATAAATAAGCAAATATATTAAACTAAAAAAGTACTTGATCATGAGTACTTTTTTTATATAATAGTGCAGATTTTAGATACTAATCAATTATAGTAAATGAGTACCCAAAATGAGACAGTAATCAGTTTTAAGGATGTAGATTTTTTCTATGACTTTAAAAAACCTATTCTAGAAGAGGTAAGTTTTAATGTGAGAAAGGGGGCAAAAATTACTCTGATGTGACAGAATGGTGGAGGGAAATCTACCATCTTCAAACTCATTAATGGGTGACTTGAAAAGAAAGGGTGAGTTATTAATATAGATAATAAACTTACTATTGCGACAGGATATCAGGTTGTTTTAGCAGAGGATAAAGAGCTAACAGTGCAAGAGTTTTTTAGAAAATATTTTCCTGACAAGGATGTATTTAATATAGATAAACAAATAGCTGAGATACTCGAAGTAGTAAATCTGAAAGCTCCACTTGATAAAAAAATTCAAGCTTTTTCAGGTGGGCAACAAGCAAGACTTTTACTCGCAGCAGCATTGATTCAAAATCCTGATATTTTGTTACTGGATGAGCCAACAAATAACCTAGATAGTGAAGGTATTTGGCATCTGACCACGTTTTTACAAAATTATAAGAAAACGGTTCTCGTTATTTCACATGATGCTGAATTTTTGAATAGTTTTACGGATGGAGTATTGTATCTTGATGTGCATACAAAGAATGTTGAACAGTTCGTATGAGATTACCATGATGTAGTGGAAAAGATTCAGAGAAATAAAGAAAAAGAGAACATGGCAAATGCACGTTTAGCAAAAGAAGCACAAGCAAAAAAAGAACAAGCAGAAAAGTTTGCTCATAAATGAGGTAAATTGAGGCTTGTAGCTAAGAAAATGAGAGAGGCAGCAGCAGAGATGGAAGATGATATGGTAGATGTGAGAAGAGAGGATAGAACGATTAGGGATTTTACTATCCCTCTTCAAGACGATATTGGCTGAGTACTTCTTGATATATCTTCAGTACATATAATTAAGAATGATGCAGTAGAAGAAAAAAGTATTGAAATCGAGCTCAGAAAGGATGATCATATACTTTTATCTTGACCAAATGGTATTTGAAAATCAACACTACTTGAGAAAATAGTGAACGGAAATGAGAGTGGATGCAGTGTCGCTGAGTGAGTAAAAATTTGATATTATAGGCAGGACTTCTCGAACCTAGATTTTGATCAAACGGTATATGATTGCTTAAAGCAAGCAAGTGATGAAGATATCTGAGAGCAGGTTCTCAGAGCAACAGCTGCTTGATTTCTTATTACTGGAGAGATTATGAAAACAAGAATTTGAGATCTTTCAGAGTGACAAAAGGGACTCGTTGCTTTTTGTAGATTAGTCTTTATGAAACCCGGTATTCTTATACTTGATGAACCGACCAATCATATAAACTTTAGACATATTCCTGTAATCGCGAAAGCTCTTGATCAATTTGAAGGATGAATGATACTCGTTTCTCATGTACAAGAATTTGTATGGCAGGTGAGAATAGATCAGTATTTGGATTTGGAATAACCCCCTTAATCCCCCTTGTCAGGGGGAAATTTTTTGCTACTCCTCCCCTGACAAGGGGAGGTTGGGAGGAGTTATACCTTCAATTTTTCTCTGATTTTTAGATTATCTTTTAGAAATATATTTCAGTGTTCTAAGAGGATATTTTTGATAAGTTTATCACCAAATTCTAGCCTATGAAAGAAGTCTTCAGTACTTATGACTGCAAACTTTACTTTTCTTCCATAAAAGGTGGAAGCAAGAAACTCACTTAAACCTTCTTTGTCAATATCTCATATCATAAATATATCAAGTATATTTTTTCCACTTTCAGTCAATTTTGTTTTGATAGCTTCATTTATAATAATGAGCTCTAGGTCATTCTTTGTTTTAAAATAATCTTTAATTTTTGATATAGGATTATATGTTTTTATAAAAATATTTATGAACTCATTTAAGAGTTCGAACTTTGGATTTACATAGAATATTTTTTTCTTGAGTTCTTCTCTAAATTTTAGGATTCATAAAGCGGTAAGGTTATCGAGTTCTCTTTTTACTGAATTTATTTGTTCGTCTAAGTCTCTTGAAAGTCATCTCATGTGAAATCATGTATTATTTCATGACTCATACTCAAGAAAAAACTTCTCTAAGAGTTTTGTTCTACAATTGGATCAGAATATTTTCGATATATCGAGTTCTTTCATTGATTATTAATTTTTTATTTTAAGGTATGGATGCGTATCAATTGTTTCAGGGAAAATAATTCCTGGGAGGAAATGGTAGTGTAGATGTTCTGCGCTTCTTCCTCAAATTCCTTCTCTTATAAATGAGAAATACTCTCCTCATTTATAAAAATTTTTTACCAGTAGTTCAACCTCTTTTATATCACCAAGTTCAGCTTTTGTTAATTCGTAGGTAAATTTTTTATGTTTTTTAGGACAACTTAGCAGATGTTTTGTATTTCAAAAGTAAGGATATTTATTATATCTTATAGTCCAATATTTCGTTTCTCAAACAAGAAAATCTTTTTCATCTCAGTCTATTTTACAAAAAGGGCAATTTTCTTTTCCTATGAACTTTCATTTTTTTATGTACTCCTCTCGATCTCTAAACTTCATTACCATGTATAAAATATTTAAACGTTGATCTTAATGTATCTAAACAGAGGAAAAAATCAAGTATTTTATTGATTTTATATTATATTTATGTATATTCATTATGAGGTTATATATGAAAAGAAGAGTTTTTTGACATTTACTATATATTATATTTAGTTATATTAACAAATAGTAAGAAATATTTATATTTAAAAAAATGAAAAAATGAAAAATGCAAATCAGGTAAAAGGTATTAAAAAGGAATTAGAAGATAGAGGCTTATTTTATCAGGTATCTAATCAAGAAGTATTTGATATAATAGATAAAGGAAAGTGAACCTTTTATTGTGGATTTGATCCCACTGCCTCTTCTTTGCATTTGTGAAACTTTATTGGTTTTATGGTTGCAGTCCATCTTATGAGAAGAGGGAATAAGTATATAGCCCTTACTGGTTGAGCTACTGGAATGATTGGTGATCCAAGTGGAAAAGACTCAGAAAGAAATTTTCTATCTTCTGAAGATTTAAAAAATAACGAACAAGCTATAGAAAAACAGACTTCTGCGATTTTAAAGAATTTAGAGAGCTTTACTGGGGAAAAATTTCAGTTTGATTTTGTAAATAATAGAGATTTTTACGAAGGGTTTGGATATCTAGATTTTCTCAAAGAGGTTTGAAAATATATTACCGTGAATGTGATGATGTCGAAAGATAATGTAAAAAAAAGAATTGAAGATCCAGATCAATCAATATCATATACTGAGTTTTCATATATGCTTTTACAGTGATATGATTTTTGTAAATTGCATACTGAGCAGTGAGTAAATTTTCAAATATGATGATCAGATCAGTGGGGGAATCTTGTTACTGGAACGGAGCTTATAAGAAAAAAATATGATGATGATACCTACGCACTCACTTGGCCTCTCATTACAGATTCAAGTGGGAAGAAATTTGGAAAATCAGAATGAAATGCTTTGTTTTTAGATAAACAACAAACTTCTCCATACAAAATATATCAGTACTTTATGAATACGGCAGATGATGATATAGAAAAATATTTGAAGATGCTTACTCTTATTGATACTCAACAAGTTGATACTATTGTAGAGAACCATCAGAAAAATCCTGGAGAGAGAAAGGGGCAAAAATTGCTTGCATTTCACGTGGTTGAAATTATTCATTCTACTGGTGATTCTGAAACGGCACAGAAGATATCAGAACTTTTGTTTTGAAAGAGTGATAAGATTGAGATTCTAAAAAACTTAAATACAGAAGAAATTGAAAATTTTTATACGGAACTCTGAGGGTTTTATTATGAATGAGAGAGCCTTTTTGAAACCATTGTAAAATCTGGTCTTTCGAAATCAAACTCAGAAGCAAGGCAGGCAGTTCAGTCGTGAGCTATTCATGTACAAGAAGAAAAAGTAGCAGATTTTCAATTTGATATTTCAAATAAATTCTTAGATAATAAAATATTACTTCTTAGAAAATGAAAAAAGAATTTTAGAATTATCAGAAAATAGAATTTTTTTTGTCAAATGGAAATAGAGTATTTTTGTTGTTATTATGCATAGACTTCTTATTATGTGAAAATATGTATTTTATAATTTACATAAATTATGAGAAGTTTTAAATATATACTTGTGAATTTATTTGTGACTATTGGAGTTGTCTCGTCAGTTCTGATAGCGTATGCAGCGTGGGATGATACTGCTACAACTTGAACTTCACTTACCGCATCTATGTGGAATGATATGGCTACTGCAGTCAATGGAGCTATCAGTACGTCGAATAGTAATACGACCTCTTTGGGGAATCATTTATGATTTCAAGAAAATAAACAAATATTTACAAGTTGATGAACATTTACTGTACCTGCTGGAATAACAAAAGTATTTGTTAGAGTTCAAGCCTGATGAGGGGGAGGAAAATCAGGAAGCGCCACTCCAAATAATGGAGGTTGAGGATGAGCATGAGGGTATTGTGAAGAACTTGTTACATGACTTACTCCATGATCTACGATTCCAGTGACGGTATGAGCATGAGGTGTATGATGAACGAGTCCTACCGCATGATGAGTATCATTCTTCGGATCGCATTGTTCCGCTGGTGGTTGAGCTCAATGAGTGACCTGGAGAGGATGACATGGGTGAATATGAAGTAATGGAGACTTCAACCTTAGATGATGAAATTGAGAACATCCGATGGTAGTAGGTACATTTTGAGATGGATGAGGGTCATGATGAAATAGTGTATTTTTTGGAAATGGTGCAGGTGGACAATGGAGTTCAGCAACCACACATGCTGTGGCAAATAGTGGAGCATGATGATGAGGGGGAACTTCGGGATGATCTGGTGTTACTGGAAGTAATGGATGATCAGGTATAGTTATTGTGTATTGGTAAAAATATATCAAAAAACCTAAAATTAATTATTAACTTTAGTTTTTTTTGTTTTGATATTAATACTATCTTGAAAGGTTTTCTTCTATTCTTTTCATTATTTCTTTATTGATTTTGTTTTCATCATTATTAATCATCTCAATAAGGTTATCAAGCGTGAGTACTATAACCTCAACTTCAGATAAAGTAGTAATGGTTGCCGTTCTATCTTCTTCATTGAGAAGAGCAATTTCTCAAAAAATATCACCTGATGAGAGCTCGGCTACTTTTTGTCATCTAATATTTATTTCTACCTGCCCAGACTTTATTATGTACCCTTCTCCATTTGACTGTTCTCATTCCATCATAATAATTTCACCACTTCATAGAACCCTGTCTTCACAGTTGAGGATAATATTATCTACTACATCTCTCTCTATTCACTGAAAAATTTTTAATGAATATACTGTTTCAGTCATCTTTGTTTTGATTATATAATAAAGTTATCATGTATTCATTGTACCATTTTTATTTACGAAATGCAAAAAACAGTTTTCATATAAAAAATAATTGTTTTTTTTCGTTTTTTCGCTATATTTATATGGATTGGAATTTAGTATTTAATTATCTACAGATGGTGAGAAAAAGAGCAGGAAGTGTCTCAAAATACCTGAAAGATTATATTGTACCTATTATTTGATTAGGGCTTATTATTCTTCTCATTTATAGTGTTTTTAGTGGATCTTCTACCAATGAAACGGAAAATAGTATCAAATATGAGAATCAAATAGGAATCAATATTACTTTAGATAATGACCTTACGAATGGTTATATTGTTTACCCTGGGGAAAATAAAAAGACGATAGAAGGGGATGTATCTCTTTATAAATGAGAAAGAGTTCTTGTGAAAGAGGGAAGTGTGTCTCTTGATTTTCCTTCAGTATGAAATTTTAGGCTTGATAAGAATGGTGATCTAAAATATGATGAAAACGGTGATTTATCATTAAAGTCTTCTGACCTTTGGTTAAATACTACGTCTAAATTAACTATAAATATGGAATATGCGAAGGTTTTCGTTTGAGAAAATTCGCACCTATCTCTTTCTCAAAATGAGGTAGAAAGTACTATTTATCTTCTTTCAGGTACCGCTGAAGTGAGAAATTTATCTTGAATTTCTTCAGTTCTTTGAGAGTGACAGAAAGTGGCAATTTCTAGATTGAACGCCTCAAATGATAATTTTGATCTTTCTCTTCAGAAAGAAGATTTAGATGACTTTTTTCAGTCGAGTGATTGGTTTATAAAAAATAATGTACGCTCATATCTTGCTATGAATAATGAAGAACAGAGTGGATCAGGTGCTACGGAATCAAGTACCACCTTCTTGGAGGGAGTGATATCTTTTAATAATTTATTAGACGAATCATATGTATCATCTGATAATATAGATATTTCAGGAACCTATTCAAGTGAGAATAACGTATCTGTGATACGTTTAAATTGAATAGAGGCAACTCTCGATGAAGAGAATAATACCTTTACATTTGAATGAGTTGGTACGAGTTCTAGAGAAAATGACTTAGTTTTCAAAGTATATGATGATAGTAATGATTTGATATCTAAATTTATTTATGTAGTGTATCATCAATGATGAGAAGTAGATGATGTTGCTGTTTGAGGTTTCAGTGTAAAACATTATGATGTTGATGGGAGTAAGTTTACATTTACTTCTCCTACTACAAAAGACACATTTACTACTACTGCAACATTTGTAACTATTAAGTGAGCAGTACTGGAGAAATGAGTATCAAAAGTTTCTGTAAATGGGTATGATTTAAAATCTTTTAATGGAAGTACTTGGAGGTACCATGCAGATGTAAGGTATAATAACTTAAAAACTGGTACGAATATATATGAAGTGAAATATTTTGATTCTACTGGAAAGGTAATATATATTAATAATTTCAAAATTGTTAAGAAGGTAGCAGGATCTTCGATAGTTCCTACGAATGATACGTATTCAGATGAAGCTTCAGTTCAATAAAAAAATATCCCGATCGGGATATTTTTTTAACAACTACATCAGCTTCCACATCACTCTGGAGCACATCAACCTCATTCACCTCATCCTCCGCCGATGATACTTACAAACATTGATCTGAGTTCTTCATCTTCAGGAACAATTCATTCAAAGATAGTATCTTTGAAGTCTATAGATTCCTCCACTACTATAAGTGCTGGTTCCTTTTCAATTTTTAGCTCTTCTTTGAGTTTTATATCATCTGTATTTTCCACTTTTATGAAATCAGTAAGACCAAGTTCTTCTAGTATACTTTTGACTTTTCATAGTAATTTTTGAGTATCATCTCATTTTCAAAAAATTTTTACTTCCATCTTTAATATATTTAACGAATAAAAAAAGTATTCTGATTATATATCAAAATACTTTTTTTGAAAGCTTTATTATTATTTTTCTTCTTCTTTCGTTTCTTCTTCTTCAGCAGGGATATCAGATTCAGGTGCTTCAGTAGGGATTTCTTCTGCTTTTGCTGGTTTATTAGCAGCTATTACCATATCATCTGGATTGTTTGTTAATTCGTATTTCGCTCAATCAATAGCTAAGTCTGAAACTCTTATAGAATCTCATTCTTTTTCTAGTTTCGATAGATCTACTTCAAAGTTATCTACTAAGTCATTTGGAAGACATTTTACCTGTAATTCTTTTAAATGCTCATCTAAAACATTTCATTCTCTTACTGCTGGTGACTCTCATACAAAAACAAGAGTAATATTTGTTTGAACTTTTTCACCTTTAGTAATAGCATAAAAGTCTATATGAGAATAGTCTCAAGTTACAGGCTGTTTTTGAATAGCGTGAACTAGAACTTCAATATCTTTCTTTCAAACTACCAGGTTAATAATATGACTTTCTCAAGCTTTTCTAAAAAGTTTTAAAAATGCTGAGTATTCAATTTTTATTGAAATAGGTTCTGTTTTTCTTCCATATACAACTGCAGGAAGTTGTTTTTCTGCTCTGAGTTCTTTTGCTTTTTCAGTTTCATTTCTTACTTCAGCGTTTAGGGTGAATTTTTCCATATTGTTCTACTTATATTAAAATAATTACTGCGAGGATTTTATACAAAAAAATCTATTTTGCAAAACTTTTTTGTATTTTTTCATTATTATGTTCTAAAAGTATTTTTTCTATAAATGCTTATACTTCTTCAATTGCTTTTTAATGCCTAATGATCGTGACTCATTTACCTGAGTATTACCTTATCATCACTGATCTCAAAGTTTATCTTGTAGAGACCATCTTTATTGATTATATACACTTCTCAATCGTGGTTGACGTAAAAATCTACGATTTTAGACTTGCTTCATTCAATTTGTCCCATATATGTAAGGCTTTTAGTATTTCTATAATCTTTTGAGTTTGGTTTAAATATCCATATTTTATTATTCAAAAGCATATAGAGGTAATTTAAGTCTCATCTAGATTTTAGGTTTACTCTATCTTCTATTTGATCATAGTTCTCTGGAAGTTTATTTATAACAACTTTTTCTAGTCTATATTTAGGGCTTGAATAGAATTTTACTATAGAGAGATCCTTCTTCAGTACATAAAAACTTCCATCTATACCTATGGAAAGTATTTCTCCTATTTGAGTAAGGTCATCTTTTTTGAGATATCATTTTGCAGAGTTAAACTTGATACCATTTTTTGAGTGTCTGAAGATTTGTGAATTTTCTTTTCAAACGAGGTATATATTTTGTCAAAATGACTTGATTTCTTTTGATTTTTCCCAAGCTTTTTGCCCTATAACATCGGTATAGCTAAAATGTCAGTTTTGTGTAAACTTTACTATTTTTGAAAAGTTGGTGAGAAGAAAAATATCATTTCATAGCGTAGTAGCATCTACAAATACTTCTGTATTTTCTAGGGAGTTAAATACATAGTTTTTTGGTGTTGTATTTGGAAGAATGGGACCAAATATTCACTTTTCATTTATAACAAAAGGTTTTTTATTGTTTTTTATGATCTTTATAGCATTTTGAAAATCACCTTGGTAGAGAGCATTATCAATAGTTTCATCAAAAGCTTCTATTTTGTTGAATTGTTTTTTTAGAATATTAATATCATCATTTATCTTTTCTATATCATTTAGAAAAATCTTTTTTTCACGTATTTTATCAATAAGTGCTTCAGCACTTTGTATGTTTAATTCAAAGTTATTTTGATTGGCGATATTTTCAGAAGCTATCCTGATATAACTTTTTGCTTCGATAAGTTCTGCTTTTGCCAGCTCTTTTGTATTATTATTCGTAGTAACCGATACTAGGGCACTTAGGACTTGATATATAAGTATAAGAGACACGGTAATTCAGGCTATAAAAACAATATTTTTAATGTTTTTAGAACTATTTCATATTTTTTTTATTATTTTAGAATATTGCTTTTCAAGCTTTTTTCCTATTTTTGTTTTTTTGATAGTTTCGTATCACTTTACTATGTTATCGTATACTGGCTTTGGTACTTCTATTTCATCTATATGGGTTGTATATTTTATAGTAGTGAAGAGGAGGTTGTTTTCTAATATTTCTTCTAAGAGAATATTTTTTATATTTTTGTTGAATTCTTCAATATTTTTCTCTTCGTTTCATCAATCTATTATGTCTGCACTTGATAGGTAATCAAGTATTCTTTTTGTAGACATAAGTACTATCTCATCATTTCTGAGGTCTCAAGATGATATGAAACTGAATTCCTTTTTGATTTCTTGTTTGCTGGTAAGTTCAATCAGTTCGTTATCATTTTTTAGGAGACAACAAGATGCTTCTCATATATTTGAGAACATAAAAGTATTGTTTGTGAGTATACCGATCATAATATCTACATCTATTTCGTCATTCCCGTCTAGTTTCCATGTTTTTATGAAGGAATTTATATTCTCAAGGGCGATAGAAAATTCTTTGTATGTATTACTGGCTCAAACTTTATCTATAATTGCATCGAGTATATTACCCTCTACTACTTCTATAAAGTTTTCATTGTTTCCACTTATTAGAATAAAACAATCAAGATCTTTATCGAGAGAAATATCCTTTCTTTTAGTGATATTTGGTTTTTGTAAATCAATTTTTTCTGAATTTATTTCAAACATAGCAAATTATAGTTATTTTAAATAATCCCTCCTCTCTAGCGAGGTACTCTACCCTCAAGGGGCATAAAGACCTAGGAATAAGGGGAGAGGATATTGTTTTTTTAGATTCATTGATTATATAAAATTTTTTAGAAAATCAAAATGGAAAAAGAGGATTTTTTTAAATTATTGAAAAATAAAATATCTGAGTATAATCTACTCAGATATTTTATTTTGTAGCTTTTTAGAGTTTGTTAAAGATTACGTGAGGTAAGAGTTTGAGCTGAGAGGTGATGGTAAGTGGATCGAAAAATGCCACGCTTCCCATTTTGTGAGCAGCTTTATTGTTGAGATGAAAAGTGAGATTAAAAGGGGTGCCGAAAATCGGGGATGTAGTTACACTTTTAGAGATTATAGAGGATATATGAGTCGTATATGAGTTTGTGTCTTGTGATGATGGTACGAATGACTTACTTCTTGATTCCACAGATCTTCATCCTGGCTCTCTTGACTATGAAAAAATAAAAAAAATACGTTCTTCAATATTTCTTCTTTCACCGTTACTTCATTTTTTTGGAAGTATTACGATGCCTTTTCCGGGAGGATGTAGTATCTGAAAAAGACCTATTGATGCACATTTAAATGGATTAGAAGCTATTGGATATAAAAATACGGTTCATGATGAAAATATTTCTTTAGAGTGAAAGCTAGAATCTTGAGATAGGGTTTTGAATGCTTGATTTTGAGTAGGATCTACTGAGAATTTACTCATAGCAAACGTATTGAGAAAAGGGAAGACTATGATTCATTGTGTTGCAACAGAGCCCCACGTTATGAGTTTGGTAGCTTTCTTGAGAAAATGAGGGGCGAATATTAAGATCCGTTATAATCATACGATTGTGATTGAGGGGGTTGATTCTTTGAAATGAGATTTTGAGTTTGATATTATAGGTGACTATATAGAATCTTGAACTTATATAATTATAGGAGCACTCATTGCAGAAGATTTTCTTACTATTAAGAATGCAAGAATAGAGGACCTCTATATGTTTTTAGAAAAATTAAAAGAAGCTTGAGTAAGAGTAGAGGATATGTGAAATGATACTCTAAAGGTATATAGAGCAGATAAAATACATTCGCTTTCTATCCAAACCAATATATTTCCAGGATTTCCAACCGACCTTCAATCTCCGTTTTCTGTACTGATGACCCAGGCAGAGGGGGAGAACAAAATTCATGAGGTATTGTTTGAATGAAGGCTGAATTTCTTAGTTGAGTTAGAGAAAATGAAAGCAAAAATTGCAATTCTGAATCCACATGAAGCTCTTATTTTTGGGAAAACTGATCTTAAATGATGAGTGACGGTAGCGAGTTGGGACCTGAGAGCTTGAGCTGCGATGATCATTGCGAGTCTGATAGCTGAGGGTGAGACGAAAATAACAAATGTAGAATATATCTATAGATGATATGAAGATTTTGTTATGAAACTCAGGAACTTAGGTGCTATTATTGAAGAAATTTAAAACCCCACCCCAACCCTCCCCTTATCAAGGGAGGGAGAAGAACAAGAACTTTTATTTTTTTATTTTAATATTATGAAACTTATTCCGATATCATTGATAATTTTTTGAATTATAATTATTGCTGCTCCTGAGATACTTGCATATTTACTTGGTGGTTTTTTTGTATTTTTGGGTGTGAATGGACTCATCATTTGAGGGCTTTTCTCAAGAGTAAAAAAAGAATGAAAGGATGATTATGTAAAGTTTGGGAAATATAAGATTTATAGATAAAAATAATCCATCCCCCAACCCCTTGCCTTTCATACGAAAGAAAGGGGAGAAAGAAGAGGTTTGTAGTAATGCTTCCTTTAGAATTAAAGGAAGCTGTCCGAAGGACTGATGGATTATAAGATAATAACACTTTTTTATGATAGAAACTATTTTTATTTATATAATATTAGCTCTCATTTCATTTTTTCCGATTGTGATTTGGGCTTATATTTTTTCGTATATTGATGATAACCCTCTTAATAAGAGGAGGTTCTTTGTTGGTATTGTTTGATGAGCTTTGTCAGTAGTTCCTATACTTTATATGGACAGGATTTTGGAAGTACTTGATTTTAAGTACATAAATATTTTTTATTTTGTTTCCCAGGTATCGAGCTTTTTTTCAAGTTTACAGCTCAGTTTTTCTCTTTCTCTCTTTTTACTTTTGTTGGTTTTATTTTCTTTTGTCTTATGAGGTTTTATTAAGAGATTCAAAGAGATTTTAAAGGTATATATCAAGAATATTATTGTATTTTTGGTATTTATATTTTGTATGTGATTTTTTGTTTATATTTTTAATTTTCTTTTTCAGAATATAGATTTTGCTTTATGAGGGGATATAAGGTTTTGAGATATTGTTTTTAATTCATTTAAATTAATAGTGTTTTATTATTTATTGGTTGCTTTTATAGAAGAGTCTTCGAAGCACTTTAACTTTCTTCAATCGAGTGTACTATATATTGATTCTATTAAAAGCTGAGTGTTGTATGCTATCTTTGTTGCACTATGATTTAGTTTGATAGAGAATATGTTGTATTTATATAACTATTATATCCAGTATTCTATGACTTCAGAATTACTCAAAATTTATTTTTTCAGATCTGCATTTTCAGTGATTGTACATGTTCTTTCAAGTAGTGTAGTAGCATATTATTTTTCTCGTGCTTTGATACTTTATAGAGAAAAGGATTTGAGTCTTCCATATCTGAAAATGTTTTTATTTGGTTTAGTAGTCTCAATATTTCTTCATCTTCTTTTTGATGTAGCTCTTACGCTCTGATTCACGTTTGTGATTTTTATATATTTTATTGGGGGGTATTTGTATGTGAGTAGCATATTTTATAGGGAATAGTGTCTTGCAACTTTTAGTATTTTTTTTATACTATCTATATACTTTAATTTTTAAAATAAGTTTTATGCAAATAGGTTATATTATTATTTGAGTTGCAGTTGTTTTTGTGCTATTTTTGATAGGGAAGTATAACGGTTTAGTTCGTTTTAGGAATACAAGGGATCAGTCATTTGCTGATATTGACGTGCAATTAAAACAGAGGTTTAACTTGATACCAAATTTAGTAAGTACAGTTGAAGGGTATGCAACTCATGAGAGAGAAACGCTTGAGGAGGTTACAAGAGCAAGGACGAGTTTCTTGAGTGCAGGAAATGATGTAAACGGAAAAATAGAAGCTGATAACATGCTTGCTGGTGCACTGAAATCAATCTTTGCAGTTGCAGAGAGTTATCCTGACCTAAAAGCGAATGCCAACTTTATAGAATTACAAAGAGAGCTTTCAGATATAGAGAATAAGATTGCCGCGGCAAGGAGATTTTTCAATAGTACGACTCAAGAGTACAATACCTATGTTCAGATATTTCCAAATAATATTCTAGCATCTTTGTTTGGTTTCAATGAAGCTAAGATGTATGAAGTGGAAAATGAAAAGGAGAGAGAAAATATAAAAGTAAAATTCTAAATATTAAAACTTATGGCTATCATATGACTACAAACGACAAAAAGGCATAATAATATAAGAATTATATACCTTTCTTTATTGTTACCTTTAGTGGTGTTTGTTTGTATCTTTGTTTATTTCCTGATTGTGGAAAGTGATACTTCGTTTCAGGGAATTTTCACGCTTTCGTATACTATGGTTCTCTATTCGCTTCCTATTATCTGACTCTGGTTATTTATAGCAGTATATTTTCAAAAGCAGATTATTTTTAAGTACACAGGAAGTAATGAATTACAGAGAAAGGATAATCCTGAGATTTATAATATTGTTGAGAATCTTTGTATCAGTAGAGGTTTACCGATTCCAAAAATAGGTATTATTGATGATGGTAGTATGAATGCTTTCGCTACTGGTTGGAGTGAAAAGAATTCTTGGGTGGTGTTTTCAAAATGATTAATAGAGAAATTAGATAAAAATGAGATTGAGGCAGTTGCTTGACATGAATTAACCCATATTATAAATGGGGATGTAAGGACTATGGTGATTGCAAATGTATTTATAGGTATTATTGGAACGGTAGGGTATATTCTTATGCGTACGGGAAGATCGAGGAGCTCCAATTGAAAGTGAGGAAATCCACTTCCTCTTCTTGGCTTACTTCTTTACTTGGCTTCTCTTATATTTCTTCCTCTCATTAATATGGCTATTTCGAGAAAAAAGGAATTTCTTGCAGATGCTGGGAGTGTTGAATTAACCAAAGATAGAGATGCAATGATCAGTGCTTTGAAGAAAATATCTGGTGATTCCACTATTGAGGAGATCCAAACAAGAAACTCTTCGGTAGCATCTATGTTTATTTATGATCCAAAGAAAAAATCGAAATTTTCAGCTAAACTTAAAGGTCTATTTTCTACCCATCCATCATTGGATGAGAGGATAGAAATGCTTCAAAAATACTAAAAAGATGATTCTTAAGAATCATCTTTTTTAAATATTTAATATCCTATTATTTGCCATTGTACACTTACAGCACTTCCGTGCGTGTGATATAATCTTATTTGAGAGGTTGTATAGGTTGCTGCTGTCCCAATGCTTGGGACTACTCAGTAATGGTGACTCGTACTATTGAGAGCGGCATTTGGGAAAGTTACGGGGAGAGTGATAGATGTTCCACCACCTCCAGCTGCAACAGTATCCCTACCCCATTGCATAATAAGTCAATTAGGGAGATAGGTATACCCATTGGTAGCTTTTAAGTTTTTGAACTCGTTTTCGATATTTGTTGAAACTTCTGTCCAGAAAGTTCAAGTATATTTTAAAGTAATCGAATCCGTTCACCACTCAAGTACCCTAGTTCCATTTCTTATTAATGCGATATTCCCACCACCAATAGAGTCGTCTCTTAGTGTTATTATACCATTACCATTCATTGTGAGTATAATAATATCACCAGCAGTTCCTCAACTGATGGTATCGAGATTATCATCTATATTTCCTTCTCAGTTTACATAGGTATTAAGACCTGCATAAGTGATGGATCCACTTGTTATTGAAGTGGTATTTGGAGTAGTATTTACTTTTCCTCCAAGAGTAGTGTCTCAAGAAAAAGTTTTGTTTCCTGTAATAGTTTCAGCAATATTTCCAGTTTTTTTCACGACTCCATCGACAAGGGAGTTCCAAACCGTATGAGTAAGAGAATCTCCATCGGCTGCATTTTCAACTCCTTCCCATCCCCCGAGTGTTCAATAAACAACAGAGGTTACGATAGAAACTGAGAGGAGAGCGAGAGCGGTATTTTTGAGTATGTGTGTTTTCATTTTTTTTAATATATTAATGTCCAATAGCAAACCAATTGAGTGATCTAGCGGTACTGTCACCGTTCATCACATTCATTCCTGTAGTTGTTCTTGAATTTACAGCTCCAGCATCTACTATTCCTGAAGAACCTGCATCATAGGTTGCAAAGGCTACAAAGTTATGGGTAGGGAAGGGAATAGGGAATGTAATAGCACGGTTGGAATTTGCTGGAACAGATGTACCTCTTCACCATTGAAATATTACACCATTTGGGAGGTAGGTATATCACTCTGTATTCTTAGAGGTTTTAAAATCATTCAGAAGTGATCTTGAAGTTTCAACCCAACGAATTCCATTATATCTTAACCTAATTCTATCATCAATAATATCCATAGTAACGTCACGATCTTCATTTATTTTTATATTCCCAGCATTATGTCTTAAGGTTATATTTCTTGAATCACTTGTTATTTCTAGTTCTATAATATCTCAATCACTTCCTCCGTTAATGGTATCTAAATCATCATCTGAAGCTCCTCATTCAGTATCAATAGCCGTATAGGTACCATTATAAGTGATGGATCAAGCAGATATAGTAGCAGTATTTTTAGCTGTGTTTAATTTTTGGCTAATGGTTGCGTTCGTTAGTGTGGTATTTCCAGAGAATGTTTTATCTCAGGTAATAGTTTGTGCTACACTTTCGGTAGTTTGGACCACTGAATTTACTAGGAGGTTCCATTTTACTGCATCCAGAGAGTCTCAGGTCGTTGCTATAAGATTATTCCATCCACTCCAGGAAAATGTTGCTCCAGCTACGAGGAATGTTGGGATAAGAGTAAGGAGGAATATTTTGGTTGCTTGTTGTTTCATAATGTTTTATTTATTAATATATTTATTAGTATCCAATAGCTGACCAATAGAAACCTACACCACTTGCTGTTCCACCGTGCCACTGTGTTATAACTACTGAACTACTCGTTAAAGAGTTCATTGAGGTACTTCTATCATCACCAGTTACTTCTGGAATTGCTTGGATGTTGAGAGCTGCATTTGGAAATGCAATTGGGAATGTTATTGTTGGACCATGTGGTCCTCAAGCATAATATCCCCGTTGCATAATCAAACCATTTGGGAGAAAAGTATAACCATTAGTTCCTTTAGAGTTACTGTAGTCTTTATGTATGGTTCTACTTATTTGTCTCCATAAATTATCATTTGTACTATATTGCAATGCAATCCTTGCTCTTACAGAGTTTATAAATGCATCTTGGTCTGTTCAAAGATCAAGATTACCTGAGAGATGTTTTACAGTAATATCTCTGTTAGAATCTGCAATTTGTATTACTACTATATCCCCATCACTTCCACCATTGATAGTATCAAGGTCATCTGCTGCAGCCGCAGCTTCTGTGTCAATTACCATATAAGCACCTGCATAGGTTATAGCACCTCCTGATATAGTGGCAGTATTTGGAGCTGTATTTACTTTTCCTCCTAGGCTAGTATCTCACGAGAAAGTTTTATTTCCAGTAATAGTTTCCGCAACATTTCCAGTTTTTTTCACTACCCCATCCACGAGTGAATTCCAAACGGTATGGGTGAGTGAGTCACCATCAGCTGCGTTTTCAACTCCCTCCCATCATCCGAGTGTTCAATAAACAACAGAGGTTACGATAGAAACTGAGAGCAGAGCGAGAGCGGTATTTTTGAGTATTTTGGTTTTCATGAGCAAGAAAAAAGGAATAATTATCTATCAGTTTATAAATAATTATTCCTTTTTCAATTTTATGTGTATTGACAGATGTGCTTATCTTTTTTTAGTTTAAAACTATCCTTTCTTGATTTCTTTCATTTTTAATACTTCGTGTTTTTTAGTAACTTTGTTGTATTTTTTAAGAGTTGGTCCTTTTACACCAGCTTCAAAGTTTCTTTTTTGGATGTTTGTAACGTGTACAAGATTTCCAGTTTCTGTTGAGTAGAATCCTACGTATGTTCTTTTACCTTTTGCCATAATGGAGTGATTATATATAAAAATATTTCTGTAATGGGAGGATTATATAAAAAAAGTATTTATAATCAAGTTTTTTTACAAAATAAATAGGGAAGATTCTTGCGAATCAACCCTACTTTCTTTTTCCTCCTTTTATTGAGGACCTTTCGTTGGATTTCGTAGCCAATTATGTATGTCAGTGACTACTTCTTTCCAGTTTGGTTCTCCTATAATCCAATGAGCATTATTTTTGTATTTTTTGTAAAATACATGCTCATGTCTTGCCAACTTGAACTTCCAATAGTTTTGTAATACTGTTATTGGCAATATAACTCTATCATGCTTTGCGGCGATGAAAAGAATAGGACACTTGACTTTTTTTGCAGAAAATCCAGTTGTACCTTTGAGATCAAAAGGCCAAAAACCAATTTCAAAAAGAGCCCTTCCAGATTCTGCTAAAAAAGAATTATGTATTCTTTTTTGTTCCTTCTTTTCAACGAGATGGAGCATGGAAGATTTTGCTTTCTCAAATGAAGATTTATGAGGCTTGTTCCAAAAGCTTGTTTTAAATATAGCATGTGAGAAGCTTATTACTGGTCGTGGAAAAGTAGCAATTATCCACCTTGGGGGTGCTGGAGTAATAGCCACTACTGCTTTGACGAGATCTGGTTCAAGTGCAGCTACCATTTGAGCAATAAGTCCTCCCATAGAGTGTCCAATAAGTGTTACAGGTCTTCCTGCTTCTCTTACTTTTTTTCGAATATATTCTACATAAACGAGTATGCTTATATTCCCAACTTCATTGTTTGACTCTCTGTCATGGTACGGGAGAGTAAAGGCAGTAGCCTTATATTCAGTGGTTTTAAAGTATTTTATATAGTTATTAAATACTTTTTTTGTAGAGTTCATTCCATGAATTAAGAACGCTAACTCTTTTTGTCCTTTCATTTTATTTCCTTTTTTGATTTGTTTTGATTTTTTTATGTTTTCAGACATAAAAAATACTATAACCTTTACAGTACGTAAGTAATTATAATAATTATTATTATAAAGTCAACTTAAGGAAGGTAGAATCTATCACGAAACGCAACTTTTAGAAAAATGAGTATAATCTAAAAGAATAACACTAACTATCGTGATATGAAACAAATAAGTGAATGAGAATTATAAGC